>ENA-UEYI01002658-UEYI01002658.1-human-gut-metagenome-genome-assembly--contig:-NODE-2658-length-11990-cov-6.096869_pt1 | contig 11990 bp, 10 predicted proteins | sample MGYA00242900_ERZ507916 | MGnify/ENA primary metagenome ERZ507916 (study PRJEB26167, sample SAMN06115521) | human gut metagenome | host: Homo sapiens | place: China:Chongqing | collected 2015-09-02...
GAGTATATATATACTTAACCTAAGTTTATATATTCTTAAGCTGAGTTTTTATATACTTAGCCTAAGTATAGAACTTTTATGGTAATAGAAGTAGTTTTTTAATGTGAGGTTTCCTGGATTTATCGAAAAGAAAAATCTGCGATTCGAATGTAATTCTATATCTCCTGGATTTATATATATAGGCTATATATAATTTATGATAATGTAGCTACTTTTTCTTTGCGGATTACCAACTTTAAACTCGCACGACAAACAAAAAATCTGCCGTAACAAGCTAGCTTGTTCACCTGCTACGACATATTTGAATTGCCAACTTGTTACGACAGAATTTTAAAAACCTCAAAATATTACTCTGTTTCGCTTTCTACACGTGATACGTATAAATTATCGATAATGCCATCGGCCAAGCCGATAACCGGAACATAGATGTATTCCGCTTTGACCAGATTAGATATCGTAAGGAATATCTCGGCTGTCGGGACGATAACGTGTATATAAGTAGGTATCCGAGTGACGTTATATGCTACGCTACGAAATAGGCTAACTCGCTTATTGGCTGGCGTAGGCAAGAAATTGGGACTCAAGAAACGTTTTATCGGTGCTTTGATACTCCGATTAAAGAAACCAGGCAAACTGCGTGAGTTGCTTTTGCCTACCAAGACTTCTACAACTTTGTGACCGTTACGACGTAGCAAATCTTCCATGGCTATGGCCTGAGTAAGATGACCTCGGCCTTCTCCTTGCACTACAAACAGAACTTTCATCGGCATAAGTATTAATGATGCATCGTTATGCAAAGTCGTCAATCAAATACATTTCGCCGAACCAATCGTCGACTACCTGTTCCAAGTTCTCATAGGCCTCTTCGGGCGATTCGCCGTAAGCGCTACACAATGTGTTACTTACTACGTAGGCATAAAAACCACCGCCGGTTGCGGCCTCAACGGTGTATTCATTTCCATTCAGTTTCATATCAGACCTCCTTTATTTTTTGATACCGCAAAGATGCCTGACAGATATTTCAAGAATGTGTGGGAAAAGCTACATTGTTATATCATCTAGCAACCCGCCACAAGCGTCTTCTAGAATATCCAATACATTTTCGAAACCTTGCGCTCCGCCATAATACGGGTCGGGCACGCTGTCTACCACCTTCGTTCTACAATAATCGGTCATACGATGGATTTTCTTCATGGTTTCCAAATCAGGAGCACGGTCGTTCAGCTTGTCGATATTGCTGTCGTCCATACCCAGTATCAAATCGAAATCGAAAAAATCGTCAGTACATATCGGGCGCGACAGATGAGTTATGTTATATCCTCGCCTTATGGCATGTGCACGCATACGCTCATCGGCAGGCTCTCCGCGATGAAAAGATATCAACCCTGCCGAGTCGACCTCTACTTCATGCTCCAATCCGGCACGTTTTAAGTAAGTACGCATTATTTCTTCTGCCGACGAAGAGCGACAGATATTACCTAAACACACAAACAATATTCTTTTCATTCCGATTTTTCTTTTTCGATTCTATTATAAATCTACCTTACGATTCTCCTTTATGGATATATCCGACAATATAGTTACCGATGTCCACAATGCCAAGTCTTGCAGAGAAGCAGGATAAGGTATTTCGCCTTTCTGGTCAACCTCAACCGCTTTCAGCATGATATAATCCATCCCATGATGATGCGAGTCGCACTGTATAGCCTTTTGTCCCCAGCGTTTCCAGTAGTCGCTTTCGTACTTATCTACATAAAAAGCATCGTCTTCCCAACGCTCTTCGGCACTGACACCTTCTATATATATAAGCCTTTCATTCCCCTTCCATACTCCTTTGGAGCCCTGAACTTCAAAATCAAGACTACGCGGACGAGGTAATGTAGTATCATGAACAAGCGATACAAGCACTCCCTGCTGAGTTTCTATCTGGGTAGTGATGATATCACCCGTAGCTATATGAGGAATATCAGCATCGCTACCCGACAGCTCTTTCATCTTATGACGTAACCCCACAGCCTTAGATGCGAACGAAGTAAGACAAGTCAATCGGTCGGTCTTACCTATACCGCCAATCATACAAAGCGGAGCGAATCCGTGCGTAGGATACATATCGCAGTTACGCGACAAATAGTAACCGCTGCGCCATACACTCTCACCGCTGCGTCGTCCCAACTTTCCGTTGTCATCAAGCAATAGTGAACGTAAGTCATGACGATAGCCACCACGCATATAGACTATTTCTCCCAATAAGCCCTCTGCCACCATTCGATTAACCGATTGTATCTCGCGTAAGAAAAGCGTATTTTCGAGAGGATAAACTATGCAATGATTCTGATGAGACAAATAGACAAGAGGCTGATATTCGTCAGCATAAAGTCCGCCTTTTATTTCGAGTGCTACATGGCAATGCCGCTGCACACACTCCATAGCATGACTTACATGCAATATCCACGGTGTAGTAATGAACACCAATTCTGGTTTCTGCTCATCGAGCATGGCAAGATAGCTGTCCTCTCCATCGCCATAGCAAGCCACGCCCTCTACTCCCTGAAAATCGGAGTAAGGATCTGCCACGCCTACTATATTATAAAAAGGGATTTCGCAAGCCAACCGGAACAACTGCTTACCTCTGTATCCGAATCCGATAAAAGCTGTTTTTATTCTTTCCATCGCTTGCCACTTATATTATTATCGATACCGCAGTTTAACCCACACACAGGTACCTATATCAATATTTAATTCTTACCGCTGCCGGGTACACTCTACACGGGTCGAAAAATGTAGCGCAACTATTTACCATGTGTTTCACATCGGCTTTCAGTTTTCCGCTAAACACCTTCTTGCCGTTCAGCATCACTGTTACCTTCTTATCTAGGTCTACCAACTTATCGCACAAGTAAAGAGTAAGTTCGCCACCCGTAGCCGGAGCATACGATTTCTCAAACTTCATCTCGATACCCCATTTCGGATCTTTCTGAACTGTCTTATAAGTAACCTTATCAATCTTTAAATCGATAGTATTGTCTGAAACAGTCATTTCATAACGAGTACGTCCGTCTTGATCCAATCCTTCAGGACGTTTCTTCACTGCCAAGTTATAGAAACCTTCACGATAGCGTCCGTCCATAGGATAATCTTCCCAACATACATATTTAGGATACGGATTACGAACAAACTGTTTCAGCCACGGAGTGGTAGGATTATAGTCGATATGATGTCCTTTGCCTGGTATTAGTTCAACCCAGTGGTTGTATAATCCGGGATGCAATGCCTGTAAGCTATCGTACGCCTCTTTCACATAACGACTGAGAATATCACGGTAGAAACCAAAGTCCTTATCACCGGTACGCAGTGAGAAAGCTATATTGGCGCAGTTCTCTGCAGGAGCGTTTTTCAGCGGTTCGCCTCCAGCCATCGGACCTGCTGCCGCCAGATAATCGGCATAGAACGAAGCTAAACGCTGGCTACCGTATCCACCTTCAGAAATTCCGAAGAAATACACACGTAGCGGGTCAATATTTCCAGATACAAATGACTGACGAAGCAAACGCTCCCATATAACTTGCTTGCCTTTCTGCCACCAACGATAGTATTGTCCTTCGCTTGGAATCTGCGGAATGAAATAAAGAGACGGAGCATCATCGAATCTGCTACATATCTTCAAGCCGGTGCTCCACTCATTTTCCTTAGGTCCCGAACCATGTATATAAAGAAACAGCGGATATCCTTTATTTGGGTCGACCTGACCTTTCGTACCCCAATAATAAGGCATTACGGTATTCGGTTCAGATCCTTCGGGCATGTTCCATTTGCTTGCTGTAGATGCAGACAGAGGAGACAAAGCACCCAGCTTTTCTTCAGATGCTTCGTAGTTTGCGCTTTTCCAACAAGCCCATACACTATCGCACCACTGGTTTACTTCGTTCTTCTTTACCTTCTTAGATATGCTGTATTCTACCTTTTCACCTTTAAGGCTATTGGCAAAATAAGTGGCGATATCTTCTTTGTTATCTGCAGCGTTAGAGCCACAAGCAAACAATGGATATAACATCATACCCAACGATAAATAAAGGATATCAACTGCTTTCATAGATTCTTATCTTAAGTTATTTTTTGTGCTTCTTGCTTTTCTTAGCCCAACCGTCTTCTCCGAAATCGGGCTTTTCGCCACGCAAAGGACGGTCGTCGTGTTGGAAGAACTTCATCCAATCGTCTTTTTTCTTCGGTCCGCGCGCTTCTGTATATCCGCGTTCCTCACGACTTGGCTTAGCTTTCTTCTTTGCAGGTTCTTCGGTTGCTGCTTTCTTTCTTCCGCCACGTGCCGGTCTTTCTTCAGCGTCAGCAGTCGACTTTCCGCGTTTTCTTCCGCCCTTATCGCTCTTTCCGTTATTTTCTCCAGCAACTTCTACTGATACCTTACGTCCGTTTACCGAAGCCTTGTTCAGCGCCTTGATTACCATAGGAGCCTGCTCTTCTGCAACTTCAAAGAATGAGAAGTTCTGCATCAAGTCGATACGACCTATCTGTATACGCTCTTTCTTCAAGTTACGGTTTATAAGTTCTATGATTTGGTTAGCGTAGAATCCATCGGTCTTACCCATATTAAGGAACAGACGTTCGTATCCTTCTTCAGCTTTACGCGTAGTCTTCTGTCTGTCAGAACCACGTGACTTACGGTCTTTAGAATCACCTATCTTATCACCGCCAGCCTTTGGTTCTTCTATCTCGGGGGCATTCTTGTAATATTCAAGGAAGCGGTTGAACTCCATTGAAACCACACGTTTCACCAAGTCTTCTTTGCTCAGCCATTCCAGCTTGCGATAGATACCCGGCAAGAACGATTCAATTTCCTCTTCGCTCACCTTTACCTTTTCGATTTCATCTATCACCTTGATGAGCTGCTGCTCACAGATTTCCTTACCCGAAGGCAATGAACCGATAGTGAATTTCTTATTGATGATACGTTCTATCTCGCGCATTCTGCCTTTTTCACGCAGATTTACTATAGCGATAGAAATACCAGTCTTTCCGGCACGTCCTGTACGTCCACTACGGTGAGTGTAACTTTCAGTATCATCTGGCAAACCGTAGTTGATAACGTGTGTCAAGTCATTCACGTCGAGTCCGCGCGCAGCCACGTCGGTAGCAACCAACAACTGCAGATGACGCTGACGGAACTTCTGCATCACCAAATCGCGTTGTGCCTGGCTCAACTCGCCGTGCAATGAATCAGCGTTATATCCGTCTTGAATCAACTTATCGGCAATTTCTTGTGTCTCTTTACGAGTACGACAGAAAATGATACCGTAGATTTGCGGATAGAAATCAACTACGCGCTTCAATGCCGCATATTTATCTTTCGCATGAACGATATAAGCGATATGATTTACGTTCTTGCTACCCTCGTTCTTAGTACCGATTGTAATTTCTTTAGCATCGTGCAGATATGTTTTTGCGATACGTGCAATATCCGGACTCATTGTAGCCGAGAACATCAGCGTATTACGGTCTTGCGGAACTTTTTCCAAAATAGCGTTGATGCTGTCGGTAAATCCCATGTTCAGCATTTCGTCGGCCTCATCCATCACTACGTCTTTGATAGTTTCAAGATGCGCCACCTTACGCTCCATCAAGTCAATAAGTCGTCCTGGAGTAGCTACTATGATATGCACTCCCTGCTTCAGGCTACGAATCTGGCTTTCGATAGACGAGCCACCATATACGGGGAGTATCTTTAAGTCGGTTATGTACTTTGAGTAGTCAGTCAAGTCGCCTGCAATCTGCAAGCAAAGTTCACGTGTAGGACACAATATCAAAGCCTGTGGCACACGTTGTTTCACGTCAATTTTCTGTATCAGCGGCAGACCAAATGCGGCTGTTTTTCCGGTTCCGGTTTGTGCCAGAGCCACTACATCATTGCCATTTCCCAACAGATACGGAATTACTTCTTCTTGTACCGGCATGGGACTTTCGTATCCCATCTCTTCAATTGCCTTGCGTATTTCCGGGGAAACGCCAAGTTCTTCAAATGTCTTCATCTATTTTTTACTGTCTAAATTCGAGCGACAAAGGTAAGAAAAGTTTCGCAGAAAGTGCTTATTTATAGGCTAAATACGAATTTTATACAGTCGTTTATTTTCATTTCATACGTTTTAACAAACACAAAGACCTGTAGCAAGCCATCATACAATGTAAGACATCGATATTGTTAGGTATACACAGCCGTTATTTTACTCATTTTTAGGTATTGAACGCCTTCCACACAAAGAGTAATTTTACCATGTTAAAACATACGATATGGCTAAACTAATAGATACTACAACTCAAAAACATCACACCCAAGATATGCATATAAAAAGATGGCTTAAAGGACTTTTCATCTTGCTACTAACACTGATTTTCGTTACCGCAAGCCTTTACGCCTCACATGCCGACAACATCCGTTATTCGACACACACCACTGGCGGCATCTACTATGATCGCTGCTTCATTATCCTGTCGGGCCTCACGCTTGCCACACTCTTCTTGTTCTGTTTTGGATGTTGGCAATGGAAACACCGCTTACATCACCGATAAGCATTCGCTTTAAAACATGAAAAAATCAAGAGGCACGAGGCCAAGCCGCACCTCTGAAAACAGGAAATGTTATCATACCCATACTTTTTCGGACTGACTTTCGCCAATGGTTCATTACCGAATGCTACAGCACTAATAATCATGTGTATATAAATATAGGAGAGGCGTGCACTTCAAAAAATGCACGCCACTCCTATTATATATATACTATTCCTTTAGAACAAATAAGCCAGTGACACTTGCCAAGTGTTCTTCTTCATATCATACTTCTTGCCTTCTTCCTCGTATTTCGCTACCTTGTTAATAGAGAAATTGTAGTTTACGCCGATTTGCAGATGCGAAATCAACTTAACACCGGCACCTACGTTGAATGTAGTGTTACAGTCTTTGATATCGTAATCGCCCAAATGTCCGCTACCTACATTGAAACCGAACTGAGGTCCTGCAGCTACGTAAACACCTGCCATACTACCCAATCCGAAGTTATACTTCAGGTTTACAGGGATTTCAATAGTCTTCAAGTTCTTGTCGTAGCTCTCGTTTTCATATTCCACCTTAGCGCCCGACTGTGTGTACAATGCTGCAGCGTCAATACCTACGCCGATAACAGGAATAGTAAACTCAGCCATCGGACCGATAAAGAAGCCGGTACGATTGTCCGAATTGATATCACTGGCAGAGAATGTCACCTTAGAGATGTTCAAACCACCTTTCAAACCGAATTTCAATTGCGCCTGTGCCGGCAATGCCATCATAATGCATGCCATCAGCGCCAGTGTTGATAATACTTTTTTCATGTCTTTAGTTTTTTAAGTGTTGATAATATGTTTATTAAAGTTCTCCTTTACGTATTGCTTCCATAATATTGGCAGGAGCACGCTGTGCCAGAAACTCACGCTTCATATAGTCCATGTAAGGAGCTACGTGCTCAAAGAATTTGTGATACCCCTTGCACAGATAGTTAAGTCCCGACTCTCCTGTAGCGGTCTTGCAGAAGCGGTTCTTCGGGCACTCACCGTTGCATGCAAACAAGTAATCGCACTCTTTACACTGCGTAGGCAATGAGTTTTGCTTAGCCAAGCCGAACTTCTGCTGTTTCTCGCCATACATCATCTCTACCAACGTATTGCTATAGATGTTACCCAACTTATACTGCGGGAATACGAAGTGGTCGCACGTATATACATCGCCGTTAAATTCCATTACAGATGCGTGTCCGCATGTTTTGGCCAACGTACAGATGCCCGGTTGCTCGCCTACCCAATTGGCTAAAGTAGCGTCGAACAGCTGTATATAATACTCGCCCACGTCATTACGTACCCACTCATCGAAGATGGTACATAAGAAATTACCCCATTGTTCGGGAGTTATAGAGAAATCAGCCATAGGTTGTCCTTCGGCTTCTTCTACGGCAGCCAAGTGTCTTCCGTCTGAATGGCGGAAAATACGTTCTACTATCGGAGTAAACTGTATGTATTTACATCCTATCTCCTTAAAGAAGTGATAGAAATCGAGCGGATAGTCGGCGTTGAAATCATTCACTACAGCCAGAGCGTTCCATTCTACCCCATGCTTATTCAGCAAGTTTATACCCTGCATTACCTTAAAGAACGAAGGTTTTCCCTGTTTGGTCTTACGATACTCATCGTGAAACTCCTGCGGTCCGTCTATCGATACCCCCACTAGCCAATTGTTCTCCTTGAAGAACTGGCACCACTCGTCGGTAAGCAAGGTACCGTTAGTCTGAATGCAGTTATCTATAGTACGTCCGTTACCATACTTACGCTGCAGCTCCATAGCCTTTTTATAGAAAGAGATAGGGCGCATCAGCGTTTCTCCACCGTGCCAAGTAAACAATACCTGCGGCATGGTTTGCGAGTTTATATATTCGGCAGTGAATTTCTCAAGCAATTCCTCGCTCATCACGTGCTTTGGGTTGTCTTTATATAATTGAGCTTTCTCTAAGTAATAGCAATAATCGCAAGCCATGTTACAAAGAGACCCTACCGGCTTGGTCATAATATATAGCGGGCGGGCAAAAGGTGCAAATGTACTCATTAGTATTAATGTAAATGTTTCAATTGCAAAAATAACATATAATTCCCCTTTTGCATATTTTATCGCTATTTTATTCAACTTTTAAAATATGATTCCGTCTGTACTGTTCACGCCATGATTAATTTATGGACGATGTTCCACATGAAACAACAGCAAAATTTAACAAAGTCGAAATAATCGGAAGACTTTAATATAATACGTACATTTATCAATAACACATTTTACACCTTTTGTTTACAATCGGATTGATGCTTTTTCTCATATATGCTATGATTGCTAGTGAAAAAAATCTATTTTTGCATTAATGGGTGCTTTTAACAATGTAATACTATTGAACGGATACAAATGAAACAAACCCCAAAGATATTATTTTATCGTCTTTATCAAGATTATCAGAAACCTTTCGTCCGTTTCATCTACTCGTATATAAAAAATTTAGAGATAGCAGAATACGTTACAACTTAAGTTATAAGTTATTATTAGGTAAACCTATTAAATATTTTAGTATGAAAAGAAATAAATTATTAATCTTATTTGTTTTGCTGTTCATTTCAATTCAGCAAACGTTAGGAGCTTATCAACCTCAATTCTCTACCGCTGGTTTCTATGAATTGCCTAATTCTGGAAGAACAGTTCGTTCCATGAATCCTGCTTGGCGCTTTTTTAAAGGAGCAGTTTCTGGAGCAGAAACATTATCGTTCGACGATAGCAACTGGACAATGGTATCTCTTCCACACGGATTGGAATATCTGCCTACCGAAGCAAGCGGATGCATTAACTATCAAGGAGAAGCATGGTATCGCAAACACTTTACTCCCGATGAAAAGTTGAAAGGACAAAAATTGTTTTTGCATTTCGAAGCTATTATGGGAAAAAGCAAAGTGTTTGTAAACGGCAAGCTGCTTACACAACATTACGGAGGCTATTTACCGATAATTGTTGATGTGACCGACGCATTGCAGTGGGGCACAGATAATGTCATCGCCGTATGGACTGATAATAGCAACGACCCTAATTATCCTCCAGGTAAAGCTCAAGAAGTTTTAGATTTTACTTATTTTGGAGGAATCTATCGCGATTGTTGGTTAGTAGCTCATAATCCGGTGCATATCACAGACCCCAATTATGAGCAGACAATAGCTGGAGGTGGACTTTTTATTGCTTATGATAAGGTGTCAGAAAAATCTGCAACAGTACTACTGCAATTACAAGTTCGTAATGAAAGTCGTAAGACTTTTCAAGGAGTGATAGAATATGAATTATTGCAACCAGATGGCCAACAAGCAGCTATAGTAAACTCAACGTTCAGCGTACGCTCTGGCAAGGCAGTTACCTCTAAAGACAAAGTAACATTACAGACTCCTTATTTGTGGAGTCCAGAGCAGCCACATTTATACAGTTTATTGGTGCGTATTCGTGATAAAGAAGGTCGTATAGTAGACGGTTATCGTAAGCGCATAGGTATTCGCAGCATAGAATTTAAAGGTAAAGATGGTTTTTGGTTAAATGGAAAGCCTTATGAGCGCCCTCTTATTGGAGGAAACCGCCATCAGGATTATGCATTGATAGGCAATGCTGTTCCCAACAGTCTTCATTGGTGCGATGCCAAGAAATTACGCGATGCCGGTATGAAGGTGATTCGTAATGCACATTGTCCGCAAGACCCAGCATTTATGGACGCATGCGACGAATTAGGGTTATTCGTAATAGTCAACACACCAGGTTGGCAATTTTGGAACGATGCGCCAGAATTTGCCGAACGTGTTTACAGTGATATTCGTCAGTTAGTACGTAGAGACCGTAATCATCCTTGTGTATGGCTATGGGAGCCTATATTGAATGAGACATGGTATCCTGCAGATTTTGCTCAAAAAACATTGAATATTGTCAGCGAAGAATATCCTTATCCTTATTGCTATTCCAGCTGTGATAGCGAAGCACGTGGTCATGAGGTATATCCAGTACAATTTACGCATCCTTCAAATGGTGATAAGGAATGGGCGAGCAAACATCTCGATCCAAAAGTTACTTATTTCACCAGAGAATGGGGAGATAATGTAGACGATTGGAATTCGCATAATTCTCCAAGTCGCGTAGCTCGTAATTGGGGCGAACATGCCATGTTGATACAATCACAACATTATGCCAAACCAAGTTATTCATATACTAGTTATGATGCACTTTACAAAACCGACCGTCAACATGTAGGTGGTTGCCTGTGGCATTCATTCGACCATCAGAGAGGCTATCATCCAGATCCTTTCTACGGAGGTTTAATGGATGTGTTTCGCCAGCCCAAATACTCATATTATATGTTTAAGGCTCAACGTGACGCTAAACATGAAGATAGAATATATGAAACCGGCCCGATGGTTTACATTGCTCATGAAATGACTCCATTTTCACCAAAAGACATTACGGTTTATTCCAATTGCGAAGAAGTGAAATTAACTTATAATAAAGATGGAAAGACTTGGACTTACAAACGTCCTAAAACAACAAAAGGAATGCCATCACCGGTTATAACATTCAAAGATGTTTATGATTTTATGATTGATAAAAAATTATCAAGAGCAAACAAGCAAGATGATGTCTTTTTACGTGCAGAAGGTCTCATTGACGGTAAAGTTGTAGCTACCCATGAAGTTAGACCTGCACGCCGTCCTGAAAAGATTTTGCTTTGGGTCGATCATGAAGGAATAGATTTGAAAGCTGATGGTTCAGATATAGCCACTGTTGTTGCAGCCATCGCCGATAAAAATGGAAACATCAAACGATTAAATAACTATTCCATCAAATTCAACGTGGAAGGAGAGGCTCGTATAATAGGAGATGTTGGTATTGGTACCAATCCGACTCCAGTGAAATGGGGAACCGCTCCTGTCTTGATTCAATCCACACTGAAACCTGGAAAAGTCAAAATCACAGCTAGCGTTTGGTTTAAAGGCTCTCAGATGCCCATAAGTGCCGTGCTAGAATTAGAAAGTAAACCAGCTACTTATTCTATGGTTTATTCAGAGAAAGAAGCCTCTCTTATACCTATGGCAAGTTTCTCAGATAAATCAACTAACAAAACAGATATAGATGTAAAAGAAGAGCTGAGAATAAAACAAGTTAATAATCAGAAGCTGAAAGAAGTAGAACAGCAGCAAACCGATTTCGGTGAAAAGAATTAATCAATGCTAATATAGGCTATAACGGCATCAAGTTTCACAAAAAAGACAACCTTTTCAGGATGTAATCCAAAGGTGTGTCTACTAAATTAGTATCAATCAACACAAAGTGTCTTAGTACAGATTTACTTTACACTGTTTTAACACTTTAAAGATTAAAAAAATGGGAAAAATGAGTAAGTC
>ENA-UEYI01002665-UEYI01002665.1-human-gut-metagenome-genome-assembly--contig:-NODE-2665-length-11975-cov-2.335519_pt1 | contig 11975 bp, 13 predicted proteins | sample MGYA00242900_ERZ507916 | MGnify/ENA primary metagenome ERZ507916 (study PRJEB26167, sample SAMN06115521) | human gut metagenome | host: Homo sapiens | place: China:Chongqing | collected 2015-09-02...
GTAATTGGTGAGCGGATTAATCCGACCGGAAAGAAGAAATTGCAGGCGGCTCGGGAAGCCGAATGGGTATGGTCGACAGGCCGAAGCAGTTTATTGACATCTACGGTAAGCCGGTTATTATCCACACTCTTGAAGCATTCGAAATCAACGAGAAAATTGACGCAATCTGCGTTGTTTGCGTAAAGGCATGGCAAGAGGATCTAACTGTGTGGCTCAAGGAATATGATATTCGCAAGGTTCGCTGGATTGCCGATGCAGGAGCCTCACGTCAGGAGTCCTCGCTCAATGCGTTAAATGCGATTCAGGCAGAGTGCAGCGGCGACGATTATGTTATCATTCACGATGCCGCAAGACTTGTTTCTCAGAAAATTATCAATGAGAACATTGAAAAGGTCAAGGAATTCGGTGCTTGCGATACCGTTATTCCGGCACACGATACGATCATAAAGAGCGTAGACGAAAAAACACTTGATTCAATTCCGCTCAGGAAAGAGCTTTACCTCGGTCAGACCCCTCAGTCTTTCAAGTATTCGATAGTAAGAAAGGCTTATGACGACTATTTTGCAATCCCCGAGGAAAAGCGCCCCGTCATGACCGATGACTGCGGACTTGTTCTTTCGGCAGGCATTAAGATAGGTATGGCAATGGGAGACAAGCTCAACATGAAGATAACAACAATGGAGGATCTCCTTCTTGTTAAATCCATTGTAAGAGCCGGAAGATAAGGCAGAAAGGATTGGTTAATTTTGTTCGCTAAGAGTTACAAAATTACAGAGCCGAAAAGATTTGAAATATTCGTTGAGGATATTAGAAACGATCATGTTCTTGTGCGACCCGAGTATCTTGCAGTATGCAAGGCGGATATCCGTTACTATCTCGGCAACAGAAGCCTTCGCATACTTAAAAGAAAGTTTCCGATGAGCCTTATTCATGAGGCAACGGGTGTTGTTGTTCGTGATAAAAGCGGTAAATTCAAGAGCGGTCAGAGAATCGTTCTTCTTCCGTGCCGTAAATCGGACTGCGACGGAACAAAGTGTGAGGTCTGTGTAAGAAACAATCCGCGCCTGCTTGACAATTACTGTCCGGAATCCAAATTCTGCTCCAGCAACTATGACGGCTTTTCAAAGGAGCTCATTGACCTTGAACATGAATACATGATCCCAATCCCCGATGAGATCGGACCGGAAGCCGTTTTCTCCGAGCTTATTTCCGTCGGCTGCTGTGCTATGAGACGTGCAGGCTTTACCGAGGGCGAAAGTGTTAAAAGCGTAACCGTTTGGGGCGACGGAATAATGGGATATATTATCTCTCTCGTTGCGAACTACGGTTTCGGCTGTGAGGTCAACATCCTGGGTCCCAACAAGGAAAAGCTTGATATGTTTGATTTTGCAAATGTCTATTATTCAAACGATATCGACGCCCTTCCGAGAATGTCTGTTGCAATTGAGGCTGTCGGCGGCAACGCATCCGGCATAGCCGCAAACCAGGCAATTGATAAGCTCTATTCGGGAGGAAAGCTTATTCTTTCGGGCGTTGCAAACGAAAATGTTCCGCTCAACACAAGAATGGTGCTTGAACACGGAATTTCGATAAGAGGAACAACAAGAAGTGTGCGCTGTGACTTTGAAAAAGCAGTCGAACTCCTCACAATACCTGAGTTCCGTGAACATATTCTCAGGCTCATGCTTTCAGTCAACGATGTAACAAACATCAGAGATTATTACGCGATATTTGAAAAGGAGTCAAAGTCAACTGCTCTTGGAAAAAACATCATGAAAATTTCATTTTGATCAAGCAGCAAAGTCTGACGCAAGCTTCTGTTTGCGTCAGACTTTTGTGAGCTTTTCCGTTGCAAGGCGTTTTATTTTTGTAATGATAATAAATTGTTCCATATAAACAAACTATCCGCAGACTTTGATTTTGTCAATGTCTGCGGATTTTTGGTGATTACAATAATTATTTACTTGTATGCTAAATAGATATACGATGTGCCTATACCGTTTAAGTCACTTGTCACGTTGCCTGAGGTGCTGTTGGAAACCTTGAAGCCGGTCGAGGTAAGCGAGAGACCCTGGGAGGAAAGGGATTCGTTTGCAACCGCCATGTAGCTCTTGCATGTGCTCTTTGTGAAGTCAACCGATACGGCAGGCTTGCCTGTCGCCATAAGAATCACAAGCTGCGGCTTGAAGCCGACGGAAAGCGAACGTGTTGACGAGCCGTTTCCAATATAAAATCCCGCTTCAAACGGAGCGTTCCATTTTATTTTGTCCTCGGCGGTTACATGAATTTCGCTGTTTCTGATATGGCTGCCGCAAAGAAGCTCTTTGTCAAGAAAGCTTGCAAAGTTTTCATCTGTGCTTGCGGCAGGGCAGAAGTCGGCATTCATCAAAAACCAGCCGTTCATCACGAGAGCATCGGTGTCTCTGTCGGAGGCTATATCCTCACATCCGGATTTTTCGATGTTCAGGTTTGTCCTAAAAGTCAATGCATCGGCAATTCTTGTAAATATATCGTGGCATGCCTGACCGCCTTTTGAGAAAGGAACGCAAATGCTCAGATTTGCTTTAATCATTGCCGTTCGGCAGTATTCCTGTTTTTCAAGCACACCGTCGTCGTTGGCAACAAATTTGTCAGTGATTTCGATATTGTCAATTCCGACGGCAACAATTGCTTTTCTCAGCGGAACAGCCTTGTTTATCGGAGGATATTCAACAAAGAAGGTCAGATCGTTCATATCCTCCTGTTTACCGAGCCATTCAACAATTCTTATTGGGAGTGAAACAATACTGTCCATTATTCAACCTCCACAATTTCTCTGATTATTGCCCAGACGTAAATCACTTCGTTCTTGAAATACACCTTTTCACAACGGTCAATTTCTTTCCCTTGGATTTAACGTGACAGCTTTGCTTGTCGGCATCGTGGTCGGGGGGACCGATATAAAGATAATGTTCCTGGCTGTTAAAGCCGATAACAGTATTGACGCCGTTAAGGTACATCTTGTTTTTATATCTCAGCGGTTGCATAAAAGCTCCGAAGATCGGGCTGCTCCAGCCGTCGTCGGTCTTGAGAGTGACCTCCTGACCGTATTTTTCAAACATTGATTTGAGAGTCATGTTACATCACCTTGATTTGATTAAAAGCGAAGCTGTCGTCCTTGCAAAGCGGAATTATATCCGCCGATTTTTTATCGTAAAAGTCCTTTGCACGTTCAAGAAAATCCTCGACCGTCTTGCTGTCCTGCTCTATGCTCACATCGCCCGCCTTAAAGCTTGTAATGCTCGGCTCGCTCTCAAGAGAGCTTTTTTTGAGCGCAAGTTTGTAGTACGCAAGCCCTGCGGCTGCGGCAATGACACGAAAATCTTCCCTGTCGGCATCGGGCTTCAGCCTTGAGTCTATCTCTTTGATGCAGGAGCGGCATAAAGGAAGAATTTCTTCTTCCTTATATGCCGAAATGTCCGTAAGCTCGCCGAGATAGTCCTTTACTTCCCAGCAGCTCATTCTGAGCCTACCGTACCCTGATTCTCAGAGCCTGTTGTGATCTCGGCAGGAGCGAGAGTCTTAACCGCACCGGGGAGAATCTTTGCAAAGCCTGTGATAGAGGTGATAGCAATCTGCTCAAGCTGACGGTCAACAAGCTTACCGTAGTCTGTTTCAACATCGCCGACTTTGACCATTTCAAGAGCACATGTCTTGTCAAGACCGATCATCATGCCGCTTTTTGTAACACGAGAGGCCTTGATGAGCCTTGCGCCGAACGGAGTGATAAGCTTGCCTGTGCCATGAAAATTAAGTCCTGCGGCAGCATCTCTGAATTCCGACATTTTGAGTACAGTTGCCGTTACGTCGGGCGATGCGAGAATCGTGTTAAGCTCATATGGTGCAAACTGATTCCAAAAATCAATAAGATCGTCATATGTATATTTGTCTGCTGCAAGTGCACATATGCCGGCAGGATTTTTACCTCCGTCGCCATTGATAAGAACGTCGACGGCATCTGCCATAAGGCTCTGCGCAAGATATGAGCCGATTCTCTTGAGCGCAATTGAAACAACATCAAGACGCTGAAAACGAAGCACATCGTAAGAGGTTGTAATCATTCTGCCTCTTTTCTTGAGACGGATGGTTCTGTCGCTTACTTTGAAGTCGGCTGTTTCAAGAGTATCACCCTCCTTGAAAACCTTCATCTCGGCGTTTGCCGATGTCATTTCAAGATTCATTGCGCGGTAATCGAGAGAGTCGATATTGGTCGTTGCAGCTATGATATCGGGAAGAAAGCTTGCCTCATCCATGCCGTAGCGAACGGCTCTTGAGATGTACTCCGGGAAGAGAACTGCGGCATCGCTTGTCTGGAAAAACTTGCCTACAACCGAGCTGTCGGAGCCCTGCGGCTTGATGCCGAAACGCTTGAGCTGACGCTGATAAGCGTCGAGACCTTCAAGGTCAGTTCCTCTGTAATTCTCCGAGGGATCAAGTCCCTCCAATACCTGTGTAAAGCTGCGGCCTGTGCCGTACATACCTTTCTCAAGTCTTAAATTATCAAAACCCATTTTGGTTCCTCCTTAAAATTTGAATTCATTGTTTGTGTTTGTATTCTTTTCTTTTTTTGCCTTCAACTGAGGCGTGAGAGGGATAACGTCCTCAGCCTTTTTTCTGAAAGCGTCTCTTATTCTGATTAGTTCATCCGTTTCAACACCCGAACACATTTTTTCAATACTTTCGCCCGAAAGGGATGGTACGGAAAGAACAGCAAATTTTGCTGTCTCCTCGGTAAGAGAGCGGCGGTAAATAATGCCGTCCTGCGCCTGTTTTTCAAGCTTTTTAATGTATTCGGAAAGCTGCTTTGCTTCGGATTCGCTGAGCTTGACGGCGTTGCCGTCCTTTATTGCCTTGATACAGTTTTCCATTGTTTCAATCTCCTTTTTGTAGCTTTTTGTCACTCCTGCATTAACCTGAGCCGGAACCGCTACGAAAGACCATTCGTAAGCATCGTTTATATCGGAAAGTCTGCAATAGCAGAGCTTACCGTCATAGATTTCGCCCTTGACGTGATTGCAGGGGTCATATCTCATGTCACTGCCGCAAACAGAGCAGGTGAACGAGCCGACGGCACAACTGACACTGACTTCCTTTTTGATGCCTGCGTTAATGTCGCCGATGAGATCTGCGTTTTTCTCGGTCAGGGGCATGTATGCTCTTGCCTTGACGCATCTGTAATCCTCGCCTGTTACGGTTTTTTTGCCCGGAATCGAAACACATTCGGCGTGATAGATTCTTGCACTCTGGTTCGAGCTCTTGGGGTCGTGGTCGAAAATTCCCGTTACACCGACAAACAGCTCTGCTAACTGCATGAGAGCCTCGTTTGTAAAGCTTTCGCCGTCACGGTCAACGTCGTTGTCACAGAGAATTACGTTAAAGCTGTAAACCTCATCGGCAGAAAGTGCCTTTACGGTAAAGCGGTTGATTTTTTCAAGATCCTCGGCTGTAACTTCGCAGGGAGAAACGCTTGATTTAAATGCCTTATTCAACTGATTTCAACTCCTGTTCAATCCTTTCACTCTGTGCACGGTAAAGCCGTGCCTTTGCCAGTTCAACCTCATCTTGAAGGGTAATGTCATCCCATTCAACGGAAAATCCGTCATTTCTGCCGTTGGTAATCATCCAAAAACGGCAAATTTTTTCGATTACCGGTGTCAGCAGCCTGCGATATGCTTCAAGCTCGCTTGTCAGCACGTCTGCCTGCTGAGAGGACATTCTCTCGGTAGACGACCAGCTCAGACTCAGCATGAACGGAGGAAGACCCGTTTTTGCAACGATCTGTTCAAGCATCTGACGGACAGGAACCTCGCTGTCGAGGATCTGATTGTCCGCTCCAATTGCTTTGATGCTGACATCGCCTACGGCAACGAAGTCTCTGACCTGGTTGCCGGGCTGCATTGCCTCACTCCATTCACGGGCGACCTGCTGCGCTCTGTCCTTTGCATATGCACGGTCAACAACATCGTTCTGCGGCTTATATGTGACGGCAAACCTGACGTTGCCGACCCTGTCCCAGTTGATTCCGATAGTGTTATAAATCTTCATCAGAATGTTGCTGACAAACGGCAGACCCTTTAAAAGTGAGCTGCCGGTAAGCTGACCTGCTTCGGGATTGAGAACCGAGAGAAGAACAAGCTGCGGATAAGTGACCGGCCTGGCTTCGGCAAGTTCTCGAACGCATACTATGCTTGAGAAGCCGTCGTCGCCGCGTTTCAGTTCAATGTCGTCAATGTCGGCATTGTAGAGGGCGACGAAATCTCCGTTTGAATCGGTGATCATCTCACCGACCGCCGTTCCGTAGGTCAAAAGCTGTTCAAAATAAGCCGACATAAAAGCATTTATGCCCTGCTGACCCGAGCCGACCCTGACCTCACGAAGAAAGCGACGAAGCTCTTTTTCACATGTCTTGTCTTTGCAGTCAACATGAAAACCGCCTGTGAGCCTGATGATTTTATAAATCGCAGCGTCCACAATAGGGATAGCTTCACGAAGCTCACGGTAGAGACTGTTCTGCATTGATGAGAGGGGAGTGTAGCTGTCAAGAAGACTGACAGGATTTTTCTTGTAGGTTTGCGGTGCTGAGACCGCGGTTTTTGCAGCGGATAATTTCTTGAATATTCCCACTGAAATTCTCCTTTCTTTTTGTGTGGAGGCAACCGCCGATTCAGGAGGCGGCCGCAAGAGTGTTAACGAGAAACACTCATAACGAAAAAGTCATTTTCGGGCGCATTCAGCGCCGTAGTGACGAAGTAGCGTAGATCGTCCATGGCATGGTCATTTTCCTTGCGCGGTGCGTCCCGAACTGCTTTATCGTCCCACTTGTAAAGCGAAAATTCACGGAGCGTGTCCTTGCATTCGGGCGAAAAATATATCACCCGTTGCTTGAGAGCATCGGATACCTGTCTGATTCCGTCAACGACATCATTCTTCGCAGGTATCACCGTGAAACGTCCTTTTCTGCGGATGCATTGAATAAAGCTTGCTGCCGATGGGTCAACGATGACCGATTCAATTCTGAGATCATCGGCAAGCTTTTCAAGCTCCTCATAATGCTCGGCGTCTGTCCTTTGCTCGCCTATTTTGCGTGAATCATAGTAGTATTCACGTATTCGGTACCATTTCTTTTCATATTCGCCCCATAGACCGAACGAACACGGATTGACCGTGCCGTAATCGCAGGAGATGAAAAATCGCGTGAACCGATCGGTTTCGGGAGGGACAGTGACATGGATTTCCTCGTTGAACATAGGATAAACAACGCCCTGAGCCGCGACCCATTTGCCCTCGACAAATCTTTTGTAGAAAGCACCCGAGTAAAGGCTTTCGTAGCGCCGGATTATCTTTTCCGTCAGCGATGGGTTGTCACGCATTGTAAAATGAAGATAGAGGCAGTTCTTCTGCTTTGCCTTTAGTATCCATTCACGGTAGAACCAGTGCATAGGATGCTCCGGATTGCAGTTGAACCACAGCTTTGAGCCGTCAAGCGAACATCTTGCGATTGCCTGCTCAACAAACGACCGCGGCATAAGAGCCACCTCATCGAGCAGAACTCCGCCGAGCGTCATACCCTGAATCAAAGCTGCCGAACCTTCATCTTTTCCGCCGAAAAGGTAAAAACGGTTTACTCTGTCCTTGTAGGTCATTTCAATATAGTTTTGCGACGATTTAAGCTTCATTGAAAAACCGAGGGAAGCCAAAATTGAATTTAAAGGAACAATAACATTCCTTTTTAACGATGCTATGGTTTTCCCGCATATAGCAAATGACGTGTCGGAAAACGCATAAAATGACCAGGCAATAAAAGAAAGAGACATACATACTGTTTTTCCCGAACGTACAGCACCGTCGCAAATGATAGCGTCATAAAAATTCTTGTCCGAACTGTCACACCACCATGTCATCGCTTGAAGCTGTTTTTCGGAAAAATTCCTGAATGATGAAAGTGAGCTACTCAAGCTTATCATTCCTCACTTTTGCGGCGCTGTTTTCAAGCGCCTTGTAGAAGGGGAGAGCACTGTCCTCATCACCGCCGGAACAAAGCTGCTCCAAGTGCTCAAGTGCTTTGAGACGGTCAAAAAATTTGATTTCGAGACCGCCGCCCTTAGGACGTTTGATTTCGCTGACGTTGAAAAGGTCAAGCTTTTCCGTTCCAAGCATAGGCTTTTCGTCGGAATATGCCAGTCTGACGGCATCCGAAATATTTCCGAATGCAAGCTGGCGATATCCTGCGATGATCTCGTCGCGGTTGATGTTTCGCAGTTTGTCAAGCCGCTCGATTTCCTTTTTGATGTCCTTGCGCTCAAGCATTGACGGACCGACCTTGCGGGCTTTGATTCCGTAGCCTGCCTTGGCTGCAGAGGCTCGTGCGTCCCTTGTCAGAGAAAAGAATAAACAAAACAGCTTTTCTTTTTCTTCAAGTGCCATAAAAACTTCCTTTCATTTTTGTACGGTTAACCGTTTTGTGAGAGTTGCCTCTCAACCTAAGCGCAAAAAACAGCAATCCATAACCTTTTTCGGTTATTGACTGCTGTTAATAATTATTTTATTTACAATTTGTTCACATTTAGCGTAAGCGGATGCATTGATTTCGATTTGATTTGTAAAATCTGCATCAAGTGAAATTTCGGTGCAAGGAGTTGTTGACAAAAAAATCACGGACGGCCGAAGCCGTCCGCTTTAATTTGCCTTATTCATTGCTTTGTCTATTTCGCCGTCAAGAATAAACGGGAGCACCTCGGTTGCCTTTGTTATGGCGGCCTTGAGCTGTTCCGTATCGTCTTTGCCGAATTTTGAAAGAACCCAGTCGGCGAGATCGTATTCGGGGTTCGGTTTTGCACCTACGCCGATTTTAATTCTCGGGAATTGGTCGGAATTGAGATGATAAATAATACTTTTGATTCCGTTGTGTCCGCCGTCCGTACCCTTGCGCCTTATTCTCAGCTTGCCGCAGGGGAGGGAAATATCGTCGAAAATAACGATTATCTTCTCCGGCGGTATCTTATAGAACTTTGCAATGTCTCTGACAGCCGTGCCGCTGTTGTTCATAAACGTCTGCGGCTTGACAAGCAGGCATCTGTGATTGTTGATAACAACGTCTGCGACAAGCGCATTGTTTTTAAGATTGTTAATCTCTGTGTCAAGCTCGCTTGCAATATGGTCAAGCGTCAGAAAGCCAGCGTTGTGGCGAGTGAATTCATAATTTTTACCCGGATTGCCGAGACCGACTATAAGAAATTCAATCGGTCCCGGGGAAATTCCTTTGCTTCGTTTAAAGAACATCTTGTACCTCAGGAAATTGTCGTATTGAAGCTTTGACCTCAATACGACAAATTTGTTTCTTTTCTTTTTGCGGTTAACCGAATTTAACGGTCATTGTTTTCTTGGTTACCGAGTCCCAGTTGTCAATATCGGTAATGCTGTCATCGACGAGGGTGTAAACAAGCTTGACCTTCATGTCGTTGAGCTCTTTGATTATTGTTTCCTCGTCGGGATATTTATCAACGTTTACAAGACCCGAAATATAAACCGGTACACCAGAACCGGATTTGATTCCGTATTCGCAGTCGAGATTTTTCAAAACGACAAGATTGTTGTTTGAATTTGTCAATTCAAGGAACGATGTGATAAGTCTCTGCGAGCTTGTGTTAGCGATATAAGCCGTGTATCCGAACTCGACCCATTTTTCTGCATTCTTGACGATGTCCTCAGCCTTGCTCTTGTCAACTCCGTTGTCAACCATGGTGTTGACAAACTTTACTTTTTGAGCATCGTTTTTAATGGTCTCGCTGAGTCTGGTGCTCATCGTCAGGTCGTTAATGATAGGGCTGTCAACCTTGACGACTCTCGTCGCATCTTCGCTCTTACCTTCGGCATTGACCGATGTGTACTTGACAACGGCGGTGCTTGCTTTTTCGTCAACGCTCGGCTGAACCGGAGCACCTTTTCCGTCAATGACCTCTTGAACGCTTGCCTTGGTTGTTCCGTTAGAAGCGTCAGCACCGGATATGACGTCCGCAGTGTTGCCCTTCTTTCCGCAGCCGCCGACGGCGAGCACAACGCTCGCTGCCATGACAAGCGAAATAATTCTCATTAAAATTTTGTTGTTCATAATCTACCTCTTACTTCTGCCATCTGTATGGCTTCTTTTTCTTGACCCAATCCTTCTTGACGGATTCCTTGGCTCTTGCAATTGCAAGAGCATTGTCGGGAACGTTATCGGTGATGACTGAGCCTGCTGCCGTGTATGCGTTGTCTCCGACCTGAACGGGAGCGACAAGGCAGGTGTCGCAGCCGATGAACGCATTGTTTCCGACTTTTGTTCTCGCCTTGGATTTGCCGTCATAGTTGGCGGTCGCACAGCCGCAACCGAAGTTTACACCGCTGCCAACGTCGGAATCGCCTATATATGTCAGGTGAGCGACGCTCGTATGGTCGCCGATGACGGAATTCTTGAATTCAACAAAGTTACCGACCTTGACTCCCTCGCCGATAACCGAACCGGGACGTACACGAACGAACGGACCCATGTGTGCACCGTTCTTTATCTCCGCACTGTAGCATTGAACATTGTTGAGCGAAACGTTGTCACCGATAACGCTGTCCTCAATGAGACTGTTCGGGCCTATATCGCAGTTTGCACCGATAACGGACTTGCCCTTGATTATCGTGCCGGGAAGGATTTCCGTATCAGCTTTGATTTTAGCGTCGGGTGAGATGATAACTCCGTCCGCACACGGAATCGAAACACCGTTGAGCATATGCTTTTTGAGAATGTTCCTTCGAGCGATGTCATTGAGCAGCTGGAGCTGAACTCTGTCGTTTGCGCCGAGAACGATATCGGGCGAGCTTGCGTCGTAAGCGACGGCATTGAGACCTTTTTCGAGAATGACCTCAACTGCGTCGGTAAGATGATATTCGATCGCCTCATCATTCTTTCTGTCGTGCTTTTCGATTATACCCTCGAGCGATTCGAGAAGAACCGAGCCGGAAAACCAATATGCGCCCGAGTTTACCTCATTGACTATCTTTTCGGCCTGTGTAGCTTCTTTCTCCTCAACTATCCTTTTGAGCTTGCCGTCTCTTGAACGGATTATTCTTCCGTAACCGAACGGATCGGCAACCTTTGCGGAAATTACCGTTGCGGCATTGTTGCCTGCAATATGAAAATCAAGAGCCGCTTTGAGAGTTTCGGCAGGAATAAGGGGAGCGTCACCGTTAAGAACAAGTACGTTGCCCGGAATATGCTCCTTGATAAAATCCTTTGCCTGCATGATTGCGTGACCCGTACCGAGAAGCTCCTTCTGCTCGACGGTCTTGAATCTGCCGCCGAAGTGCTCATCGATCATCTCACGCTTGAAGCCCGTAACCAGGCAAATATCCTCGACGCCGGCATTGACCGCCGCGTCGGTGACCCAATCTATCATAGGTTTGAACAAAACCTCGGCGAGAACCTTAGGCTTTGACGATTTCATTCGCGTGCCTTGACCTGCTGCCAGAATAACTGCACAATTTGAGCTCATTTTGCATCCTCCTCAGTAAATAAAAATCTACATACTAATTATTGCAGAAAATCAAAAGAAATACAATAGAATTTTTCATTTTTTTTACGACAATTTTCACAAAAGTTTAGGCGTTTATTTCAAAAATGTATAGCAATAGTTTGTCCCGTGTGTTATAATAATACGAAACGTGTTATTGGGATTATTCTGCCCAATCGCTGTTAACAATTTAGGTAATAATTTTAAATGGAGGTAATACCCATGGCAACTAAGTATACTTACCTTTTTTCCGAAGGTAACAAAGACATGCGTAATCTCCTCGGCGGTAAAGGTGCAAACCTTGCAGAGATGACCAACATCGGTCTTCCTGTTCCCCAGGGATTTACGATCACAACAGAAGCCTGTACAAAGTATTATGAAGACGGCAAGAAGATAAAT
>ENA-UEYI01002673-UEYI01002673.1-human-gut-metagenome-genome-assembly--contig:-NODE-2673-length-11938-cov-8.233960_pt1 | contig 11938 bp, 10 predicted proteins | sample MGYA00242900_ERZ507916 | MGnify/ENA primary metagenome ERZ507916 (study PRJEB26167, sample SAMN06115521) | human gut metagenome | host: Homo sapiens | place: China:Chongqing | collected 2015-09-02...
ACAAAAGTTAAAACAAAAATAATCAATGGCTCTCCAGCCCCTGTTTATAAGGGGTTGGAAGCAATTGAGTGCTTACCATGTCTCGTGACCGTCGTATAGTAAGACTGTTCACTTATGACAACCGTTCATATGCTCTGTTTGAGAAGAAGTTTGTAGCAGGTTATCAGTTTATGTAAGTATACCATAATGGTGATGAACGAGTTTACAGAATAGACTGGAAAGATGTGGTGTTGTTATTGGGAAATCCAATATTTAATACATTGAAACCAAATAATTATGTTGCTTGTTTGTCCGTTTTTCTCATGATTACAGTGAAGGTATGACAGCAGAAGAACAAAAACGTTATATCAATTACCTTGCCGAGCGAGTTCGTGAGGCAGATTTAGGTTTACGTGCTCGTGACCTTGTTCTCCAAGATTTTCTTGATAAGCAGAAGGAATATGACGAACGCATATCCAAATTGGATGAAGTGCTTTCTCGTATAGATTCTCTAGAATCTTCATTGAAGGATTCCGAACGTAAGCGTAAGGCAGCCGAGCTTAAAGTGGCTGATTTAACAGCAAAATTAAAGTTTGCCAATAAGAATCGTTTCGGTGATAAGAGTCACAGAATCAAGAAAAAGGATTCAGATGAAGAGTCTGATCGTACCAAAGACAAGGATGATTTCATATAGACAACAATATCGCAGAACGTGCTGTCCGCCCATTGATTACACAGCGTAACTCTATGCTCCACTTTGGTAGCGATGAAGGTGCAAAAATGGTCGCAACCTATCATAGTATAATAAGTACGGTGAAGATGCCAGGACTGTCTGCATGGGAATATCTAGGTAAGTTTTTTACTAAAACATTTAACGGCTGCAAAGATTTTTTTAGTCTGCGGCCAGACAACATCTAATTGGCCCAATGCCAATAATTCAATCTAAATAATATTCTAATAATATGATATGTAGGCATTTGCAGAAAATGTCTACACGATGGCTTATGCCCTGAAGTGAACTGTGGACAAGGGTGCTTGTTCTTACTCTCAATAGAAAATCAATAGCAATTTAATATGACGTATTTAATTATTTTCGTTCTGCTACTCGCGGCGGAACTCGTGTATTTCCGCATTGCGGATAAGTTTAACATTATCGATAAACCTAATGAGCGTTCGTCGCATTCTACGATTGTGTTGCGTGGGGGAGGCATCATCTTCTTGATTGGCGCTTGGGTGTGGAGTGCTTTTTTCGGATTCGATTATCCGTGGTTCCTGACGGGACTGACACTAGTAGCTGGGGTGAGTTTCGTAGATGATATCCGTTCGTTGCCCGACTCGGTGAGACTGGTGGCGCAGTTCGCTGCTGCGGCGATGGCGTTCTATCAGCTGGGAATATTGCACTGGTCGATGTGGTGGATAGTGCTTGTGGCGCTGATAGTTTATGTGGGGGCTACAAATGTGATTAACTTCATGGATGGCATCAATGGCATCACGGCGGGATATTCGTTGGCGGTGTTGTTGCCGCTGATGGCTGTGAACATGGATGGCGGGTATGTAGAGCTGAGCTTGATAGTATCTACTGTCTTGGCTTCGTTGGTGTTTTGCGTCTTTAACTTCCGTCCGAAGGGTAAGGCGAAGTGTTTTGCCGGCGACGTGGGTTCTATCGGCATAGCGTTCATTATGCTTTTCTTGTTGGGAAATGTTATTATCAAGACTGAGGATATTACATGGCTGATTTTCTTGCTGGTGTATGGTGTGGACGGTTGCTTGACTATAGTGCATCGTATCATGCTGCACGAGAATTTGGGCGAGGCTCACAGAAAGCACGCTTATCAGCTTATGGCTAATGAATTGAAAATAGGACATGTAAAGGTTACTTCGCTGTATATGGTTATGCAGTTGGCGGTTTCTCTCGGTTTCATATATCTCTGCCCTGACACGGTGTTGTGTCACTGGATGTATCTGATAGGTGCTCTGGTGGTGTTGGCCGTAGCGTATGTATTGTTTATGAAGAAATATTACCACTTGCATGAGGAGTATTTGGCTTCGTTGGGCAAATAATGAATATCACGGTTATGGAATTGAATAAAGAGTTTTTAGGTAAGTTGTTCGAGCAGGCTATGGCTAATCCTCGCTTGCGTCAGAACTTCGACTTGCGTACTTCGGCCAACGATAATTCGCAGCGTATGCTGAATGCGTTGTTGCCGGGAACGGTGGTGCCTATCCATCGGCATCCTAATAGCACGGAGAATGTGCTGTTGCTGTGCGGTAAGTTGGTAGAGGTGTTCTATGATGAGAACGGTAACGAGAAGGAGCGTATCCATCTTGATCCGGCGCTGGGCAATTACGGTTGTGTGGTGCCACAGGGCGAATGGCACACGGTAGAGGTGCTGGAACCGTCGGTTATATACGAGGCCAAGGATGGCAAGTATGGCGAAGACGGTAGCGAATCGCTTGGTTAATTATGAATAATATCCGGCTTTACGATTATCAGATAGAAATGAAGGAGCGGATTGAGGCGGCTTTTCGGTCGTGTAGATCCGTAATGGTGCAGATGCCCACGGGTACGGGTAAGACGCATGTGCTGGTCAGCGTGGTTATGGACGAGGTGCAGAGGGCAAAGAATGCGTGCGTATGGATTGTGGCCCATCGGCGTGAACTGGTGGAACAGATTGAGGAATCGCTGGTCGGGCAGTCGGGATTGGCGTGCTCTGAATATCAATCTTCCTTTATAAAGGTGATGTCGATACAGTGGTTATCGAAGCATTATGGGGAGTTGGACGAGAGACCTTCGCTGATAGTGATTGACGAGGCGCATCATGCGTTGGCACGGACTTATGCGGAGGTGATGAACGCTTATCCGGAGGCTAAGAAGCTTGGGGTAACGGCTACTCCGTGCCGGTTGAACTTGAAGGGCTTTTCTGATTTGTTTGATGTGCTACTGCAGTCGTGTTCTACCAAGAAATTCATTGCCGACGGGCGTTTGTCGCTGTACGATTATATGTCGGTAAAGGCGGATAGTGAGGATCAGCGGATGGTGTTCGGACTGACCAAGCGTGGGGCCGACGGTGATTTTTCGCTGAAGGAGATGAGCGAGAAGTTGGATGTTCGGCCTAGCATAGAACGTCTGTGCAATACGGTGTTACGGTATGCGCCAGGCAAGAAGGGCATAACGTATGCTATAGACGTAGATCATGCTGAGCATATAGCCGAGTATTATAGAGAGCATGGCATTCCTGCGGTGGCGATTAGTTGGAAGACGTCTGCTGATGAACGGAAGCGGATAGTTGAGGAGTTCAAGAGAAGTGGAGACTCGGCAGAGAAAGGTGAAGTGTCGTCGGGAGCTGTAAGGGTCTTGGTTAATGTGGACTTGTTTGGCGAGGGCTTCGACTGTCCCGACGTGGAGTTTATTCAGTTGGCTCGACCTACGCTTTCGCTTGCTAAGTATCTGCAGCAGGTGGGCCGTGGCATGCGTGTATTCGACGGTAAAAAGTATTGCCTGATATTGGATAATGTGGGTCTGTATCGTTTGTTCGGCTTGCCGTCGGACGATAGGGACTGGCAGGCGATGTTTGACGGACGGCTTGCAGGAAAGGGTAATCTCCTTAAGGCGGAAGAGCAGTATGATGTGGCTTATTCCATACATGACGGTGTGCAGCGCATCACTGCCGACGAGGATACGGAGCTTATTACCGTAATGACGCATCAGGGTCAGCGTATGGACTTGGAGGCGGCGTATGGTTATGAGGTTACGGAAAGCGAAGATGGGCTTTGTGGAATAGTGGACAAGGTGGGCGCAGAGGTGCTGCCTTGCATATATAATAAGGTGGAGTTGAAGGCGTACGGCATAGTGAAGTTGTGTTCCAGAAGGAAGATTGACCGTGAGCGTCCGTGGATGGACTTACGCAATGGGGTGCGCTTTGTACGTAGACCGAGGATTGAGCGTATCGGTTTCCTGGAGTTCAGCACTACGGATGGCATGAAGCTTTATCCGAGGGTGAAGACTCGCTGGATGGATGATGGGTGCTTTGTGGTGCCCGACGCTTTGGCGCATGGCGTGAACGATGGGCTTCGGTTTAAGTCTTTCTTCATCCAACCGTCAGAACCGGAGGTGCTGTACAGACAGAAGGATCAGTTCGACGATGTTGTGCTTTGGGAGAGTGAGACTGCGGTGTTGGCTTGGCGTAATGGACTTGAACCGTTATTACACGGCATCAGTCTTGAGGAGTGGGAAGCGAAGAAGGCGGAATACGAGGCTGGGCTGTTGGCGTTCGAAGAGCAGAAGGAGCAGTATATGCGCAACTTTATGTCGGCGATTGGTGGCTTTAGCCTAGGCGATAAGTTGCGAGTTAGCGACTATAGCGAGTTGGGAGATTTGCGTTATGTTCGTACGGATGATGGTTTGTGTCAGGTGTTTCATAGGGAGTACTTTATAGATAAGTGGCAGTCGATGGGTACGTACAGAAAGGTATGCCCCACGGCGTACGATTTGCGTGTAGTGCAGAAGTGGGATGGCAAGTATGTGGTACGTACTAAATTGTTCAAGCCCGTAGATAGTCCTGAGTTGCAGTTCGACTATGCGGAGTTGGAGGACAACGGCTTGCTCAGAATTACTGAGGATGGCAGCGACTATTGGGTGTGTCTTGAGAATCAAATAGCCTTTACGCAGAGACCGGAAATGGTGAGCATAGGCTTCTTGAATTTCATGAAGGTGGGCGACTTGTATTTCCTACGTGCGCATTATATGGATGCGGCACCCATCAGGAGGGATGAAATTAAGATGGGCAACGGCGTTTGCTTCGTCAGTAACCGGAGGGTGTTTATCCGTACACGGAATTCCTTGAAGCGGTTGTTCATTTATCGGCGGTACGTAGACGGCAAGCGGTTTGTACTGAGCGACTGCTTGGAGCCCGACGGAAATGACACCTTTTATGATATGTATTATGATGGGGTGAATCCTCCTTTTATTCAGAATCATAGCGAGCGACTTTAGGGTCGCTTTTTTTGTGCCCTGAAGTCGCTCGCTGATGAGGGTGTATCGAATTACATATAGAATAGCTTTGTTACGTCGGCGGGGTTGAGTGCCCACTCGTAGGTGTAGGCTTCATCGGCCTCTTCCGCACTTGCAACTATGGTGAGGTTTTGTGCTTTCGCCTTCATCTCAATTAATTCTCCTACAGATAGCTTGGCTTCGAGTTTGTGGAGAAGTGCTTTTACTGATGCGCTGTCGGCTCCGCGAAGTGTCTGTGCCGTGAACGGCATCTCCAGCCAGATAATCTCTCGTCGGGCTACATCGAGTACTCCGAAAACAAGTCCCTTGGTGAGGTTGCCCTCGCTGATGCGCACCATGTGCTGAACGCAAGAAGGGTCGTACGCTACGCCTTTTTCTTCGGAAACCGTCATGGGGTAGGCGGAGTTCATCCAACCAACTACAAGGTTGGGCGAGAGCGATCCGCATGAGTAGGCATTGCATGTAAAGGTGACGTACTTAGCCTGCGCTTCTTGTAATTCAGGAAGAGAGAGTTCCACATATTCGGCCGTGCCTACCATATCGGGAATGGAGCGGATATCGCCCGAGTGTTTCGCTCCTACGCATGTAAGGTTGTAGTAAACGCACTCAGCCACTTCGTCGTTTGGCAATGAGATGCTGCAACTCAAATCCATGTCGAGGTGTTGTGCGGGTAGTCCCTTTCCCCATTGCATGAAGAGTCGCACGGTATCTCCTTCTATCGGGAAGCGAGTTCCCATAAGGGCGCACGATGTATCTTGTATAGTTGTGGCACGGTCGCCCACGCTCACCGGAATATTGTAGAGGGCGTGGTCTATATATACCGTTTTGGCATCGGTTTTCTGAGCTGAGAATCTACGAAGCATCGAGCTCTTGTAGATATTCATCACATCTGCTACCATCGCCTTGCGTGTGTCATCGTTGTAGAGGGCTAGTAGCTTGTTGGCTTCTATCTTATGAGTCACACCGGTAATGGGACGTGCAAGTCGGGTTTCTTTAGGGTCGAAGTAAGACTCTGCCGCATTGCCTAACGACAGAAGCAAGCGTGCAGGGAGTCGGTCGGCTATCTCGTTGAATGCGGTGAGCACCTTATCGCTACCAAATCTCAGCATAGACGCGAAGAGGCAACGGGCAAACAGTCCCGGACGTTCTTTCAGCAGCGAAAGAGTCTTGTCGGCATCGTTCTGCAATCTGGCTTTGTCTACACGGCCCTGCCAGGTGGAATAGTCTTGTCTGTAGAAAACATCGAGTATTTCCGCCAAATGCTCCATACCATTCTTGTGAGAGTATTCGGCAAGGCGAAGCGCACGAATCATTCTTACCCACATGCCTCGTTTGGGGTTCATGTTTTCTGCCGCTTGTTCCGCAGAGAGCTGCGTAGCGTTGAGCCATTTCGCCGCACGGAGACAAGCCTTGCGGTCGTATTTCAACATCAGTTTCTTCTTCATCTCTTGTGCGGCATCTTCGCTTCTGTCCAAAGGCCCCCACATATGTCTGTACATCTTTCCTGCATGAGCCACTAAAGTCTTCGGCTCTATAATCTGCACATATCCAGTCTTTTCGTACCACAGATAACGCAGCACATCGGTTGGAGTCTTTAGCAGTTCAGAGGCTTCATCGGCTTTGCCTTGTTTGGCGAGGAACTTAACTACAAGCATGGCGGTCTCCTTCATCGTGATGGTAACATCGTCTGGGAGTTGATATTCGCGAAGCAACTGTTCCAGCGTATCTTTTTGCGTAGCGTCGAGTGGAGTAGCTGACGTGAGGAGCGAGGTAAAGACGTTCTTCATATCTCTATCCGTAAAGAGTCGAAGCTCTTTCAGTTTGCTGCCCTGACCTTTATATACAAAATCGGCGGTCTTGAACGGAGTGCCACAGTACGGGCAACCGTTGTATCGCTCTATTGGGAACGTGCCATCCGGAATGAAATGTCCGCACGGCAAGGTAGTTCCTTCGAGTCCCACCTTTTCGCCGCCCATTATATTGGCTACCCACGTAATAAGGTGGTCTACGTATGACTCGCCAGTAGGCACATCCCATCCTTTTACCAGCGCCGCCCAGTTCAGGCTTATGCCCATCACTTCTTCTATGCAGTGTGTAATCTCGGCAAGGGCATCGGCAGAAACGGCGTTGAGCGCATGTAGTAGTTCCTCGCTTACGCAGAAACCATTTTCTTTAAGGCGTGCCACGAATGCCATTACCGGAACTGTAGTTGCTGAAGTGTTGTTGATGTCTTCACGACTGATGTCGAGGTACAACGCACGGTAACGCAAAGCGATTTTTGTGAGAATATTGTTCATCATAATAAATGGTAGAAAGAGTAATATTAAAAAAGAGAGGTAATTGATACAGCTGTTTACCTTCGCGCAATGCGCAAATATGATTTAGAAGTAAGCTGTTCTTGACCTCTCTTTGTATCTTGAGTGCAAAGCTACGGATGCACTGTGTAGTCTTTCTGCGTAAAAGTAAGGAATTATCTGGAATCTGTGAAGAAAATGCGATTTTTATTTAATGTTTGTTCTGCGTTTCTATCCATGCCATCAGTACGGCTACGGCATATTGCTGTTCTTCCTTGGTGAGTTCTCGTCCGGTGGGGATGTGATGCCATTTGTAGAAGCATCCTCGGCAACAGCAGCCGGTGGCGTGCTGGGCAAGGAACACTGGATGGCCTCGCATTGGTGTCTGCTTGCCGTCGTTCGGAATAACGGCTGGAGCCAGTCGTTTGGCGATGAAGTCTTCTGCGTGTCGGCGGATGGTGGGCAAACCTTTCTGGGCGATGTACTCTTTGTCTTTCTTCGTCAGATGAAATCGACTGCGGAAGTCGGACTTGGCTAGCCTTGCGAACAGGTCCGTCAAGTCGTACTTTTTGCAGGCGATAGATTCGAGTTCCTTTTCGTTATCTTCCGCTTCTTCTTGGAATAAGTCTAGTTGTATGTATTTATGTTGTTGGGCCATAGTTTTACACAAACAATTCATTCTGCTTCCTGTCGCTGCATAGTGGTTTGAGTCGTTCCGCCAGCATGTTGAGTCGTTCGCCTATGCCTCTTGCATGAACGGGACAAACCGAAACGCATCGCATGCAGCCTATGCAAAGCTCGTTGTTGTTTCCTTTAGGGTTATCAAGAGAGATGGCTCCTGTAGGACATTGACTTGCGCAGGTTCCACAATCTGTGCAATTATCGTTAGCGGTAGGGAAGGGACCTGTGCAACCTTGCTTATAAGGACGGTTGCCCGGTAATGTGAGAGGGGCGAAAGGCTTATTCTCCTTTATTTTTTCAAGAATAGTTGTGCCGAACGACGCTAATTCCTTGGCATCGATATCATCGGGTCTGCTCGTAGCGTACATACGGCAGATGCTATGTTCTGCAATGGCAGCTATAGCCGCTATTACTTGGAAGCCCATCTCTGTTGCTACATCTTGCATCTCTACCAAAGCATCCTCGTATGCTCTGTTGCCATAAACAGCGATAATCACACATTTGGCTCCGTTGTTGATGACATTTTTCAATCGTTCTGTTGCCAATGCCGGCACACGTCCTGCATATACTGGCATTGAAATCACCACCAAGTCGTCAGCTTTGATATTAGGATAATTCAAATTCTTTTCTTGTGTGCAAAGTTCAGTAATGGTGCTATTTGCATCGAAACCCTTGCAAAGAAATTCACTAGCACGGCGTGTTCCTCCGGTGGGGCTGAATGTTATTTGGTGTATAGTCATATTGAATTAGGTGTAAGATCCTTTAAGTATGTATTGATATAATATTAATAAAAACGCCCTGAAAGTGCAAAAGTAAAATCACAAACTTTGATGTTTTTACTGTTGCCCTTTCAGGGCGTAGTATATATAAATATATGATACCTAGGGCGTTGTCCTAGGCTGTGTACTCATTGGGCTTTCAGCCCGCTTTGGTCGTATTTTTATGAGCCATTAATTTATTGTACTGATTATTTATTGATATAATCCAGTATCTGCTCTGCGTGAATCTTGGTCTTGATTTCTTTTGGAGTGAAAATCTTCTCGATGATTCCATCTTCGTTCACTAGATAAGTGGTGCGAAGAATGCCGATGGTTTTGCGTCCGCAAGCTACTTTCTCTCCCCAGCAACCGAGTTCCTGTAGAAGGGTAGTCTCTGTATCTGCAATAAGAGGGAACTGCAAACCCTGAGCGTCTGCGAATTTCTTCTGAAGAGCCTGCTTGTCCTTGCTCACGCCGATAATGTCGTAACCGGCAGCGGCAAGTTCTTCCTTATGAGCCTGTAGCGAACAAGCTTCGGCAGTACATCCGCTGGTGTTAGCTTTGGGGTAGCTGTAAAGTACAATCTTGCGGCCACGATAGTCGCTTGCCTTAATCTCACGTCCGTCTTGGTCGATGCCAAGAACTTCTGGTATTTTATCTCCGATAGTCATGTTTTTTGTTTTTTAATTGTTGTTCTATTGAATTAAAACATAAAAGTGCCACAAATATTTTAAATTACGGCACTTTTACCCGGAAAATCTTCAGAAAACTTTCATTTTTTGAATGAATCGTTGTTTTTTTGTGTGTTTGTCTCGCTTTTAGACATCTTAATATCGATAGTAGTAGAGGCACTTATCTTGTGAATGAAATGGGTTGTCCTACGCAACCATTAGGAGCCTGCACATGAATCATTGCTTCTATGGTAGGAGCAATATCGGTCATGAACGTCCGCTTGGTTGTAGCGCCATGCTTTATGCCCCATCCCATAAATACCAAAGGAATGTGCGTGTCGTATAGATTCCATGCGCCATGGTCGGTACCCTTCATCCCGTGTGTGTAGAAGTTGGGCTTCAGCACAATCTGTACGTCTCCGCTGCGCTCACGGTTGTAACCATTTACGATGCGATATTTTACTTCTTCGGGGATGCTCTCAGTCATTGTCTTCATTTTCGTCGGAAGTGCTTTCTGTGTATGTATCTTTAGGATAAAGCGTATTCCATTTTTCTGACAGATAATGCTCGGGGAGCTTCTTGCCATTGAATGCTTCTACCCATTTAGGCAACTGATTCATGTAATAAGTGCTCGTAATGAAATTTCCCGATTTATCGTCGAACCAAAACGTACCGTCGGGATTGTGTCCGGCAGGGAGAATAGAAGCTCGGTCTTTAAGAGCTACGCCCACTACTTTGGCACGTCCGTTCGAAGCGATTTTCATCTCGTCACCTAGGGTAGTTACCCACAAATTCCTTGGCGACATGAGTCCAGCTTCGCTGTTAGAACCTACCGGCTTAACCGTATCGTCGTCAGTGCAATACACTTTTCCCCCGTTTTTTACGAAATTGTTTCCTGCTATGCCATGAATAGACGGAACGCTACCCGTATAGATGCAAGTATGTCCGATGGCAGTTACAGAAGGCACATACGGAATCACGGTATTTTCGCATGAGAAACCCTCGTTGAGCAATCGCTTGAAACCGCCGTCAGTATAACGTTTTTGATAGCGATATAAATAATCCCAACGCATCTGGTCGATTACTATGCCAACCACAAGCTTAGGTCGTTGCACGCCAATTGCACTTGCCTGTTGCGCAGAGACAGAATAGATAGAACAGCATCCCAATAATGCCATCATAATGAAATTAGAAATCTTAGTCGTCTTCATTGAATACTAAATAGTTTTTGTCGGCACAAAAGTATTCAGGGCACGTTACAACGCCGTTACAAATGTGTTAAGCGGAGAATAAGAAACTACACCTTATTTATATAGCTACATGAGCTAATTCCTTTTTAAGCTTTTACCCTTTCTTCATAAAATAGAAACCTCGATGTAATATGCTCCATCTACTTTTGCGGCAGAAATCACTATGGCATGTTTTTTGAATGGTTAACGGTAAAGAATGTCGTTCTCGCTCCGTTCTCGGCTTGATGTTTAAGATAGGATTTTAAAACAAATAAATTAAAGATACAATTATGAAAAAATTAATCGTTTATGTTATGCTGTTGATGGGAATTGTTCTTCCGTCTATAGCTAAGAATAGAGCGCCGCAGGTGATAGCGCACAGAGGATATTGGAAAACCGAAGGTTCTGCCCAGAATTCTATTTCTTCTTTGCAGAATACTTACAAGATTGGAGTATACGGCTCAGAATTCGATGTACACATCACACGTGACGGAGTGGTAGTGGTATTTCATGATGACGACGTGGAAGGCATTAAGATAGAGAATGCCAACTATGCTGACATTAAGGATAAGCGACTGAAGAATGGCGAGGCTATACCTACGTTGAGCGAGTATCTGGAAGCGGCTAAACCGTTGGGTGATATGAAACTCATACTCGAAGTTAAGGAACATGTACAGAAGAGCGATGAAGACCGTTGCATAGACGCAGCTCTGAAAATGGTAAAAGAGGCAGGGTTGGAAAGCAGAACTGAATACATCTCTTTCAGCAAACACGCTTGTGATTATATCGTGCGTAACCTTCCCGGAGCTAAGGTGTCTTATCTTAACGGCGACCTCTCGCCACTCCAGGCAAAGGAAGCCGGCTATACTGGCATCGACTATAATGACAAGGTATTCAAGAAGAATCCGTCATGGATTAAAGAAGCCAAGAAGCTTAACCTTGTCACCAATGTATGGACGGTGAACGATTTGAAAGAAATAAAACAATTCTTCAAGCAGGGTATAGACTACGTTACGACTAACGAGCCTGAAAAAGCCAAGGCTTTATAAAACTGAATGTAAATAAGTAGAAAGGTTGCCAGCTCCTAAGCGTAGGAATTGGCAACCTTGTTGTTTTGATATTGAATATTGCTTCTTAGAATGACTACATTATCCAGACAGCGGTAGTATTGTAGCCTTGGTAAGAAAATATTGCTATGGTTCAATCAACACATCGCAATGTTTCACTTGAACCATCGAATTCTTTCCATTTAAAATCCAAACAAAGTTAGATAATTCATCAATAATTAACTTTAGTTATATATCTTTGCGCCAGG
>ENA-UEYI01002678-UEYI01002678.1-human-gut-metagenome-genome-assembly--contig:-NODE-2678-length-11903-cov-2.898190_pt1 | contig 11903 bp, 8 predicted proteins | sample MGYA00242900_ERZ507916 | MGnify/ENA primary metagenome ERZ507916 (study PRJEB26167, sample SAMN06115521) | human gut metagenome | host: Homo sapiens | place: China:Chongqing | collected 2015-09-02...
GTTCAGTATATTGAGGTCGATTCCGAATCAGTAGCCGTTGATACACAGAACGATCTTGAAAAGGTCAACAGACTGATAGCGGCAAAGCTCGAACAGGAAAAGAATTAATTATTACAGGTGGGTATGAAAAGAATACGGATACTTGATTGTACTCTGCGTGACGGCGGATACATAAATAACTGGAAGTTCGGTTATGAAAACATAAAAGACACAGTACGGCGTCTTATACAGGCCGGTATTGATATAATAGAGGCGGGTTATTTATCGTCAAAGGGAGATTTTTCTGCGGATGAGTCGCAGTATTCTTCGGTTGACGCTATAAAAAGAATCCTTCCTGCCGACAGGAAAAATACTCTGATCGCCGTAATGATAAACTGTGGCGATTATGATGCAGAGCTGTTGCCGCAGTATGACGGTACAGGACCCGACTGCATAAGGGTTTGCTTCCATAAGTCGCAGGCATTGCAGGCGGTTGAGCTTTGCAGAAAAATCAAGGAAAAGGGCTATAAGGTGTATTTCCAGCCTATGGTAGCTCTCAGCTATTCCGATGCCGAGTACCTCGGCCTTATAGGTATGGCGAACAAATTCCGTCCCGACGGTTTTTATATCGTTGATTCGCACGGCTCTATGAAACAGAAGGATGTTGCACGTTTCTTTTACCTTATAGAGAATAATCTCGATAAGGAGATAGCTGTCGGATTCCATTCCCATAACAACCTTCAGCTTTCGTATTCAAACGCTCAGTATTTAACCGCTTTGCATACCGATCATAATCTGATAATAGACAGCAGTATTATGGGTATGGGCAGAGGTGCCGGAAACCTCAACACCGAGCTTTTTGTGGAATATCTGAACGAAACCGCAGGTGCCGATTACAGCACAGAGCCTATTCTCTGTTCTATCGACAACACCATAGCTCCTATTTATATGACTACGGCGTGGGGTTATTCCTTATCGGGCTATTTGTCCGCAAAATACAGATGCCACCAGAATTATGCAAGATTCCTGAATAATAAGAATACGCTTACTTTTGAAGGTATGAACGCTATTTTCTCAAAAATAGAGCCTGAAAAGCGTGACAATTATGACCGAGAATATATAGATAAGCTGTATACCGCTCATATGTCTGCAGGCGGCGAAAAAACGCCCGAGGCTGATCTCAGCAGACTTTTTGAAGGACGTAATGTTGTTATTATCGCACCGGGAAGGACAACATCGGTAGAATCTGAAAGACAGAAGGTCTTTGATAAGGTCAAAGACACCGATGCAATCGTGATTTCCGTAAACCACTGCCCCGAATGGATTAAATGCGATTATGTGTTTGTAAGCAATATAAGACGTTATGAAAAGCTAAGCGGAATAGAAACCGACAAGCTGATAATCACATCTAATATTAATGCACAAGCGGGCTACACAGTAGGATACGAGCCTTTGCTGTGTTCTATAGAAGCTGTCCGTGACAACGTTACGCTTATGCTTATAGCACTGCTTATAAGATCCGGAGCAAGCTCCGTTTATCTTGCCGGAGTTGACGGATATTCATTCAAGGAACGCAACTTTGCGTACAGAGATATGGAAACGTATGAAGACGAGCAGGTAGCCAAAGAGCAGAACAGCGGTATATCAGCCGCAATCGCTCAGCTTTCACAGCGGATACCCGTTTCATTTATAACAAAATCACTTCTTGAAAGAGGGGAAAACCGTTCATAATGAAGGTAGTTTCTTTTGGAGAAATAATGCTCAGACTATCGCCCGACGGATATTACAAATTGTTTCAGAAGCCGGAGCTTAATACATCGTTTTGCGGTGCTGAAGCTAATGTAGCCGTTGCCCTCAGTAATTTCGGAGATGAGGCTGAATTTGTGACCGCACTTCCCGATAATGATATAGGCAGAGCGGCTTGCAGAGAGCTTATGAGATATGGCGTAAAGACGGATAATATAGTTTATACGGGCGACAGGCTCGGGATATTTTTTGCCGAAAAAGGCGCAAGCCAGCGTCCCTCAAAGGTGATATACGACAGAAAGAACAGTGCGATAGCATTGGCTGAACCTTCGTCGTTTGATTGGGAAAAGATATTTGACGGCGCAGATTGGTTTCATATTACGGGAATCACTCCGGCACTTTCCGACAGCCTTGCAAAAATTTCTGTCGACGCCGTAAAAGCCGCAAAAAAAGCGGGTCTTACCGTAAGCTGCGATATAAACTACAGAAGCAAGCTGTGGAGTGCAGAAAAGGCACGTCCCGTAATGACCGAAATAATGAAGTACGTTGATGTCTGCATAGGAAATGAAGAGGACGCTGAGATAGTGTTCGGAATAAAAGCAGGCACTACGGACGTCACAAAGGGACAGCTTGATACAGACGGCTATAAAAAGAGCCTTCAGACCGTTGCGGAAACATTCGGCTGTAAAATAGTTGCCTACTCACAGAGAAAGAGTTATTCCGCAAGTGATAACGGCTGGTCGGGAATCATTTATGATGACGAAAAAAAGCAGGTTTATACATCTGCACAATATGATATAAGAATTACAGACAGAATAGGCGGCGGCGATGCATTTGCGTCGGGGCTTATTTATGCTCTGCACAACAATATATCGCCGGCGAACGCTATTGAAACAGCTGCTGCGGCAGGCTGTCTTGATCAGACGCTTGAAGGCGATTTCTGTCTGTTCGGAATTAATGATGTAATTGATCTTGCCGGTGGAAATTCGTCGGGAAGAGTAAAGAGATAAAAGAAAGGAATTTTATTATCAATGAGTAGCGGTGAAAACAACAGCAAAAAAATCGCAATTTTCGTTTCACACAGAATCGATCTCAAAAGCATGGTGGTTGACAATCCTTTATATGTACCCGTAAGATGCGGTGCAGCACTCGACGAGAATGATAAAGGCAACGCCATAATGGGCGATAACACAGGCGATAACATATCCGAGAAAAGAATTTCTTTTTGCGAATACACAGTACAGTACTGGGCGTGGAAAAATTATGATGCGGATTATTACGGACTTTGTCACTACAGAAGGTATCTTTCGTTTATGGATTCCTTTATGCCGGGCAATGACTACTATGTACGAATGGAAAACAACCTTTCGGTACGCACCGCAGAGTTATATCAGCTTTTCAATAAGTCAAAGATGGAGAAGGAGATCTCATCCTATGACGTTATTGTCGGCAAGGCTTTCGATACGACAAAGATCACCAGAGTACGTCCCAGAAACAGTGTAAAGGAGTTATGGTACGCATCAAGAAATCTTGTCGATCCTATAGCTATTGATACATTGATAAAGATAATAGAAGACAGGCACCCCGAGCTTGTTGAATCTATGAATGAGTATTTTGCCTCAAAGTATTACAGAGGCTATAACTGCTTTGTAATGTCAAAGAAGATATTCAACGAATACAACAAGGTGCTTTTTGACATACTCTTTGAGTTTGATAAACAGTTTGACACCACCGGCTATGAGGGTAACAAGCTCAGAGCCACAGGCTATATGGGCGAGATTGTATACGGCGTTTATATGTGGTATCTTCAGCATCACACCGACTGCAAGTTCCTTGAGCGTCAGATTGTATACTTCAAGAATACCGAAGCAGATCCCGATGCAAATACCCTTGCACAGCGTACTCTGTCATACAAGAAACCCAACGATGACATCAAGATTTTCGTTTCGCACAGAATGGATCTTGACAGCGCCGTGATAGGTAACCGTATATTCGAAAACTATAAGTGTAATGCAGGCTCGGCAAGATGCTTCCTTAAGATGAACGGCGATGACACCGGCGACAATATCTCCGACCTTGCAAAGTATTTCTCGGAGCTGAGCGTTCAGTATTGGGCGTGGAAGAATGCCGATGTAAATTACTACGGCCTTTGCCACTACAGACGTTATCTTTCATTCAGCAATAAGAAGTTTGACCAATGCTCAAGAGGCTACATAATCGAAAATATGCTCAATGACGAGAGCGTAGAGAAGTACGGCCTTAAAGACTATGACGGTATGGCAAAGCAGATAAAGAAATACGATCTTATCACAGGCGGAAGCATGAATGTTGATGAGATGGATTTCCTTTTTGGCGGAAAACGTGCACATTGCATCAAGGATATATTCATGATTCAGGAGCATTTATTCGATAAAAGCGCACCTGAGCTTACGCTTAAGCTGGTTGATGAGCTTTACCCCGAATATTCTAAGGCTGCCGAGGAATATATGGCTTCAAAGAAGTACTATGCGTACAACTGCTTTGTAATGTCAAAAGAGCTGTTCAACCGCTTCTGTACATTTGAATTCGGCGTACTGTTCGAATTCATGAAAAGATTTGATATGTCAAAATATCAGGGTACCAAAATGAGAACGCCCGGCTATATGTCTGAGGTTCTTTACGGTATCTTCATATACTGGGTATTAAAGCAGAGAAAGTACAAGGTAAAGGAAAATCAGCTTGTATTCTTCAGAGAAACCAATGCCGCAAAGTGCAGGCTTGCTCCTGCAAAAACAGCGGCTGCTCCCAAAAAGCCCAAAAAAGACGAAAGCGTTTTAAAGAAGATAATGAGAAACACCTTCCCTGCATATCGTGTTGCTTTACGAAACGAGGAAAGACTCGGCGCACTGGTTGCTTCTGTTAACGATCTTCAGAAAAAGTCTACAGAACACAGCGCACTGCTTGCGAGAACCGTAAAGGTTTGTCAGAGCACCGCGCCCAAGAGCGTACAGGCGGCGGCCGCTAAGTCTCCTATCATCGCTACCAGTCTTCGCAAGGATATATGGGATGCAAAAACGCTCACCTCAAATATCAATCTCAATATTGCCTGCCTTGCAAATGAGATACACGAAACTCATAAGAAGTCATTCGGCGAGTTCAGAAATATCAATACCGGCAGAGATGTTGTTGTAATGGCATCAGGACCTTCGATGAGATACTACAAGCCCATTCCCGGTGCCGTACATATAGGTATGAACGCTTCATTCTTAAATCCTGATGTTGATATTGATTACTATTTTACCACCGATTACGAAAGCCGTGCTCCGTGGTTTGAAAAGCTGAAGGAATACGATTTTGTCAAGTTCTTCGGTCAGTATTCTACCGGTGAATACAGAGATAAATTCCAGGTATCAGAGAAGATCATCAGAGAGAATAACGGCAGAAGATTCTTCCAGGCGGCTCCCAGCGAGGATATACATATCAATATAGAATTCTATCCTCTTATGGCATTCTATTCAATTGCGTTCCAGGCTATCCACTTTGCACTCTTTACCAATGCGAAAAGAATTTATCTCGTTGGCTGCGACTGCACCAATGCAGGATATTTTGACGGCAGCAAGCAGAGATTGTCGGATCTTGTAGCAAAGACAAGTGTTCCGCACTGGTTAGACGGTTATCAGAAGGTCAAGGCGTTTGTTGAACGCTTCTATCCGGATACAGAGATTATATCCGTTAATCCTATGGGTCTCAGAGGACTTTATTCAGACGTTTATACGGATGACTTCATAGCAGATCATCCTGAAATAGATAGCAGTAAAGTAACACGTCTTAACAGCACACAGGAGGAAAAATGAAAGTTGTAATACTTGCCGGAGGTTTCGGCACCAGAATCAGCGAAGAAAGCCAGTTCAAACCAAAGCCCATGGTCGAACTTGGCGGTATGCCTATAATATGGCACATAATGAAGCTCTATTCAGCTTACGGCTTCAATGAATTCGTTATATGTGCAGGTTACAAACAGCACGTTATAAAGGAGTATTTTGCAGACTACTTCCTGCATACATCCGATATTACATTTGACTTCACAAGCGGCAAAAACGAGATGACCGTTCACCGCAACAGCTCGGAACACTGGAAGGTTACCGTAGTGGACACAGGTCTTAACACAATGACCGGCGGACGTGTAAAGCGTATAAAGGAGTATATCGGCAACGAGCCGTTTATGCTGACATACGGCGACGGCGTTTCCGATGTAAATATAGCCGAGCTTGTCGAGTTCCATAAAAAACACGGAAAGCTCGTAACAATGTCAGCTTATAATCCCGGTCAGAGATTCGGTGTGCTTGATATTGACGAAAACGGAAAAATAAACGAATTCCGTGAAAAGACATCCGGTGACGGCAACCTTATCAATATCGGTTTTATGGTATGCCAACCCGAATTCTTTGATTACATTGACGGCGACGATACCGTTCTCGAAAAGAAGCCCCTTGAAACAGTAGCAAAGCTCGGTGAGCTTATGGCATATAAGCATACAGGCTTCTGGCAGTGCATGGATACTGTAAGAGAAAAAGAACAGCTTGAGAAAATGTGGAGCAGCAACAATGCTCCCTGGAAGATTTGGAAATAATGAGTAAATTATCCGATAAACTTGCGGGATTTTTCGGAAGATTATTTCCGATGTCACGCAACAAGACAATAAAGCTCAACAACGAGATAAGGCAGACAGAAAGCGAGCATTTTGCACAGCTTTGTGAAATGCTCGGTTTTCTTGAAAACAGCCTGAATACTTGCACGGATATATGCCGTGATAATGCGGAGCAGATAAAACTGTGCCGTCAATCGTTGCGCACATTGGAAGACAATCAGGTTAAATTCGGTGAGTCTACCGCATCAAAACTCAAAGAAATAAAACTTGATATTGAAAATCTGAAAAAGCAAAATGAGTGTATCAGCGAAAAACTGAGTAACGAAATATCAGAGAAATCTGCCGGAATATCCTGTGAACTTATCGGCTGTATTTCACATCACACAGAGGAAATACTCGGTTGTATAACCGACAGCGACAAGCGTTCTTATGATAGCGATAAGCACATTGTCGAACTTATTGAAAACGGCATATCTGAAAACAATAAGCACGCAGGAGAAATAAAAGCGTTCAACAACTCGCTTTCCGGTGATATTAAGTCGCTTTCCGACAGCGTAACCGCAGGCTTTGACAAGACCTCAAAGACGGGCGAATATGCGGATGTGTTTGACAACTTATCGGCAGATAATGAAAGCATTTCGGCTGATATTAAGTCGCTTTCCGACAGCGTAACCGCAGGCTTCGACAAGACCTCAAAGACGGGCGAATATGCGGATATACTTAACGGCTTATCGGCAGATAACGAAAGCATTTCGGCTGATATTAAATCACTTTCGGACAGCGTAACCGCAGGCTTCGACAAGACCTCAAAGACGGGCGAATATGCGGATACACTTAACGGCTTATTGGCAGATAATGAAAGCATTTCGGCTGATATTAAGTCGCTTTCCGACAGCGTAACCGCAGGCTTTGACAAGACCTCAAAGACGGGCGAATACGCACAGTCTTTGATTGATGCAGAGAATATGGCAAATACAATCCGCCGTGAGATGAATCTGTTCAAAAGGCAGTCATATCTCAGAAAACTGTATTTTCATCCCGGTGAACGTGAAGCTCTGGCAAAATTGTTCAGTGACGCTATGAACAGAGAGGACAGCGCACAACGATTCAGCGCACTTATAAGCGGACTTGACAACGAGAGCAGAAATACCGTTTCCGATATAATTCATCGTATGGGAATGATAGCGGACGGCAACAAGTCCTTGCAGGATGTCTATACACAGCGTGAGCAGGAAGAATTCGTTCGTATGAATGATGAATTCAGCTCAAAGATAGTAAAGTTGAACGATAATCTTTATTATTACAACGGTTATTATCTCCCCGTTAACCAGTTTGACAGCAGCGTATTCTTCACAAGATACGGAATAGATAAGCTGACCACACTCGACAGTGTGAGAAATAAGCATATAATCGACGCAGGCGGATATGTCGGTGACACGGCGCTTCTGTTCTCGTCATATACGGATAAGAACATTCATGTATTTGAGGCTTCTCCTTCAAATATGGATATTATCCGTGAAACGATAAGGCTGAATCATCTTGATAACATAGTGCCTGTAAGCAAAGCACTGGGCGAGAAAAGCGGCACGGCAAGATTCAGCCTGGGTGAGCGCAATTCCTGCAATTCCCTTGTTGAACGTCCCGGTTATAATTATCCGGATCATATCGAAGTTCCCGTTGTTACTCTTGATGATTATGTACGGGAAAACGATCTCGAGATCGGTCTTATAAAGGTGGACATTGAAGGAGGCGAGCAGCTGCTGCTCAGGGGCGCTGTCGAAACTATCCGCACACAGCACCCGATACTTCTTATCAGCATCTATCATTCGGCGAACGATTTCTTTGAAATCAAGCCTATGATAGAGAAAATGTGCGATAAATACACTTTCAGAATAGTTAAACCCGCTAATCCGGCTATTGCGCTTGAAACAATACTGTTAGCCGAGGTCAGAGATGAAAGCGGCGAAAATATTATTAATTCGTAAAGGAAAAATCAATATGGATATGTCATTTTACAAGGGTAAAACTGTACTGATAACAGGTCACACAGGCTTCAAGGGAAGCTGGATGTGCAAACTGCTTTCTATGGCAGGAGCAAAAGTTATCGGTTATTCTCTCAATCCCCCCACAACGCCCTCTCTTTTTGAGCTTTCCGGAGTTGAGAAGGAAATAGTTTCGGTTATAGGCGATATAAGAGATCTTGCAAAGCTGAACGAAACAATGCAGAAGTACCGCCCCGAAATAGTAATTCATATGGCGGCACAGCCCATAGTAAGAGAAAGCTACGCAGAGCCTGTCTACACATACGAAACAAATGTTATGGGTACTGTCAATATATGCGAGGCTGTAAGGCTGTGCGACAGCGTAAAATCATTCGTAAACGTAACCACCGATAAGGTTTACAAGAACAACGAATGGGAGTGGGGATACCGTGAAAATGACGCACTTGACGGCTATGATCCTTATTCCAACTCAAAGAGCTGCTCGGAGCTTGTAACAAGCTCTTATATAAAGTCGTTCTTCTATAACCGTGACATTGCGGTTTCGACCTGCCGTGCAGGTAACGTTATCGGAGGCGGCGACTTTGCAAAGGACAGAATCATCCCCGATTGCGTAAGAGCAATGGAGGCTAAGCAGGAGATAACAGTAAGAAATCCTTATTCGACACGTCCCTATCAGCACGTTCTCGAGCCGGTCGTTACATATCTTGTACTTGCGATGAAGCAGTATGAGGACAAGAGCCTTGCCGGTAATTATAATATCGGTCCGGATGATTGCGACTGCGCCGCTACAGGCGAGCTTGTCGATTTGTTCTGTTCACACTGGGGCGACGGCGCTTCGTGGAAAAACGTTGCGGATAAGAACGCTCCCCACGAGGCAAATTTCCTCAAGCTTGATTGCTCAAGAATAAAGCGTGTACTCGGATGGAGTCCCCGCTGGCATATTTCCGACGCTATCGAAAAGGTGACCGAGTGGAGCAAGGTATATCTTTCAGGCGGCGACATCAGCGCCGTTATGGAAAAGCAGATAAACGAATATCTGGAGGTAAAGTAATGAAAAAAGCTCTTGTTACAGGTGCAAACGGCTTTGTCGGAAGTGCGCTTGTGCGTGAATTGGTAAAGAATAATGTTGAGGTAATCGCACTTGACCGTGACGGTTGCAATAACAACATACCCGAAAATGTAAGATTTGTGGCTCACGAGCTTTCCGAATCGTCGAAGCTCGCCGATATTATCCCTGACCGTGATATTGATGTATTCTATCACTTTGCGTGGGTAGGCTCGGCAGGCCCTGCGAGAGCAGACACCGCTTTACAGCTCAATAACGCTCAGTGGACGGTAGATTGTCTGCGTGTGGCAAAGGATATGGACTGCAAGAAGTTTGTATGTGCCGGCTCTATAATGGAGCATGAAACAATATCAGCCGCATTCAGACAGGGTAATAAGCCCGGTGCCGGCTACATATACGGAAGCGGTAAACTTGTTGCTCATACAATGTGCATGAGCGTTGCCGCACAGATAGGTATAGATCTTTGCTGGGCAAAGATAACCAACGCATACGGTGCAGGTGAGCTTTCACCCCGTTTTGTAAATACGACCATCAGAAAGATTATAAACGATGAGCCTTTACAGTTCACAAGCGGTACACAGAATTATGACTTTGTATATATAGACGATGTTGCAAGAGCGTTCTATCTTATCGGAGAGAACGGCAAGCCTTTCTGCCACTATCTTATAGGCAGCTCGGATGCAAAGCCGCTCAGAGAATTTGTTCTTGAGATGAAGGCCGCACTGGCTCCCGACAAGGAGTTCGTGTTCGGAGATGTTCCGTTCACAGGCGTAAATATGCCGCTGTCGGACTTTGACTGTTCGATTACGGAAAAGGATACAGGCTTCAGAGCTACAATACCCTTCGGAGAAGGCGTCAAAAAAACAATGGATTGGATTAAGGAGCAGAAATGATACAGAAGTTTGAATTCAAGGAAACAGAGATTAAGGGACTTATAGAAGTAACTCCCTTCAATGCCGATGATATAAGAGGCTGTTTCACAAAGGATTACTCGAAGGAAGTGTTCGAGGCAAACGGCATAAAGCACGATCTTGCCGAGGTTTTCTATACGACAAGCTACAAGGGTGTTATCCGTGCACTTCATTTTCAGCGTGAGAAACAGCAGCCCAAGCTGGTACGTTGCATACACGGACACGTTTACGATGTAGTAGTCGATTTACGCAAGGACAGCCCCACATTCAAGAAGTGGCTTGCATTTGAGCTTATCGGTGAAAAGCACAACGAAATACTCGTTCCCGCAGGTTGCGCTCATGGCTATCTTGTACTTGAGGACAGCATAGTATCCTACAAGTGCGGAGAAAAATTCTACGGCGAATATGATGACGGCATTATGTGGAACGATCCCGACATTGCAGTAGACTGGAAGCTTGACAGAGTAGGCGGAATTGATAAGGTCATACTTGCCGACAAGGACAAGAATCTGCAGACCTTTAAAGAATTCATGAGCAAGTACGGTGGCTTTTGATGAGCAGTTTTGATTTTGACACCCTTATAGTCGGCTGTGGACTTTCCGGAGCGGTAATTGCCCGTCATTTAGCGGAAAAAGGCAAGAAGGTCGAGATATGGGAACGCAGGGATCATATCGGCGGCAATATGTACGACCATGTTGACGATCACGGAATACTCGTACAGGATTACGGTCCGCACACATTCCACACGAAAGAGAAATATCTTTTTGATTATATGTGCCGCTATGAGCAGTGGTCGGATTACAAGCTGACCTGCGGTGCGGTATGGAACGATACATATACCCCCACTCCCTTCAACTTTACCACGATTGATAAGTTCTTTGATAAGCAAAAGGCGCAAACGCTCAAGGCAAAGCTGACTAAGGTTTACGAGGGCAGACCGACCGCTACCGTGGTCGAAGTTCTTGAAAACGAGGACGATGATATAAGAGCATACGCTCAGTATCTTTTCGATAACGATTATGCACCATATACAGCTAAGCAGTGGGGCGTATCTCCCTCTGAGATTGACCCGTCTGTGCTTAAAAGAGTACCTCTGCGTTTTTCGTATGACGAGGGATATTTCGATGACGCTTATCAGGTAATGCCGGTGCATTCATTCACGGAGTTCTTCAGAAATCTTCTGAACCACGAGAATATCACGGTCAGAACCGGTGTCGAGGCGCTTGAGCGGATTACCGTAAAGGATAATAAGTTGTATGTTGACGGTGAGCCGTATAATAACATTCTTGTATATACAGGTGCGCTTGATGAGTTATTCGGCGAAAAATACGGCAGACTTCCTTACCGTTCACTGCGTTTTGAGTATAAGTATACCGACAAGGACAGCCTTCAGGATGCTCCTGTCGTCGCATATCCTCAGGAAAAGGGCTTTACCAGAATCACAGAGTACAAGAAAATTCCCGTCCAGAATGTAAAGGGCAGTACCTATGCGGTAGAATATCCTCTCCCGTATAAGTCGGGCGAAAAGCTTGAGCCGTATTATCCCGTTCTCACAAAGGAGAGCATGGAAC
>ENA-UEYI01002680-UEYI01002680.1-human-gut-metagenome-genome-assembly--contig:-NODE-2680-length-11899-cov-3.985874_pt1 | contig 11899 bp, 10 predicted proteins | sample MGYA00242900_ERZ507916 | MGnify/ENA primary metagenome ERZ507916 (study PRJEB26167, sample SAMN06115521) | human gut metagenome | host: Homo sapiens | place: China:Chongqing | collected 2015-09-02...
GTGAATACTACAATAAGTGGATTGATTATCTCAAGGAACACACTGTGCCGGAAACCTGATCTGACGGCACAGCTGCGATAAAGATTGGAGGATATCTACAATGAAGAAACTGATGGCTGCGGTACTTGCCGCAATGATGGTACTGAGCCTTTCCGCCTGTTCGAGTGATTCGGATCAGGGCGAAAGCTCCAGCTCGACTGCTTCCCAGAACAGCAGCTCCAGCTCGCAGGCTTCGGAGGTTACTGCCGACAGCCTGGCTCAGAAGATGGTAGAGGCGACCACCTTCAATGATGAAGTGATCGCAATCAGTGCAGATGTAGTGCCCAACTACTACACCATTCCGGACAGTGTGGAGGACTATGCAGTCTATATGTGTCCCACCGGCGCCACTGTGGAGGAGATCTCCGTATTCCGCACCAGCGATGCCGCTGCTGTGGAGGAGATGATCCAGACCCATCTGGATGCCCGCAAGACAGAGTATGAATCCTACCGTCCTGATGAAGTGAAGAAGCTGGACGGCGCCGCTGTGGTAAAGAGCGGTGACTATGTGGCAGTCATCATCGCGGATGACACTGCCGCAGCCGAGGCAGCTTTCCGAGAGCTGCTTCCATTCCGGCCGGTCAAAGAGCGCTTTCGTCTTCCCCGCGCCGACGGCGGACAGATCGAGGCTTGCCAGCGGCAGCTTTTTGAGGATCGCGCGCGTCTGCGCCTGCTGGGCTTTGACGGCTTCGCCGTCGGTGTCCTCGAGCATGGAGAGCTTCGCGGTCAGCGCCTCGCCCTTTTCCGTGTTGGCCTGCCAGTAGAGCGCCGCTGCGTCCATCCAGCAGCTGACGTCGCCCTGCGGCTGCGCCGGGTCGACGCCGAAGGCCTGACAGAAGCAGGTCTCCTCCGGCCGGGTGCAGGCCAGGGTCACGACGGTGCCGTGCGCGCGGCGCGCGGCGTAATAGGTGTCCTGCGGCTCGGAGAGGAAGACGCGGTCGAGGATCGCAAAGCTCCTTGCGTCGCACGCGCGCACGCCAAAGAGGACGAAGGGCTCCGCCGGGTCGCGCGTCTCAACGAGATCGAGCTGCTTGCCCGTCACGCGGAAGCCGACGAGGTTTTCTACCTGCGGGAAGAACAGATCCTTGGCCGAGCGGACGGTATTGAGCTTTTTCGTCAGCTGCAGCCCTTCGCGCCAGAGCGTGAAATTCGCTTGACCGGCTGCGTCGTCCGCGGGGATATAGAGCTTCTGCTCCGCCGCGAGCGCGGCGAACAGAGCGGGAAGCTTCGAAAGCAAAAGCTGTTTCATTGTGCACCTCCCCGTTCATACACGACGGACGGCTCACAGTCGTCCTTGCGGAAATCCATGAGCGGCGGGCGGGAATCAAAATCCGCGCCGGCCTGATATTCGCCGTAGAGCTCGTTGATGTCCTTGATGAACTTGCGGTTGAGCAAGTGCAGCGGGATATGCTGCGGACAGACGCGCGAGCATTCGCCGCAGTCGGTACAGCGGGAGACGACGTGGAACGCGCGGATGACGTGGAACATGTTTTCCTCAAAGGAATCGGCGATGGCCTTGTTTTCAAAGCCGGAATCGTGGTTGTCAAACACGCATTTTTCGCACGAGCACGCCGGACATACGTTGCGGCACGCGTTGCAGCGGATGCAGCGCGAGAGCTCGCCGCGCCAGAATGCGTAGCGCTCCTCCGGCGTCATCGCCTCGAGCTTTGCGACCTCGTCAAAGCGGCCGCAGTCGTGGGCCTCCTCGCCCTGTTCGCCGAGCAGCTCGTCGAAGCAGACGATCTTTTTGCTCTTGCAGGTCCTGCACTTGAGCAGCAGCGCGTCGGCTTTTCTGACGGTCTCGTCGCCGTAGATGGTGGCGAGCTTCAGCTCTTCGCCGTCTTCCGTGACGGCGGTCACACCGGCGGCGCCCAGGGCCTTGATGGCCTCCATGTCGCACATGCCGTCACACTGCACGCCGATGGCATAGACGTTTTCACGCAGGATGCGGTGTTCCTTCAGAAGCTGGACGAAGGAATAGCTGTCGCACGGCTTGAGGAACACAGCGGCTTTGCCGCCCTTGCGCGATTCCGCGATCAGGTATTTGGACAGATTCGCGCCCGAGAAGACGCTCCAGACGAAGTTCTGCTCCACATCCTCCGCACTCGTGAACGTCGAGGGGGTCAGATCGTAGAAGAACTCGCCCGCGCGCCAGCCGATGACGCGGTCAACGGTCTGATCCTTTAGCAGCTGGATGGCTTTTTCCTTTACTCCTTGCATCTCAGATCCTCCAGTCTGCGGTTCTCGCCGAGCTTCGTGATGGTCTCGGCGAATTCATTCATGGTCTTGGCGAATTTCGCGCCCTCGGCCGCCGAGACCCACTCGACCCGCGTGCGCTCGCGCTCGATGCCGAGGAAGTCCAGCATGGAGAACAGCAGCGTCATGCGGCGGCGGGCATAGTAGTTGCCGGTGGTGTAGTGGCAGTCGCCGGGGTGGCAGCCGCAGAGGATCACGCCGTCCGCCCCGCGCTGGAACGCGCGGAGGATGAACATCGGGTTCAGCCTGCACGAGCAGGGGATGCGGATGATCTTCACATTGGCCGGATAGCTCAGCCGGTTCGTGCCGGACAGATCGGCGCCCGCGTAGGAGCACCAGTTGCAGCAGAACGCCACGATCGTGGGCGTCCACGTTCCGTTTACCTGCATATCGCATCCACCTCCGCCATGATTTGCCGGTTCGAGAAGCCCTTGAGGTCCATCGCGCCGGACATGCACGCGACGGTGCACGCGCCGCAGCCCTGACAGACCGCCGGGTTGACCTGCGCCACGCGCCGCATGAGCGTCGTGCGGTTCGGGCCCCGGAATTCCTTGTCAATGTACGTGATCGCGCCGTAGGGGCAGACCTTTTCACAGTTGGAGCAGCCGTTGCACATCATCTCATCCGGCTGCGCCACGCACGGGTTGCAGGTCAGGCTGTCCTTGCACAGAAGGCCGATGACCTTCGCCGCCGCGGCGGACGCCTGCGCGACCGTCTCGGGGATATCCTTCGGCCCCTGGCACATGCCGGACAGGAACACGCCTGCCGTCGGGCTTTCGACCGGGCGGAGCTTCGGATGGGCCTCGGTGAAAAAGTCGTTGGTGTCCATGGAGGCCGTCAGCATCGTGGCCAGCGGCCGGGCGGACTTGTCAGGCTCGATGGCGGCCGCGAGGACGACCATGTCGGCGTCGATGTGCAGCTGCCGGTTCTCAAGCAGGTCGGAGGCCTGCACCTTGAGCTTGCCGCCCTCCGGCGTGACCTTGCCGACCATGCCCTTGATGTAATGCACGCCGTACTGCTCGACGGCGCGGCGGTAGAACTCGTCAAAGTTTTTGCCGGGGGTCCGGACGTCGATGTAGAAGACGTACACGTCGGTGTCCGGGTATTTTTCGCGGCAGAGCATGGCGTGCTTCGCCGTGTACATGCAGCAGATCTTGGAGCAGTAGGGCTTGCCCTTCTCCACGCCGTCACAGCGGGAGCCGACGCACTGGACGAAGACGATGGTCTTCGGGTGTGTGCCGTCGGACGGGCGCAGGAGCGTGCCGCTCGTCGGGCCCGCGGCGTTCATGAGGCGCTCAAATTCCAGGCTCGAGACGACGTCCGGGCTCTGGCTGTAGGCGAATTCATCGAATTTGGAAAGGTCGATGGGGTTGAAGCCCGTCGCGGCGACGATGGCGCCGTATTCCTGCTCGATGAAGGTGTCGGTCTGCTTGTAGTCGATCGCGCCGGCGGAACAGACCTTTGCGCACACACCGCACTTGCCGTTTTTGAGCATGCTGCAGTAGTTCGGGTCGATGGTCGCGACCTTCGGCACGGCCTGTGCGAAGGGGATATAGATGGCGCGGCGGTTGTCCATGCCGAGGTTGAATTCGTTCGGGACCTTCTTCTGCGGGCACTTTTCGGTGCAAAGTCCGCAGCCGGTGCAGACGTCTTCCTTGACGAAGCGCGCTTTGCGGCGGATCTTCACGTGGAAGTTGCCGACGAAGCCGCCCACGGATTCGATCTCGGAGTAGGAATAGATGTGGATCTTCTCGTTCTGCGCGCAGTCGACCATCTTCGGGGTCAGGATGCACGCGGCACAGTCGAGCGTCGGGAAGGTCTTGTCGATCTGGGTCATCTTGCCGCCGATGGTCGGCTGCTTTTCCACGATATCGACCTCAAATCCGGCCTCGGCGATGTCGAGCGCCGTCTGGATGCCCGCGATACCGCCGCCGATGACGAGCGCCCGCTTGGTCACGGGGCTGGAGCCCGCGGTCAGGGGCGCGTTCAGATGTACCTTGGCGATGGCGGCCCGGCCGAGGATGATGGCCTTTTCCGTGCCCGCTTCCTTATCCTTGTGGATCCAGGAGCACTGCTCGCGGATGTTGGCGATCTCGACCATATAGGGGTTGAGACCTGCCTTTTCGCAGGTCTTGCGGAACGTCTGCTCGTGCATTCTGGGAGAGCACGAACAGATGACCACGCCGGTCAGCCCGTATTCGTGGATCTTCTCCTGGATCATCTGCTGGCCGGTCTGGGAACACATGTACTGATAATTGGTGGAGAAAACAACGCCCGGCTCTTTTGCAAGCGCCTGCGAGACTCTCTCCACGTCGACGGTCGCGGCAATGTTGCTGCCGCACCAGCATACGAAGACGCCGATCCTCTGCATTGCGTTCCCTCCTTACTTTTTATATTTGCGGAACGCCGCGGCAATGGCCTGCTGCGGCAGATCCCCGTCGAGAATTTCCGGGATGCGCTCGGGCTTCAGATGGTCCATGCCCTGCTGGCGTTCGACTGCATTGCGCACGGCCTCGATGAGCTTTGCGGGCTCGACGTTTCTGGGACAGCGCTCGACGCAGGCAAAGCAGCTCAGGCAGGTGTAGATGCCCTTGGAGCTTAAAAGCTCCTCGATCCGCCCGTTTTCGACCATGGAGACGAACTGGTGCGGATGGTATTCCATCTCGTCGTACGCCGGGCAGCTTGCCGAGCATTTGCCGCAGCGCATGCACTTTCTGGGGTTCACGCCGGAGATGCGGGTGACGGTGTCGATCATGTTCTGGTTGTTCATGCGTCCTCCTCCCCGCAGCCGAGCACCTCGGCCAGCAGCTCTGTGAAGTAGACGACCGGCAGCCTGCCGTCCGTGTTGTGCAGCAGATTATAGCTGCACAGGGGACATGCCGTGATCAGCAGCTCCGCGCCCTGCGCGCTTGCGTTGTCCGTGATCTTCTGCGCCTGCTTGGCGGCGTAGGCCTTGTTTTCCACGGCCATATAGCCGCCGCAGCATTCGTTGCGCTGCGCGTAGACGACGGGCTCGGCGCCGATGGCGCGGATGAAGTCCTCGAGCATTTTCGGGTTCTCCGGGTCGTCAAACTGCATCTCGCGGCTCGGACGCAGGAGCATGCAGCCGTAATACGCGCCGATCTTCCGGCCCGTGAGAGGCTTCACAACGGCCTTGCGGACATTGTCCCAGCCGATCTCGTCGCGCAGGACCTCGAGATAGTGCAAAACCTTCGTCTCGCCGGCGTAGGGCGTCTCGGGTTTTAAGTAGTTGTTGACCTTCGTGCGGATCTCGTCATTGTGCTGCATGTCGCCGTTCACGCGCTTTAGAACGTGGTGGCAGGCGGAGCACAGCGATACCAGCGGCTGGCCTGCGTCGCGGGCCGCCATCAGCGCGCGGACGGAGGCAAGCCGCGTGGCGATCTCATCGTTTGATTGCGGATAGACCGCGCCGCAGCACTGCCATTCCGGGATCTCGCACAGCGAAAAGCCGAGCTTTTCCGCGGCGAGCCGCCCGGCCTTATCCAGCTGCGCGCCCCTGGTTTTGAGCGTGCAGCCGGGGAAATAGCTGTAATTCATCTTACCACCCCATCAGATCATGTTCTCCGGGTGGAACACCTCGTCGAAGCGTTCGGCCGTCAAAAAGCCGAGGCTGACGCAGGCTTCCTTGAGAGAGATGTTTTCCTTGTATGCCTTTTTGGCGGTCTTGGCCGCGTTTTCGTAGCCGATGTACGGGTTCAGCGCCGTGACGAGCATCAGGGAGTTGTGGAGATTGTGCTCCATCTTCTCGCGGTTGGCGCGGATCCCGACGGCGCAGCGGTCGTTGAACGAGACGATGGACTCGGCCAGCAGCCGCGCGGACTGCAGGAAGTTGTAGATGCAGACCGGCATGAAGACGTTCAGCTCAAAATTGCCCTGCGAGGCGGCCATCGACACGGCCACGTCGTTGCCCATGACCTGCACGGCGACCATCGTCACGGCTTCGCACTGGGTCGGGTTGACCTTGCCGGGCATGATGGACGAGCCGGGCTCGTTTTCGGGGATGAAGATCTCGCCGAGACCGTCGCGCGGGCCGGAGGCCAGCCAGCGCACGTCGTTGGCGATCTTCATCATGTCGGCGGCCAGCGCCTTCAGCGCGCCGTGGGCAAAGACGATCTCGTCCTTGCTGGTCAGCGCGTGGAATTTGTTCTGCGCGGTGCAGAAATCCTTGCCGGTGAGCGCCGCGATCTCGGCTGCGACGGTCGTGTCGAAGCCCTTGGGCGTGTTGAGGCCGGTGCCGACGGCGGTGCCGCCGAGGGCGAGCTCCTTGAGGGGCTTTACGGCCAGCAGCAGCATCTCGCGGTCGCGCTCCAGGCTCGTTCTCCAGCCGGAGATCTCCTGCGGGAAGGAGATGGGCGTCGCGTCCTGCAGATGGGTGCGGCCGGACTTTACCACGCCCTCGTGCTCCGCCTCCAGCCGGCGGAACGTCGCCGTCAGCGTGTCGATGGCGGGGATGACCTTATCCTCGATCGCACAGACGGCCGCGATGTGCATCGCGGTCGGGAAGGTGTCGTTGGACGACTGGGACATGTTGATGTCGTCGTTCGGGTGCAGGAGCTTTTTGCCCGCAATCTCGTTGCCGCGGTTGGCGATGACCTCGTTGCTGTTCATGTTGGACTGCGTGCCGGAGCCGGTCTGCCAGACGACCAGCGGGAAGTTGTCCAGCAGTTTGCCGGAGATGACCTCGTCGGCGGCCTGCTCGATGGCGGAAAGCTTTTCCGCAGTCATCTTTTCCGGGCGCAGAGCGCGGTTGGCCCGCGCCGCGGCCTTCTTCAGAATGCCAAATGCGTGGACGATCTCAGCCGGCATCGTCTCAATGCCGACGCCGATCGGGAAGTTGTTGTGGCTGCGCTCGGTCTGTGCGCCCCAGTATTTGTCGGCCGGGACCCGGACCTCGCCCATCGAGTCGTGCTCCATGCGGTATTCCATAAGCGCGTTCTCCTCTTTATATTATAAATTTTGTGTTCAGATCTCGACCTGGCGGATGACGTCCTTCAGCTTTTCGGCGCTCGCGCGCAGCTTGTCGATCTCGCCGTCGGTCAGCTGGTTCAGGATCTTGCCGCGCACGCCCTGGTTGTCGACCAGCGCGAGCGTAGACAGGCAGACGTCGGACACGCCGTATTCGCCGTGCATCATCGTCGAGACGGTCAGCGCGGTCCCGGCGGTACTCTGCACGCACTTGCACAGATGGCAGACCGACATGGCGACGGCGTAGAACGTCGCGCCCTTGTTCTTGATGACCTGCGCGCCGGAGGTCTTGACGAACTGCTCGATCTCCTCGTAGTCCTGGTTCCACTTGATGCGGTCATGGTCGGGCGAATGCGCCTTGTAGGAGTCGATGTGGTTGTTGGCGATGTGGACGAGGCTCCAGGGCACGAAGGAGGAGTCGCCGTGCTCGCCGTAGACGTGCGCGTGGACATTCTTCGGGCTGATGCAGAAGCGCTTGGCCAGCGTCGACTGCAGGCGGCTGGTGTCCAGGATCGTGCCGGAGCCGATGATGTGGCTCTCGGGAACGCCGGAGATCTTGTGGAACACGTAGGTCAGCACGTCGACCGGGTTGGAGACGATGATATAGATCGCGTCCGGTGCGGCGGCGGTGATCTGCGGGGTGATGTCCTTGAGGATGTTGATGTTGGCCTGCGCCAGCTCCAGCCGGCTCTGCCCGGCCTTGCGGGGAAGACCCGAGGTGATGATGACGATGTCGGAGCCCGCCGCGGCGTCATAGTCGCCGGAGCGGACGATCGTCGGGGAACAGAACGGCGCTCCCTGATAAATGTCCATCGCCTCGCCGAACGCCTTCTGCTTGTTGACGTCGATCAGGACGATCTCGGACGCGGTACCCTGGATCATCAGGTCGTTTGCGATCGTGGAGCCGACGCTGCCTGCGCCGATAACAGTGATCTTACTCATAACGCATAATCCCCCTATGCAAAATTGATTTCGGATTCGAACAAAATATACCGATATAATTTTATCGGTTACGATAAAATTATATCGGTATCGGATGAAAAGTACCAATGCTTTTTTACGGCAGGGTATGTGCTTTTTGATATGAAAAATCCAGGAGGATCCTGCCTGCAATGTCAGACAGACGCCTTGTGATCCCGGACAAACTGAACAAATCCGGCCTCGATTTCGCTCATTGCATATTGTTTGTGATATACCAGCGCGTTGAGGTAGAGGCTCTGGTTGTCGCTGCAGGGCAGCTGCACGAGATTCCAGCGCTGGATGCAGTGCTCCGGGATGGCCGGGGCGAGCATGTAGGAGTTCGGGATCTTCTCCAGCAGCGTCATCTGCGCCAGCCGGTCGACGCAGTAGATCTTCCGGCGGACAAGCTCCTCGGGCTTGCCCTGCACGCGGAACATGTCGCCGTGGACGATCTCCGGCAGCCCGTCCAGCTCCGCGCGCATGACGGATTTCCGCCCCGCCAGCGGGTGCGACTGGTTCAGCGTGACCAGATAGTGGTACTTGCTCAGAAGCTCGAAGCTCAGGCCCCGGGCACTGGTCTGCTCGTCAAAATAGTCACGGTATTCCGAGCGGAAGCGGATGACGCCGATCTCGGTCTCGCCGCTGGCGAGCGTCTCGAGCGCGATGCGCGCGTGACACTCGCGGATGACCGCGTCGACCGGCTCCGCCTGCGGCAGACCCGCGAGATACTGCGCGGTCAGATCCAGCATGGCGGCCGAGCGGGGGATGCACACGCGCAGCCGGTTCGCCACGGCCCGCTTGGGCCCCAGCGCCTCGATGGCCTCGGTCTCGCGCAGGATGGACTTGGCGTGCTGCAGGAAGATCGTGCCGCGCGTCGTCGGCCGGACGCCGCGGGTCGAGCGCTCAAAGATGCGGAAGCCCAGCATCTGCTCCACGTCGTGCAGGATGCGGCTGAGGTTCGGCTGGCCGATAAACAGGTTCTCCGCGGCCTGCGAGATCGACCGGGTGCGTTCGATCTCAATAATATACTGTAAATGCTGTGTGTTCATGCCGGTACCTCCGCCACTGTTTTATATCAATTCTAATATACCAATTTTTGCGCCGTTTTGCAATGCAGAGGCCCTTGGCGCTCTGCACAAAATCATATACCCTTTTCACTCGTTTCTTGGTGTTTTTCGCGGCCGGTCCGCAGCGGCAGCTCCACGTGGAACGTGTTGCGCCCGTCCCGGCTCTCGGCCCAGATCTTCCCGTGATGCGCCTGCACGATCGCCTGCGCGATGGCGAGCCCCAGACCGAAGCTCCCGCTGCGCGTCCGGGCCGGGTCGGCGCGGGTGAAGCGCTTGAAGATCTCCTGCAGCTGCTGCGGCGAGAGGGCCGGGCCCTCGTTTTCGAGCGAAAGATGGCAGCTGTGCCGCCCGCTGCGCTGCAGCTGCAGCCGGACGGTGCCGCCGGAGGCGTATTTGCGGGCGTTGTCGAGCAGGATCTCCACGAGCTGGCCGAGCTGCCGCTCGTCGCCGCTTACCTTCAGCTCCGGCTCCACCTGCGTCTCGAGCGTCAGCCCGCGCTCATAGAGCGCGGCCTCAAACAGCAGCGCCGAGGTCTCGGCGACCTCGCTGAGGCAGACGGGGGCAAACGTGGCCTGCGGCCGGGCGTTTTCCGCCCGCGCCAGCTCCAGCAGCCGCTCGACCAGCGCGCGCATCTGCTGCGCCATGGTGCGGATGCCGTCGGTGAACTGCTGCTTCTGCGCCTCGTCGTAGTCCGGGCTCTGCAGCAGCTCAGTGTTGGTGAGGATGACGGTCAGCGGGGTCTTGAGCTCGTGCGAGGCGTCGGCGACGAACTGCTTCTGCTGCCGCCAGGCCGTCTCCACCGGGCGGACCGCCCAGCGCGCCAGCAAAATCGCCAGCCCGATCAGCGCCAGCAGACTCCCGCCGCCGATCAGCAGGCTGCTGCGGACGAGCCCCTGCAGCGTCTGCTGCTCGCTGGAGATATCGGCGAAGATCACGCTGCCGTCCACGCGGCAGAAGCGCAGATGATAGGCCGGGATCTCGCCGATGTCCGCCTCGGACGCAGAAGCGGCCGCGGCGACGGCGCGCAGAAAGCTGCGGTCGGTCAGGTCATAGTCGGTCGAGCCGATCGCCACGAGATTGCCGAACGCGTCGGTCCGCAGCACGAAATACGGCAGGCGCACCTGCCGCGACTGCCCGAGCGGAAGAGGTTCAAAGGGGTTGGCCGCGATGGCCTGCATCATGCTGAGCGACTGCGCGCGCAGATCCTGCCGGGTCATCGTATAGGACATCCCGAAGATCACGCCCAGCATCACCGCGGCGACCAGCACGATCACAAGAACGATCTTGATGCGAAGCTTCCGGATCATGCTTCCTCCACCTCCAGATGATAGCCCAGCCGCCGCGCGGCCTCGATGTGCACGTTCGAGCCGATGGCCTTGAGCTTTTTGCGCAGGAAGCCGACGTAGACCTCCACGTGGTTTTCCACCGCGTTCGAGTCAAAGCCCCAGACGCGGGCGAGAATGGCCTCCTTGGAGACATTCTGTCCCTTCATCTGCAGCAGATACCGCATCACGTCAAACTCGCGCGCCGACAGCCGCAGCTGTTTTTCACCGCACACCAGCGTGCCGGAGGACAGGTCGAGCGCCGTGTTGCCGTAGGAGAGCTCGTTCACCTCCGCGCCCTGCCGCCGCAGCAGCGCGCCGATGCACGCCAGCAGCTCCCGCGTGTCAAAGGGCTTCGTCAGGTAATAGTCCGCGCCCGCGTTGAGCCCCTCGATCCGGTCTTCGAGCGAAGACCGGGCCGTCAGCATCAAGATCGGTGTCCCGCAGCGCCGGGCCCGCACCTGCCGCGCGACCTGATACCCGTCCAGCCCCGGCATCATCACGTCCAAAATCAGCAGATCGTACACCCCGGTCTCGGCATACTCCGCCCCCGTCTCGCCGTCATAGACCGCCTCGACGGTAAATCCCTTCCCCTCCAGCATGGCCCGCAGCGAATCCGCCAGCAGTTTTTCATCTTCCACGATCAGAATCTTCATATGTGTGTCCTCTTTGAGTTGGTAAATGGATATCTTTCCTGAAAGGCTTCCCCTACGAGGGGAAGCCATAGAGAAACGCAGTTCCAAAGCCTCCCCTTCCAGGGGAGGTGGCTCGGCGCAGCCGAGACGGAGAGGTCGAGCCGGATTTGTGACAACCTCTCAGTCCGCCTCGCAGACAGCTCCCTACCCCTTTTGTCCCTTCGGGACATTTCCCCCTGATAGGGGGAATCGGCCCCTGCAAGGGGAGCCTTTGGGGTGCGTTCTGTAGGGGCGGGGCTCTGCTCCGCCCGTGCTTCCGACAAAATCAGCACCCGCGGGCGGAGCAGAGCCCCGCCCCTACCGAGTGCAGAGCAAATAAAGATCATCTCCCCGCAAAAAGGTGCAGACCGGCAAATCCGGTCTGCACCTTCTATTGATGGCAGATGTTCTACGGTAACCAGTCGCAAATTTGGAACCCCCGTATCAGGCGGCGCGTACCAAGCGCCCGTAAGGTGACTATCGAGTGGAACGACGCCTGAAATATTGGAGCTTACCTAAAATCAGAGGCAGAATGCACCAAACGCGTCCAAGCACTCTTTTCTCCCCTATCTTTTCTCTTGCGAGAGAAAAGATA
>ENA-UEYI01002684-UEYI01002684.1-human-gut-metagenome-genome-assembly--contig:-NODE-2684-length-11883-cov-3.508131_pt1 | contig 11883 bp, 8 predicted proteins | sample MGYA00242900_ERZ507916 | MGnify/ENA primary metagenome ERZ507916 (study PRJEB26167, sample SAMN06115521) | human gut metagenome | host: Homo sapiens | place: China:Chongqing | collected 2015-09-02...
CGGCGGCCCTATCTTTTCTCTCGCAAGAGAAAAGATAGGGGAGAAAAGAGTGCTTGGACGCGTTTGGTGCATGCTGCCTCTGATTTTAAGCAAGAACCAATGTTTTAGACGTCGTTCCACACGATGGTCACCCTACGCGTTTCTGCTACGCGCCGCCTGATACGGGGGTGTCAGATTTGCAACTAGTTGCTTTAGAACGACTGCTATCAATAGAAGCTGCGGATGAAATCCGGATAGATGTTACCTTCTTGCGGGGAAAGGCTCCCCTCCCAGGGGAGCTGTCAGCGAAGCTGACTGAGAGGTTGCATCAAATTTGCCACGACCTCTCCGTCTCGGCTTCGCCGAGCCACCTCCCCTTCCAGGGGAGGCTTGGGAACTGCGCACTCCAATGGCTTCCCCTATGAGGGGAAGCTGTCGCCGCAGGCAACTGATGAGGTGGGGCAGTTTCGGCACTGTGTAGAGCTTCTTAGCTGTTTGGGTTCGGCGTATCGAGCATTGTTTTGCAGGCGGTGAGGACTTTGGCGGCGATGGGGGCGGCGATCTGGCTGCCGGAGCCGCCCTGCTCGGCGAAGACCACGAAGGCCAGCGGGTAAGCCTCGTCCTGCACAAAGCCGGCGAACATGGCATCGGCCGGGCCGTTTTCCCGTTCGGCCGTGCCGGATTTGGCGCAGACCGTCAGCGCGCCGAACTGCCACGCGCCGTACTGGTTCACGACCGCGCTGCGCATCATGCCGCCGAGCGTAGTTGCCGTCGCGGCAGAGAGCAGCTGCCCAGTCGTTTCGGTCTTCGCCTCATAGACGGTCTGGCCTGCGCGGGAGATCTTCTGCATGAGATAGGGCTCGGCGGCCTCGCCGCCGCCCGCGATCACGCCCATGAAGCGCAGAAACTGCAGGGCGGTGACCTGGTCGGTATATTGTCCGATCCCGGCCCAGGCGACGCTGCCCTCGTCCGCGTCCGACAGATCGACGGTCGAGCGGGCAGTATAGCCGTCGCAGCGGAGCGTCCCGTTGAGCCCCAGCCGGTCGGCCGCGGCCTGCAGCTTGTCTTTGCCGAGAGCGGCGGCAAGCTCGCCGTAATAGACATTGCACGAGTGCGCCAGCGCCTGCGTCATCGAAAGTGTGCCGTGCTCGCCCATGCAGATGATCTCCTGCTCGCCGATGATCGTCTCGCCGGTGCAGGTATAGGTCTGGTCCTTGGAGGCGGAGTCGGCTTCGAGCGCTGCGGCGCTCGTGACGAGCTTGAAGATGGAGCCGGGCGTGTAGGCCGCGTCAAAGAAGCGGTTGAGGTACACGCCGTCATAATCGCCGGTCTCGTCGCCCGCGATATCGGGGATATTGTCCGGGTCATAGCTCGGGCTGGTCACGGCGCAGAGGATCTCGCCGGTTTTGTAGTTATAGACGCCCACTGTGCCGTGGTAGCTGCCGAGGGCCTGCAGCGCGGCCTTCTGCACGTCGGCGCTGATGGTGAGCCGGGCGCTGGCCGTGCCTTTGGAGGCTTCGCTCAGGCCGGTGATCTTGTCGTAGCCGATCATCTGCTCGGCGAAGTTCCCCAGCAGCGGCGCGCTGATATAGCCATAGCGGTCGCCGAGCAGGTGGACGGTCGCCGCGCGGACGGCGGCGTCGGAGCTGTAGACACGCCCGTCCGTCGTGTTGAGGATGCGCGCGCCCGTGCGGTCATAGATCTTCCCGCCTGTGAGGTTCGTGCCGGTATAGACATGCGGGCTGCCGGAAAACGTCACCCATTTGTCCGCATTCACCGCGTATTTGACGCAGAACGCCAGCGTCCCCGCGGCGAGCACGATCGCCAGCGCCAGCGCGAACAGCGCGCGGCGCGATACCTTTTTCATCGGCCCGCCTCCTTCCGTCCGTCAGGGCTCCAGACGCTCTCGTCTTCCGCATCGGCGCCCACTTCGGCTTCATCCGGAATGTCGTCTTCTGCGTCCTGTTCTTGCGGAAGCTCCTGCGCGCCGTGCGGCAGGCGGATGGCGAACGACGCGTTCTGCCGGGTATCCGCCGCCTTGATAAAGGCCAGCAGCCCCCACACGCACACCATACTCGATCCGCCGTTCGACACGAACGGGAACGTCACGCCGGTCAGCGGCAGGAAGTCCGCCATGCCGAACACATTGAGGATCGTCTGCGTGACCATCACCGTCACCGCGGCGCACGCGCCGATCGTATAAAAGCAGCTGCGCCCCGCCGGGGCCGAGCGCACCACAAAGCACGCGAGGATCACGATGCACGCGACCATCAAAATTGCCAAAATCAGCCCCCACTCCTCCGACACGAAGGCGAAGACCAGATCGGTGTCCGACGCCGCGACATATTTGAGCCACCCCTTGCCCGGCCCGAGTCCGAACAGCCCGCCGGACGCGATGCACATCATCGAGCGGGTCTGCGAATACCCGGTCGTGAGCGCATAATCCCACACGTGTCCCCACGCCTCAAACCGGTTCCGCGCATACGGCAAAAACCGCAGCACCAGCACCCCCGCGAACCCCGTCGCGGCCAGCGCCAGCGCGATGGTCGCAAAATTGCCCGAGCGCAGAAACGCGATGACCAGGAACGCCACGAAGAAAATGACGGCCGTGCCGAAATCCTTCATCAGAGCCAGACAAGCGCAGATCGCCGCGGAATACGCGATAAACAGAATGATGTTCCGCTTCGCCATCAGCCGCGAAAGCGTGGACGCGCCGACGTAAATGAAGCACACCTTCACGAACTCCGACGGCTGGAACGAAAGCCCGCCCAGCTGGATCCAGTTGCGCGCGCCGTATTTCTCCACGCCGAAGATCAGGTTGAACGCCAGCAGCCCCATGCCCGCCACCGCGGCCAGATACCGCACGGCCTTCGCCCGTTCCAGATCGCGCAGCGACCAGCAAACGGCCAGAAACACGCACACGCCCGCGCAAACCGCCAGCAGCTCCTTGACCAGACTCTCCGGCGCGGAGCTCGACACCACCGCCAGCCCCATCGTGCACAGGAAAAACGCCAGCGTCTCCGCCTCAAATCCCGTCCTGCGGAAGATCCGCAGCCCGAGATACAGCGCCCATTCCAGCCCGATCAGCCCGCCGAACGCCGTCAGCTCCAGCGCCGCGTCGCACCCGCCGAGGATCAGCTGCAGCGCCGCCAGCAGCTGAAACAGCGTCAAAAGCAGCAGCGTCGGCGCCTGCCGCACGGCGCGGCCCGCGCGCGTGCGCGTGCCGGCCTGGATGCGCTCCTGCTCCTTCGTGATGGGCACGAGCGTAAAGTTGACCCCGCCCATCGTGATCACGTCGCCGAACCGCAGCGCCGCCAGCGCGGTCTGCCGCCCGTTGACGAACACGCCGGATTTCGACTGCGCGTCCGAGATCGTCCAGCTCCCGTCGTCATACCGTGTCAAAACCGCGTGCGTGCGCGAGATCGTCGGGTACCCCAGCTGCACGTCGCAGCCCGCGCCGCGCCCGACCAGACTTTCCCAGTGCGTCACCGGGATATGCGTCCCGTCCGGCGTCGTCAGCCAGGCCCAGACCTCCGGCTCCTGCCGGAACGTCAGCAGACTCACCGCGCACCGCACCAAAATTCCCAGCGCCAGCACCGGAAACACATAGCACAGCCACGGGGCCGGCTCTAATTGTGAAAAAAACGAATTCAGCGTATCCTGCATCATAAGTTCTCCAAAATTTGGCCTATTTTTCGCCAGTTTCCTCCGTCTTTGGCAGCTCGTCGACGGTCTGGATGTCGCGATAGGCCCGCGTGTCGGTCGTGAGCGACTTTTTCCGGAGCTTTTCGTTGACGGAGTCGGAGATCAGCAGATAGAGGATCGCGAACACCGGCACGCCGAGGATCATCCCCGTGAACCCGAACAGACTCGCCGCAATCGTGATCGACGCCAGCACCCAGAACCCGGAGATGCCCACCGTGTTCCCCAGGATCTTCGGCCCGATCACGTTCCCGTCGATCTGCTGCAAAACCAGAATGAAGATCACGAAATAAAACGCCTGCAGCGGGTTCACCAGCAGAATGAGGAACGCGCACGGCACCAGCCCGATGATCGGCCCGAAGAACGGGATCACGTTCGTCACGCCGATGACCGTCGCGATCAGCGCCGGGTACGGCATCTTCAAGATCAGGATCCCGATGTAGCACAGCACGCCGATGATCGCCGAATCGACGATCTTGCCGATCACGAACCCGTTGAACACCCGGTAAATATTCCGCCCGAGGTAGAAAATGTGGTCCGCGCCCTTGCGGGAGAAGGCGGCCACGATGATCTTCTTCCCCTGCGCCTGAAACGTCTCCTTCGACCACAGAATGTACACCGACGCGACCAGCCCGATGAGCACGTTCATCAGACTTTTCACGACCGCCACCACCGACGTCGTCACCGTCGCCAGCAGCTTCTGCACGTCCTGCAGAAAGGTCGTCGTGATCCAGTTGTTGATGAATTCATAGATCTTGCCCAGCGCCGAGTCCACGTAGCCCTGAATTTCCGGGTTGTCCTCCAGCACGTTCGTGACCCAGCGGTCGATGCTTGTGTAGTAATTCTCCGCGTTGTCCACGATCCCGACCACGCTCTCATACAGCTGCGGCAGCAGCATCGAGAAAAACGCGTATAAGATCAGCGCCGCCACGATCACCGCCGTGACCACGCCCGCGCCGCGGCTCACATTCCGCACGGCCGCGGGCTTCCACTTCGTCTTCTCCTGCAGCAGCGGCGCGAGCCGCGTGTCGACGAACCGCACGATCGGGTTCAGCAAAAACGCGAACACCGCCCCGAGGATCAGCGGCTCCAGGATCGCCTCCAACCCCCGCAGCACGCCGAAAAACCCCGGCAGGTCCGTAAAGATCACCACCAGCACCACGCTGATGCAGATCACCGCCAGCGCCGTCAGCCCCCATTTCACATAGACCCGGTCCCGCTTCTCGTCCACCCGTCCACACTCCTTTGTTCGTTTTCCCTCATTCTATCATAATTCCGCCCAAACCGCAATTCCACTTGCCCCACGGAACGCAAAACTGTACAATATTTATATAGTACGGAAATGCCAAAGAACGCCCCCAATGTTACAATCAAATTACAAACCCCGCCACCCTCTTGACTCCCGGGCTCGCGCGCTGTAAAATGCAGATACAAATTACACAGGGGGCCTCGCCCCGATGTGTAAAATTTAAACAGGAGGAAATCCAAATGAAGAATCTGAAGAAGGTTCTTGCGCTGGTCCTGGCCGTCGTCATGATCATGGGCGTCGTCTCCGTCGCTAGCGCAAAGACCTACAAGGATGCCGATGCCGAAGCGTTCAAGAGCTACGCCGACGCTATCGACGCCCTGTCCAGCCTGAAGATCCTTGACGGTTTCGAAGATGAGACCTTCAAGGCTGACGGCACTCTGACCCGTGCGCAGGCAGCCAAGATCGTGGCCATCGTCCACAACGCGGCTACCAACGGCCGGATCCAGTCCGACATCGCCGCACTGTACAGCAATGCACAGAACCCGTTCGTCGACTGCAACACCAGCTGGGCTCTGCCCTACATCAACTACTGCCGTATCACCGGCCTGGCTGACGGCATGACCGCCACCACCTACGCTCCGAAGCGTGAGGTCACTGGCGTTCAGTTCCTGAAGCTGATGCTCACCACCCTGAACTTCGACACTGCCAAGGAAGGCTACACCGGCACCGGCTGGGACATCAACGTCCTGAACCGCGCCAACGAGATCGGCCTGACTGCTGGTCTGGCTGACGGCTGGAAGGCTATCGCCCCCATCAAGCGCGGCGAAGCTGCGCAGGTCCTGTACAACGCTCTGACCGCTTACCTCGTTGAGTACGGCCAGCTCGTTAAGGGATTCAAGAACACCAACGCTGCTGTTTACAACGCTGCTTTCGTTTCTAACGAGCAGGTTGCAAAGTCCGGCTTTATGCTTGGCGAAAAGATGGGCATCGCTATCGAGCGTGCGACTGACGCTTTCCGTCGCCCGGGCTACAACTGGAGCTACCGTTCCTGGACTGCGTTCTACATGGACAAGCCGCTGAACAGCTACACCAACACGGTTTCTGTTTGCGACATCCTGAAGAATGACATGGGCATCAAGGAGACCTCTAAGAAGGAAGTCACTCTGGATGCTGGCACCAAGACTGTCTCTAGCTGGGACACCAAGACTCAGAAGTTCGTAGACACTGCTGTTGAGAAGCTCAACTACATCGCCGTTGATGGCTACAAGTGGCAGAGCAAGTACAATCAGCCCTACATGAAGATGACTCTGGCTCATGATGAACAGAAGAAGTGCCAGGACACCACTGGTTTCTTTAATCAGAACCGCTTCGGCGGCCAGGGCGATCTGACTCAGGTCTTCGCAACTGAAGATGGCTATGTCATCACCGTCATCCACACCTTCCTTGCGAAAGTCACCGAAGTTAAACTGAACAACAAATACAGCCACGCAAAGACCGAGGCTTCCAAGGTTGCGGCTTACATCTACACCACCAACGACACCCCGGCTGGCCACTACATGGAGGAAATCAGCGTTCCCAACATGGGCACGACTTCTACTGCGTTTGAAAAGGGCACCAAGGTTCTGGTTACCCTCTCCAAGAAGGCAAATCAGGATTCGGCTACCGTTTCCGAGGCTGATGCTGCTTCTTATGCAAAGGCTACGCTGATTGACATCGCCGCTGCCGAAGCTAAGAACGGCAAGCTGACCGGTGCATCCGATCTGGCTTATGCTGAGTCCGTCTCCATCGACGGCACCAAGTATCCCGCCGCTTGCCGCTTTGTCATGGGCAAAGACAAGGCCATGAAGATTGGCAACAATGGCACTGCCTTCACCTTCTACTTCGACTCCTATGGCAACGTCATTGGCTGCGACGATCTGCAGACCACTTCTGAGTATGTTGTCCTTGATGCTATCTGGGGCTCCCACGAAGACGGCAAGTTCGTCATCAGAGCGAACATGTACGATCTGAGCGGCAAAGCAATCGAGAAGGCTGTCGTCTCCAGCAAGGCCGGCTCCTTCAAGAATGTAGTGAAGGGCACGAACACCACTCCGTTCCTGGATTCCCTGCAGCTGGATGACATCGCTAAGAACAACGATGCCAACCTGACCGATGCTCTGTACACCTACACTGTCGACGACAAGGGTGTTTACACGCTGACCTACGCTGGCGTTGACTTCTATGCGGGTTACCCGGCAGGCTGGAGCCGTCTGGATGCTGCTGGCCGAGGCACGCTCTTCACTCACGCGGCGAAGACTGCTTATATCGCTGGCAACGAATATAATGGCGATCGCCGAGTCGTTAACATCTCCGAATCCACGAAGTTCATCTGCAAGGGCACTGACGGCACTTGGAAGACCTTCACTGGCTACACCGAGCTGCCTGCTCTGTCTGCTCAGTTCGTTGACTACACCTACGAAGCGGGCAACACCACCTTTGCAGCTGTTGTTTACCTCGGCGAAGTCTCCTATGCTGGCGATTCCATCACTGGCTTCGTTGCTAGCTGGAAGGCTTTCAACTGGGCGAACGGCTACGATCTGATCACTGTCTACGTCGATGGCGAGCCCGTTGTTGTCAACGTCAAGCACGCTCCGGAGGCTGACAATGCAATCGGCATGTGGACCTTCAAGACCAAGGTCGACGAGGATGGCGTTACCTACTCTGAGTATTACACTCCGAGAACTGGCGAAGTCCTGCCCACTGAGGTTACGGCAGTCGTGGTCAGCAATGATGGCACTGCTGTTACGCTGACGGTTAAGGAAGGCGCAGTTGGCCTGACCAACCCGGCTATCTACAGAGTCCTGAAGAATGGCACTCTGGTCAAGGCTGAGGCTAAGGACATTGTCGCTGGCGACCAGATCATCCTCTACAAGGCTGCTGATGGCCAGCCGTACACCGCGCTGTACATCATCGACCAGCACTAATCCACAATAAACACAAAAAAACTCCTCAAGCACTCAAGAGAGGCCCCTCCGGGGGCCTCTTTTTTGTCCCCGTCCCCTTCCCGCCCGCAGACACCCCCAAAAAAGCCTTCCCCTATGAGGGGAAGGTGGCCGCACCCCCTTGGCAAATCCGGTGGAACGGGTATAATGAAAATACAAAGGCTCCGCGACAAGCGGTTTGCCTCAGACTGTGCTAGTCTCGAATAATCTCGAAACCGTCACTTGCCAGAGTGGCGGTTTCGGCATGTAATGCGGATCGACACGGTAAATCCAAGAATATGGAATGTGATCGTAACCGGCATATACATCCCCCCTTTCGGGAGACAAAACCGCCTATCGCTTGTTGGAGCCTTTGGGTCCGGATATGGACCGCTTCAATCATATCATATGATGCAGAACTTGTCAAATTCTGCCGCGACCTCTCCGTCACGCTCCGCGTGCCACCTCCCCTGCAAGGGGAGGCTTAGTGCCCACAAAAAAAGCCTCCCCTCCCGGGAGCTTGACAAATCCAGATAGACTGCTATAATAAAAGTAACCAAAGGCCCCTGCCGCAAGAACGACTTGGCCTCGGTTATGTTAAGGAAACGAGAAAAAACTCGAAACCGTCACTTGCCCGAGTGGCGGTTTCGGCATGTAATGCGGATGGTCACCGTAAGTCCAAAAACATGGAACGTGATCGTCACCGGCATATACATCCCCCCTTTCGGGAGAGGCCAAACCGCCCGTCTGCGACAGGAGCCCTGGGTCCTAAGACCATCCCTATCTTACCAAACTTCGCCCATTTTGTCAATTCCCGCCGCACCACCCTTGGCTCTCTCTCCGGGAGAGCTGTCAGCGCAGCTGACTGAGAAGTTGCCGCAAATTTGTCACAACCTCTCCGTCACGCTCCGCGTGCCACCTCCCCTGCAAGGGGAGCCCTAAGAAAAGTCTCCCCTGCAAGGGGAGGCTTTTTTCATTCTTGCAAACCACCCCCGCGCGTGATACCATAGGAGCAAAGGGGGCGATCGGATGAAGTATGCGGCGATCAAGAGCTGCGATATTGCCAATGGGCCGGGGGTGCGGGTGAGTCTGTTCGTGTCCGGGTGCAGGCACCACTGCAAGGACTGCTTCAACCCCGAGACCTGGGACTTCGCCTACGGCCAGCCGTTTGACGAGGCCGTGATGGAGCACATTCTGGCCCTCATGGCCCCGGATTACATCCGCGGGATCACATATCTGGGTGGCGAGCCCTTTGAGCCGGAAAACCAGCCGGGGCTGCTCGCGCTGTCGCGGAAGATCCGGGCGGCGTACCCCGGAAAATCCATCTGGTCGTTCTCCGGCTATCTCTTCGACCGCGATATTCTGGCCAAAAAACTCGGCCCGTGGGAGACGACGCGCGAGCTGCTGTCGTATCTCGACGTGCTGGTCGACGGGCCGTTCGTCGTGTCGCTCAAAAATCTCAATCTCCGGTTCCGCGGCTCGTCCAACCAGCGGCTGATCGACGTGCCCGCGAGTCTGAAGACCGGCGCCGTCGTCCTCTGGGACGAGCGGCAGTAGGAGGAACCATGCCCACCATCAAAATTCACTATTTTTCCGACGATCTGCCCCGCCTGCAGAAGACCGGCAAGGGCGACTGGATCGATCTGTACGCCGCGCAGACCATGCAGCTGCGCGCGGGCGATTTCGCGCTGATCCCGCTGGGCGTATCGATGCAGCTGCCGGAGGGCTACGAGGCCCGCACCGCCCCGCGCTCGTCGACGTTCAGGCGCTGGGGCATCCTGCAGGCCAACTCCGTCGGCGTCATCGACAACAGCTACTGCGGCACGAACGACGAGTGGAAGCTCCCCGTCTACGCCACGCGCGACACCGTCATTGAGAAGGGCGACCGCATCTGCCAGTTCCGCATCTTTGCCGTCCAGCCCCCCGTCACGTTCGAGGAATGCGACACCCTCTCCGACACCGACCGCGGCGGCTTCGGCTCCACCGGCGTGAAATAAAACGAAAGGAAGTCCTGTTTTCATGAAAACCTTACTCAAAGGCGGCACCGTCGTCTCCGCCGCCGCTTCCCGCGCGGCCGACGTGCTGATCGAGGGCGAAAAGATCCTCGCCGTCGGCGAAAACCTGCCCGCGGACGGCGCAGCCGTCGTCGACGTGACCGGCAAGCTGCTCTTCCCGGGTTTCATCGACGCCCACACGCACTTCGACCTCGACGTCTGCAGCACCACCACCGCCGACAACTTCGACACCGGCACGCGCAGCGCCATCCACGGCGGCACGACCCTCGTCATCGACTTCGCCTGCCCGAACAAGGGCGAGTCGCTGCAGTACGGCCTCGATCTCTGGCACAAAAAGGCCGACGGCCGCTCGAGCTGCGATTATGGCTTCCACATGACCATCGACGACTGGAACGAGGCCATCCGCGCCGAGATCCCTGCCATGTTCGCCGCCGGCATCCCCTCGTTCAAGATGTACATGACCTACCCCGCCATGATGATCGGCGATCAGGACATGTTCTGCGCGCTGCAGGAGCTGAAAAAATACGGCGGCATCGCGGGCGTCCACTGCGAGAACGCGGGCGTCATCGACGCGCTCATCGCCGCGCACAAGGCCGCGGGGCAGACCGCCCCGTCGTCCCACCCCGAGTGCCGCCCGAACCCGCTGGAGGCCGAGGCCGTCGCGCACCTGCTGCGCATCACCGAGGTCGCAGGCGTGCCCATCGTGATCGTCCACCTGAGCACGAAGGAGGCCCTGCTCGAGGTCATGCGCGCCCGCGCCCGCGGTCAGCAGGTCTACGTCGAGACCTGCCCGCACTACCTGCTGCTCGACGACAGCGTGTATTACCAGGAGGACTATTCCGCCGCCGCGCGCTACATCTGCGCGCCGCCCATGCGGAAAAAGGAGGACCAGGAGGTCCTCTGGAAGGCGCTGGCCAACGGCACCATCCAGACCGTCTCCACCGACCACTGCAGCTTCACCCTGCAGCAGAAGGACGCCGGCAGGGGAGACTTCACGAAGATCCCCGGCGGCCTGCCCGGCGTGGAGACGCGCGGCGAGCTGCTCTATACCGCGGGCGTGGCCGCAGGCCGCATCACGAAGGAGCAGATGTGCGCCCTGCTGTCGGAAAATCCCGCCCGCCTCTACGGCGCGTACCCGCGCAAGGGCGTGATCGCCCCCGGCAGCGACGCGGATCTGGTCGTCTACGACCCCGCAGCCGACAAGACCATCACGGCCGGAACGCAGCTTTCCGCCGCCGGCTACACCCCCTACGAGGGCTGGCGGACGAAGGGCTCCATCGCGCAGGTCTATCTGCGCGGCACGCTCGCCGTCGACCACGGCGAGATGAAGGCCGGTCCCATCGGCACGTACATCCCGCGCCATCCCGGCGCGCTGTAAGCGCAAAAAAAATCGCCCCTGTTCCGGAAGGAACAGGGGCTTTTCTATGGAGGAAAGGGGAATTACGCTTCGCCGTTTTCCTTGTCGAGCTCGGCGAGGAAGGAGATGAGCTTCGCCTCGTCTTCGCGCTTGTCGGCAAAGAGCTCGAGGTTGTCGCCCTGCTCACTCAGCAGCTGGCCAAGAGCGATGTACTCGCTCAGTGCGCTCTTGAGGTTGAAGACGTCGCCGTCCTGGCTCTTGAGGTACACGTCGCCGGTGCAGGTGTGGATGACCTTGCGGAATTCTTCGACTTCTTTGATGTTCTTGAGCTTCATAATGATTGCCTCCCATGCAATTTTTTTACTTTGACTTTCGATTACAGCAGCAGTATACGCGCTGGGGCAGAAAAATTCAAGGGGTGGTTTGAATAAAACGCACAAATTTATGTATTCTATTTTGTGCGATACGACGGATACTGGGTGTACAGGCGCGTCCGCGCGGCCTGGCGGGTTGCCCCCCCTGGGGCGAGGAAATGCCCGGCCCCCGTGTCCAGGCCATCCGGGAGGACGATCAGCAGCTCGTCCATGTCCTTTCCGGCGGAAAAGCTGGAAATGGGCGCGT
>ENA-UEYI01002688-UEYI01002688.1-human-gut-metagenome-genome-assembly--contig:-NODE-2688-length-11871-cov-3.396218_pt1 | contig 11871 bp, 7 predicted proteins | sample MGYA00242900_ERZ507916 | MGnify/ENA primary metagenome ERZ507916 (study PRJEB26167, sample SAMN06115521) | human gut metagenome | host: Homo sapiens | place: China:Chongqing | collected 2015-09-02...
GGTTCCCGACATCATGAAAGCCGGAATCCATTTATAAAGCCAACCTCCTATCATCCGGTGCTCGGTACGAGTCCGCCCCTCCCATGTGTATGGGACCTCATTCAGGGAATCAGAAGGTTCAGCCGGACTGAGATTCGGCACCCCCCAGAACTCCATGGCAAAACGATCCTCGTCCTTGTCGGTTGGCTCCTCGTGCTTCTTGAGCCTTTCCGGAACTGCCCGTTCGCCACCAGGGCCGTGATGCTCGACTCGCTCGCGTCCGCGCCCGGCGGGGGCGTCGACGTCGCCGTTAGGCTCAATGGTGCCACGGACGGGTTCATCGAAAACCTGAAAACGGATGGCGGGGCGGGGGTTGCCGTTGCGGCAAGACCGATGAGGACGAACGACGCCGTGTATAGTCTCTAAGGGGTTCAGATACAGCCCATCACAGAGTGGCCGCAATGCATGCTGCGGCTTTTCCCTCGGGAGGGGAGCCTCTTAACGGCTCTCCCTCTCGAGGGGGCATTCGTGGCAACGGGTTCGCCCCACCCATTATCGCGGTGCCACGGGAGCCGCAACGGCTCGGCCTCTACCGTCTCAGCCGATTAGCTCGGAGCTACTGAAAGCAATCCCCAATGCGATAACATCTGTTCGATACGAGATTGATTCTTCGGAAGGGGATATTTATGGCACGGAAAGTCATGGTCAGGAAACAGAGGCGCGGCTGTATTTGGCTGTGCGGCGTGATTCTAATCGTCTGCTTGGCAGTATATGCGCTCGCGTTCGCCCTCCTAATCGGTCTCGGGGTCCTCATCTGGTTCCTGATGCGAGGGGTATGGCGCTCGTTGGTAGCGAACTGCCCCGATTCTAAAATTGTTCGATTCGGAATGAAGATGACCCCTTCAACTCGGAAGATCCTTGCCGGCATCGTGAGTGCTGCCGCCGTGATCGCGATAGCGGGCGCGGTCTCCGCCATCGCTCCGCAAACAGATGCGAGTGCGCCTTCCGGCGAAGAGCAGTCCGTTGCGGACAAGAAAAAAGAGGAGAAAGGCTCCTCGGCGGCTGAGATGAAGGAAATATCCTATCAAGGGCAAATCGACGACTTCGTGAACAACTTCAACTCGGTCTCGCCGAGCCCATTCGTTCAGGATGCGACATTCGACCCGTCCGATGCCGACTCACCCTATCGTCCACACCGCTACAACAGCCCCGTTTACGCGAGCTCGAAGGGTTCCCACGGGACGAGCGGTGATTTTTCGCTCACCGTGATAGTGTGCTCCCTGGGATTGGAAATCAGCGGTACGCGAACCGGGACGGACTATCAGTCCGTTGCCGACATGATCAAGACGATTTATGCTTGCGAGTATCCCGATGCCGATCGGACCGAGCTCGATCAGAAATTGACTGAATTCGTCGGTGGCGATATCCACAGCTTCAATTATTTCGACAGCAATCTTTCTGACTCATATGCTGATGGGGATGAATTCTTCCTGCGGTTCGCACAGGTCGGTTAGCTCCGTCTCCACCCCAGTGCGTATCGGAACTGAAGACGGGGCCTCCTGGAATATCCGTGAGGCCCCGTTGCTTACGGTTCGGGTCTTTAGCGGGTGCGTGGCCATCTCTTTTCCGTAGTGGGTTCCGCTCGCATGTGCGGCAAACCGCCCCTGTTCATGCGCTGTCCTCGGCCACGGCCTCCTGCTCTTTGAGCGTCCAGTCCCTCGCCTCCTTACTCGCGACAGTCTTCATCGTCTCGCGACGCGCCTTCGCGATGTAGGGGTTCGGAATGCTGTCGGAGAAGTCGACCTCGGCGGGCATCTCCATAATCTCGCCCTCACCATTCATTTCGATACCTCCAATACTGCCGTTCCTCTGCCCTCATTGAATTTCCCGACGAGATTATCCTGCTGGACGAGCCGCCGCGGCACTGATGATTGGTCAAATCTAGAACCCTTATAGATTTCTTCTATAAGGGTTCTAGAAACGCCGATGTCATCAAAATCAATCGGCGATAGCGTTCCCCGAAGAGCCTTGCCGCTTCCTCTATATCCGCAGCAACTTTGCTCAGGGTACCGTCCCCATCGAGCGAGTTCTCCCTCGCTCGATGGGCAAGATTGCTGAACATCAGCTTCTCCTGCCTAAGTCGCTCCGATACGTATCGCCTTCCCGATATCATGAAAACCGGAATCCATTTATAAAGCCGATCCTCTCTCATCCGGTGCTCGATACGAGTCTGCATCTCCCATGTGCATGGGACCTCATTCAGAGCATTAGAAGGTTCGTTCCTTACCTGCTACCGAGGTATCGGTGCGCAAGTCCGTTACAATCGATTGCAATAATGTGCATTCGTTATCTTCTTGTTGGAGTTCACATGCCACACTTAGAGAAAATGGATTTAGCTCCAGACCTTTATGTCGTTCTTGATGTGGAAACCACGGGCCTCAAAAGCAGAGAGGACGATTTGCTTTCGATTTCCGTGTACAGACCCGACACGGGAGAATCCTTCAATCGCTTTTTACCGTTGGAGCTCAGGGACTCGATTCCCCAAGACAATACAGATATCAACGGGATCAGGGAGAGTGACCTTGAGGGGTGCGGGCCTCTGACCCAAATGGAAGTCGACCGACTGATTGATGCGTTTGAGCTGCACAAACGGCTTATCCTTACCTACGGCAGCCTAGACGAGCGGTTTGTTCGAAATTATTTCGCGAGACACGAACTGCGCGGGTTTACCGGAATGAGGTTCTTCAATTTCAAACACCTGATCAGCTCGACGGGATTCTCCGACGGAAGCCTCACGAAAGACAATCTGTGCCGCGCCTTCGGAATCGATGGCGTCACCGATGTCCATTCCGGACTCAATGACTGCGTCCTCGAATGGAAACTGTTTCAGAGGCTGGGCGGATATAACTATCTTGCCAATATGCGGCCATCCGGATGGTCGATTCGGAAATTGAGCCCGGATTACGTAGTCCCCGTCAGCTATTTGACAAACTACGCGAACTTGTCGAGGTTGTACCCGCGCCCAGCAATCGAATTTGATTCGGAGCTGATTTTCAGTAGGGAAATCACCGAGTCGCATATCTGCCTACTCGAAACCAACATCGTAGGGATGACGTTCGAGAACCTCGTCAAGTCAATGCTCGGCGCATCTCCGCAGGCCCCGAGCGACCGCCTGTTCCTGAGCAACAATTACAAAAAGAATGTCGAGATAGTGAAGGCTCCCCATATCACCCAGTATGTCGAGTTCCGTTTTCTGGAAGACGGCACGGTGGCCTCGGTCAACAACTACGACGCCGATGCGAGGATGGCTGAATTCTTGAATGAGAATTTGGCCAAGCTGAGAAATGAGCTCCTCCCCGTAATTGAGTTCATTAAAACGAACATCTTCCATAATGGACAGATCAGGGGGCAGGAACTCTGCATCGATGAGAACTTGGGCATATTGGCCTGCTGCGACTTCTCCGATGAGAGGTCGGTGCTGGAGGTCAAGAAAGTCTCAAACTTTGCAAACATCAAGGAATATGCTGAGCAAATCCATTATGAGGCGAAGGGTAGGAGCGCCTATTTGCTGGCGGTTTGCTGGAACAGGGTTGGAATCACGGTCAACATTTACAGAGTCGGCACATCGGAAATGCCGCCGCAACGCCGCTCCTCAATATCTAATTCTGAACTAGATGATAGGTTGCATAGGCATGGGTGCGAATTGCTGGAGCGGTTCTCCAGCGATGACCCTGTCTTGATTAAGTGCTTATCGTGCGGAAATGAATGGAAGGTAAGCTATCGCGTGGCAACAAGCAGGTCCCCGAAGTGCCCCCAGTGCTTTCGCGCCGCTTCAAGAAAACGAACCACTCGAAAAAAAGATGATGGAGCCATCTCTAATGAGGAAAGGCTGGAGAATCAACGTCGCGCCAGGGCAAAGAGGTACTCCGAAAAAGTTGAAAGGCTCTATGGGGGACGCATAGCGGTTGTAGAGGGGTCCTATACCGGGAGTAGGGAGAACGTTACGTTGCGCTGCTCAGTTTGCGGTAATGAATTCAGAAGAAGGGCCGACCACGTGGTCGACAAGGCTAAAAAATGCCGCTGCCCCCATTGCTGCAAATCTGAGCGCGGTCGTGACATTGCCAACCGATTACCGCGATGACCGTATCCGGAGGCGCGAGATCGGCAATGGCCGATCTCGCGGGCAGAACCCAGGCTTGATTGCAAGTGAAGTTAGGATTGATTCGCCTTTCCTGTGAGCCCCCTCGTATTGGCGGGTAAGTTTCCGACAGGGCAGCTAAAGGTAGCGCTTTCCAGCACTCGGTCGTTCCAGATGCGCACAACGTTTCGCTCGAGCAGGTATTGGACGGACTTCATCGCGTTGGACTTCGCGTATATTGCCTTGTCTGTGCTGAGCACGGGCGCGAGCGCCGGACTGGGCCTGTACTCCGATTTTGCGCCAGCTATCATGGCTAGCTCGCCGCGCTTCCTCGCCCTCAGGAAACCGCGCTTGATGCTGCCGTCGATGAATGGGGAGCCCTTCAGCAGGAGCTCGACGGTATCGTAGACCTCCCTCTTCTCGGTGCTCTCCGCATAATAGGGCGTCAGGCTTCCGTCCAGGGGGTCGAGGTAGATGTGGTTGAAGTAGTCGATATCGACGATGCTCCCGTGGATGGATCCGTATCCCCCGATGCCCTTCACCTCCTCGGATATGGCCGTTAGCGCTGAGTAGTACGGGGCGAAGAGCCTCTCGACGCGTTCGGAGTATTCCTGGAGGTTGCGGTAGTAGTACCCGATGTCCGCCTGTGAGAGGTTTGTGATGCGTCCGCCCGCGAGAAGGTGGAGGTTGCCCCCGTCCTCCCCCCTGTGGACGAACATGTAGTTGTCGCCCCGCTTGAGGGCGAAGACCCTGCCGGCGCGGTTGAACTTGCTCATATATATGCCGCGTGCACGGTTGAAGTCCTCGTACAGCCTGACATCGACCTCGTAGATACCGTCGGCGGCGCCGGCCAGCGGGTCGCAGCAGCCCGTCGTGTCGAGCGCATAGGTCCTGTAGCCCCATTTCGATGGCCTGTAACCGACCTGCCCGTCAGCCAGGACGGTGGGGCGCCCCGCGCCTTCGGAGAAGGTGTTCCGGTGCGTGTGGCCGCTGACGTATACCCATTCGGGGTTCCCGGGTCCGGACGACCATTCGCCCAGCGGGTAATGTGTGAGGACCACGACCCTCTGGCCGCCCGCGCACCTGAGCAGCTTGTCGTGCAGGCGCCTGAAGCGTGCGCTCCTCTCGGCATCGGCCGCCCCTCCGTTTAGGAGGTCGACCTTGATGCCGTCGCCGATCCCGCTGTAGCCGCACCCGCCGAGGACTATCATCCGGCAGTTGCCGAGCAGCAGCGCGAGGTCGCCGTCATCCGCCGACAGCAGCGTCTCCTCGTCGATGATGCGGCGGAACCGGCCGTCCCTGTACTCGATATAGAGGTCGTTCTCCAGGAGCACGGCGCCATGCCTTCTGCAGGCGTCGCGGTACTCGCCCACCGCGGCATCCAGGTCGAACGGGCATTTCGGCCCGGGAACCTGACCGCTCCAAAGCTCGTGGTTCCCGAGCACACAGAGCATGGTCCCCATCCGCCCTTCCTCGCCGAGGGAGAGCCTGTAGGCGTCCAGGAACGCCTCCATCCCGCGGACGGACGGCGCGATGTCTCCCGCGAGCAGGAACAGGTCCTCGTCCCGACGCGAGGCGACGAGTCCGTCGGTCTTTCTCCTGACTCGACCCACCGTCTCGGCATACGGGGTTCCGGTGAGCCTGAGCTGGTGGTCGATATGGATATCGGAGATGTAGTGGATATAGCGCCTGAGGCGGTCTGGGCCGAGGGAATCATGGTCCGAACCGAGACCGACCTCCCCCATCGGCCGCAGTCGCCTGTCCTCATCCTCCAGCCTCTTCGTCGTCTCCGAGGTTCTCGGCTTCTGGCATATGGGCGCGGCCTTGCCGTCGTGGAACACCCTCTCGCGCAGGCAGTCGGGCAGGTGGCGCTCGTTGCGCCAGTCGAGCCTGACGGCGAGCTCGGCTATCGACTTCCGCGATCGGGTCGGTTCTGAAAGCTCGACGTAGATGTCCGGATGCTCGTCGATAACCTTCTTCACCGCCGACGCGTTCAGGAACCTGTCGGGTACCGCGGCGATGCTGTGGGGGTCGATCTCCAGGGAAATCGAGACCAGACGGTTCAGGCCGCGCAGGGGATGCGGGCTGAGGTATTTCGGCGGCACGTAGCGTATCGGCCAGTCGCGCGTCTCGCCGGGGACGGCCCTGGTCGTCTTGACCGCCATCTCGGCGAGGTCCCCGGTGACCATGTCCTCCGGGACGTATTGGAGAGCGAGCGGGTTTCTTTCGACCGCCCCGTATGCCATGTCGCGGGTGATTATCTCCCGCGGGACGTCGCCTAGGAGCATCGGGTCGCCCGTGACCGCGATACGGCATAGCTCCTCGGTTTTACAACGGTCCGGTACGCGGCGCAGCACAGCCGGGCTGAGCGTCACCGCCTCGCGGCAGAGCGTACGGGTCTGGTAACGTGCCGGGACCTGGTCAATCGCCATCGGGTCGGCGAGTACGGCCTTGCGGCACGTCTCGGCGACGTTCTGGACCTTGTCCGCGTGCTCTAGGACCTTCTCTAGCACGAAGCTCCCCGGGTGCCTGCCGTTCGTGACAGCAGCATCCAGCATGGCATCGTCTATGAATCGGTCGGGGACGGCACCGATGCAATTCGGGTTTTCCCTCACCGCCGTCAGGTACATCTCGTAGTCAAGGTAGCCCTTGGGGACGAACCTGATGTTCATGCCGTCGATGCCGCACGCCTCGAGGCACATGTCCCTGTCGAGCGCCCTTTTGGAGGCGTTCTTCAGCTCGGCATAGTGGAGCTCCCCACGCTCGAATGCCCGCTTCTCGCCGTCTATGGCCAGCCTGGCCATCTCCCCCGTCTGCTCCCTCTTCGGAATCGCCCCGAGCGTCACGAGGCTCGGGTTCTCCAGGAACCTCTGGAGCGGATCCCGTTTCACGAATTCCAGGCCTAATTGCACTGCCAGGCGGGATACCGGCAACGAGGCGATTTTTCTAATGGGCGGCGTTCGGAGAGACATTTCGTCTGTGGTTCGGGTCATTTGTTTCTCCTGCAGATATGGCGATGGACCGTCAATTCATCGGTGCGGATTCATGCAATCGGCAACATTCTCGTCCTGATTTCCAGATGAGGCGGAATCGAGCTGGGGATTGTGGGGGACCTTCATATCTAAGCCAAATACCACTCCGCGCCGCCGTCAAACGACAGCGGTCCCTCTTATATTGGGCAATCGACTCTATACGAGAGGCTTCTTTCCGAGCGAGGCCGCGAGTTCGACCCCTTTGACCCAGATATTCTGGCGGTACATGTGGACGCCGTTGACCGTCATGAGCTTGTCGTTCGCATCGGTACCGGTGCCGCGGACGAACAGGACTCCGTCGCGGCTCTTGGGCCAATTGGGCGCCGCTCATGGGGATATGGCCGAACCGGAGCAAATAGTCGAGTATGCATCGGAACAGCTCGCGAGGCTCTCCGACGCGCTCGCGGCGGCAATCATGGACCGCCCGCAGGCTTAACGCCTGACGGTACTACTTGCAAGGGCCCTGTTTCGGAAGTCCCGCGGGGGTGTCGTTGTCGGGGTCATGGACAACGTACCAGCTGTTTCGGTAATGGCAGATGTCGCGGCAGGTCCCGTCCCCTACGACCACGCGCCAGGACTCGGACTGCCTGTTCCTGCCGAGCGCCCACGAGCGGGAGCTGTAGGATTCGATGCGGTCGAACGGGTAGACGGTGCCGTCGTAACATTTGATTCCCCACGGGGCGTACTCGCCGTCTGGGCGGCACTCGACGAGGGCCGTCCATACGGATTGACTTCTCGCTCTCCCCCACAGCGACACCCCTCTCTAATCATTAACGAACGCGTGTTCTATTGTAGCGCAATTTCGATAGTTGACCGTCGATGCGGTTGCCGCTGCGGCAAGACCGGTGCAAATACTTGGAATATCCCTACGCTCGGCAATGTATCTACAAACCCTGAGCGAAGGGAGTGTCGCAAATGCATGCAGCGGCAATTAACCTTCGGGGGGGGGGTATCTCCTAGGAGTACCCGCCTCCGAGGGCAATCCATCATCGAGTACGTCCTGATCATCGCCGTCATCGGCCTGGTCATCGTGTTCGCGGGACCCGGCGTGGCCGGTGCCATCCGAAACCAGTTCAACCTGGTCGGCAACACGGTGAACAGTGGGACGACCGGCGGCGTCGAGGGCGGCGCGTCCGGCGGAGGCTCCACAGGGGCCGATTCCGCGAGCGTCCAGGCGGCCATCGCCAAGGACGCGAAGGACTGGACGCTCGACGAGCAGAAGGCGGTTGCCGAGGACATCGCCAAGAACGGTACATCTTCTATCGCCTATGCGAAGGCCAAGGCAGCAATGACTGCGGGGACGGAATGGTCTACGAAGCTGACTAATCGCCATTCTATGACTTACAAAATCATCGGCATCAACCACGATGACCTTGCGAACGGCTCCGGAAAGGCTGGCCTGACTTTCGAGGCAACAAGCAGCGTTTCTTATTCCGCTATAAATTCAAGCAGCACAAATCTCGGCGGTTGGGAGAAGTCTGAGCTCCGTGCGAAGATGAACTCGGGCGAGATTTGGAACCTGATGCCTAGCGAATTTCAGTCCAAGCTGTTGCCTGTCAGAAAACTGACTGACAATCAGGGCGGAGGAGCTGACCCGAAGACGCCTACCGCTACGGTCGACAAGCTATTTTTGATAAGTGCGACCGAAGTTTGGGGCGCAAGCTGGGCTGAGTCTTGGAACCCCTCTAACCATAGGGGAACTGTCGTCAATCCCGAAGGAACTCAATATGAGTACTATCGAGACAAGGGTGCCTCGATACAAAACTATGCTGCAGCGGCGGTCAAGTCTGAACGCTTGACACGTTCAATCAGCCCTTATAGCGAAGGCTATTTTGAGTACGTCAACGCCCCTGGTAACGAAAACGGTTTCTGGGCATCCAGCCGGGAATGGACCTATCCGGTATTTTGCTTCTAGGTTCTTACCAAAGCCCGCACAATCCTGTGCGGGCTTTTCTTTGGTGATTTTGGCCAAGGGGTGGATTGGCCGGACAGCTAGATCTATTGCCTCATATTCGAATTTCAGATGGGAATTGACGGAAAGGTTTTGCACTGGGTTTCGGCAACCGATTGGTATGACATCTACGGCTCGATTACCAAGTGTCAGGTGGCATGCGTTTTGAGACTGGGTGCCGCTTCGAATGATGAGGGCACCTCTTGACACGCCTGCTTGGCATTTCGACTTCAAGGTGTACGCGGTGGGCGGATAAAGGGGTTCACTTCGAAGACGGCGTTACGGAAGCAACCATGGCGATGTGCGAGATCGCTGTCAAGTCCGACTCCCCGGAAAACGATTCGAGGGACTGGAAGAATGCAAAGAATGCCAGCCTCCTCGATTCAGTCGAGCGCAACGTGCTAAGCCGTCTGTTTCTCCTCGGCATCCTGCTCGAACTTGACAAGGGCGTCGGATATCTGTCTGCTGGTGGGAAGCGCGAAGCGCTCTCTACGCGACACGATCTCATCGAACATCGGAACAAGGAACGCGCGGACCTTCGCCTCTTGGAACTGCGATGAGAGCGTTTCCTCCATCAGCGCCTTGAACTCTTCCGGCTTTACGCCGTTTAGGACAGCGAGCAGCTCATCCATCTCATGCCCGTCGAGCAGGTACTCGACCGCCATACACGACACCATGGCGTTGAAGTACCGCCCAAAAGACGCGCTGTCGCCCTCGAACAGTATCCCGCCGACTGCGCTCGCGGCCACTGTGCCGACCGTTCCGCCGACCATACCGCCCGCGAGGCCGACGATGGTCCCCACGCCGGGCGACACCGCCGTGCCGGCCGCGGCACCGACCTTAGCCGCCGCGACTCCTGCCGCGGTGGCGCCGGCGATTCCCCCGGCGACCGAGGTGGCTAGGCATGCCATGTTCTGGGCGTACTGGGCGCCACTTGCCTTGCCGTGGAAGAGCTTGTAGGTCTCGGGGACTGAGAACACGGCGAGGGTCACCGCTGCCGAGACGGCATTGCCCCTTAGCATCTTCGCAAGCTGCTTGGAAGCGGCTGCTCCGCTGATGGCGGTCTTGCCCGTAAGGGCGCGCAGGCCGTTGACGATTGTGGCGGACGCCTTGAATCCGAGCCCGCCGACCACCGCCTGGCTGGGCGCCATCAAAGCGTTGGAAAGCCCCGCTCTAGAAATCTGCGAGACGACCATATGCTGGGCAAAGGACAAGCCGAACACCTGGACGCCGGCAGCTATGCCCGCCTGGACGGCACCGGTGACGTCCCTGGTCTCCCTGTACGCCATGAACGTCGTCGCCAGAAACGACAGGCCGAATGCGCAGGAGCATGTTACCGCGCCGGTCGCGGCGTCATAGGTCACCGATTCCACCGTTCCCGGCTTGGTGAGGTTCACCGCCTGGTCGTACGTGAGCTTGCCCTTGCGGACGATCTTCTCGGCGTCCTTGGGGTCGCTGACGCCGGGGACCTTGCCTTGGCTAATTTTCTTCTCGAAACCGCGGAGCACCTGCTGGTACTGGTCTTTCGGGACTTCGAGCTGCATCGGCGTGCCGTCTTTCGCAAGGTAACGATACTGATGGCTGCTCGAATCGAAGCACGCTTCGAGGGAGCCGCGTGCTGTCTTGTAGTACTTGGTCTGGATCAGAACTCCGTCGACGCTTCGGTCGGGGCCGTTCTTCGCGTTGTCCCTCCCCAGAATCTCGGCCTGGTGGCCCTGGAGCCTGTCGATGATGCTGTTCGCCTCCTCGGCAAGTTCTCCGTGGCCCGCAGGGTTGTTGACCGCGGCCCGTTGCTCGACGAAGACCTCCCCGTTGCTGTTGATGGTCGCCGCCGCCGCGACTGCCGCGGCTTTGGTCGCCGTATCGTCCACCGCGGCAAGTTCGCTGTCGATACCGGCGGCGCGGTCATCCTCGAGGCTGCCGAGCGCCTGGCAGCGGGATACGAACTGGCTCCGGCACGCTTCGTCGACGGTGAGCGCAAGGTTGCTTTCACCGTCAGAGGCGAAGGAGCCGGGTTCGAAGTACGCCCACTCGAAGTAGAAGAGGCGGGACTGCCTCTTTTCCTTCCCCGGGACGGCGAACGCGTCGGCGTCCGCTTTGATGTAGACGCCCTTTTCGGTCATGGCGATTCCGCTGGGCCTGAGGTCGAACTCGGCATCGGCCCAGACGACGGTCTGTTCCCTCGGTATCGGGAAGGCTGACTTCACCTTGGCGGCATTGGCTTCCGTCAACGGGAGCGGAGACTCCCGGAATGAGCCGAGTAGCTCCTGTGCGCGGGTGGCCTCAATCGACCTCAGGGCTTCATGTACCTTGGACGCATACTCCGCCTTCTCCGCATCAAGTCTTTCGGCCTCTTTTTCGTCGAGGACGGCCTTCGCGCCGTCCGCCGCCCCTGCGACTGCCGCGCCCGCCGTTGTCGCCGCGCCTGCCGCTACCGCCACCCCAGATGCCCCCTCGGCAATCTTGGTCGCCGCCTCGCCGGCAGTCTTAGTGGCCCTCTGAATCTCCTGCAGCGGGTCGAAGCCTTTGTCGAATATGCTCATGGACGATTCTTTCTCGTGCGCGAATGGACTGTTCGAATCGCTTTGTTTCTCATGCGATCGTTATTATAGCTTTGCGTTTTTATGCCTTTGGTTCAGCTGCCAGACCCGGCGCGGGAAACTCGAGTAAGATCGTCAAACATTGGGCGGTGCAGGGGGGTGTTCCTATAGTTTTGTCAACTGGGCAATGCTGTTTTCGAGATTGAATCGCGACATGCTAACGCCAGGCCT
>ENA-UEYI01002691-UEYI01002691.1-human-gut-metagenome-genome-assembly--contig:-NODE-2691-length-11864-cov-21.989310_pt1 | contig 11864 bp, 10 predicted proteins | sample MGYA00242900_ERZ507916 | MGnify/ENA primary metagenome ERZ507916 (study PRJEB26167, sample SAMN06115521) | human gut metagenome | host: Homo sapiens | place: China:Chongqing | collected 2015-09-02...
CGCTTTGTTTTGAACATTAATTATCATTAATTGAACATTAATTATTTCATTAATTTTTTCGTTAATGTTCATTCTCGCTAAGCAGACAAACTGCAAATTTACCCACACAATTCGTTACAGAGTCAAAACTTTTATTTGCATATTTGCGTAAAGTATCGTAACTTTGCAGACGAAATTAGGAAAGAGGACAGATTTGGCTGCTTGCAACCTCTTAAAAACAATGCTAAAACTCGTAATCACGAACGCCCTTTAATCATTAAACGGCGCTCAAGACTATGAACGCAAACATTTTACTTGAAGCCGAATCTCATTCTCTGCCTGTTTCCGCCATGCGAAAGCAGGCAGTTGTTTTTACCACACTTTTATTAAAACCACAAAATGGGATACTTATTTACATCCGAATCGGTGTCAGAAGGACACCCCGACAAGGTGGCAGATCAAATATCTGACGCCGTGCTTGACCAGTTGTTGGCCTACGACCCCAACTCGAAAGTAGCTTGCGAAACGCTCGTAACCACTGGACAAGTGGTTGTAGCTGGAGAAGTAAAGTCTGAAGCTTATGTCGACCTACAAGACGTTGTACGTCGCACCATCGCACGCATCGGTTACACCAAGGCCGAATATAAGTTTGAAGCCGAAAGTTGTGGCATTCTCAGTGCCATTCACGAACAAAGTGCCGACATCAATCGTGGTGTTGACCGCCAAGACCCTATGGCTCAAGGCGCAGGCGACCAAGGCATGATGTTTGGCTACGCAAATAACGAGACCGACACTTACATGCCGTTGCCCCTTTCGCTGGCACACGACATTGTGTACGTGTTGAGCGAAATCCGTCGTGAAGGCAAGGTGATGACTTACCTTCGTCCTGACTCTAAGAGCCAGGTGACCATTGAATATAGCGACGACAACGTAGCGCAACGCATCGACACCATTGTCGTTAGCACACAACACGATGAATTTATCTCTGCCGCAGAAGCAGGTTCGCAAGAGGAAGCTGACCGACAGATGTTAGCAAAGATTCAAAAGGACGTGGAAGAAATTGTTATTCCTCGCGTGCTCGACGAACGCGTGAATACGCCTGAGATTAAGGCGCTGTTCCACAAAGGCGACATCAAGTTCTACGTCAACCCCACGGGTAAGTTCGTAATCGGTGGCCCCCACGGCGACACGGGTTTAACGGGTCGTAAGATCATTGTTGATACTTATGGTGGCAAGGGAGCACACGGTGGTGGTGCCTTCTCAGGTAAAGATCCTTCTAAGGTAGACCGCTCAGCTGCTTATGCCGCTCGCCACATTGCCAAGAACATGGTAGCCGCAGGCGTTGCCGACGAGATGTTGGTTCAGTTGAGCTATGCCATTGGTAAGGCTGAACCTATTTCTATTTACGTTGACACCTATGGTCGCAGCCACGTCGACATGACCGACGGCGAGATAGCACACAAGATTGGTGAGCTATTCGACCTCCGTCCCGCAGCCATCGAGCGTGCATTGAAACTTCGTCAGCCTATCTACGAAGAGACGGCAAGCTATGGCCACGTAGGTCGCACTCCTGAGGTAAAGACCAAGACTTTCACTGCCCCCGGTCAGCCCGACAAGCAAGTGGAAGTAGAACTCTTCACTTGGGAGAAGTTAGACAAGGTAGACGAGATTAAGAAGGCCTTTGGCGCGTGAACCTAATGTGCTAATATGTTAATATGTTAATGTGCAAATGTGAGAATGTGCAAATGTGCAAATGGTCGCCTTTGTTTGCTACGATTATAACGCATTCAATCATTTGCACATTAGCATATTAGCACATTAACTCATTAGCACATTAACTAATTTGCACATTCGCACATTAACACATTAGCATATTAGCATATTAAAACCTCATGAACATAACCGTATATAGTGCTTCGAGCGGACAAGTGCCAACCATCTACGTAGAGGCGGCACAAGAGTTGGGACGCTTAATGGCTGAGGGTAAACATACCCTCATTAATGGGGCCGGACGCACAGGGTTGATGGGCGCTTGCGCCGATGCCTGTTTAGCAGCAGGTGGAAAGGCCATTGGCATCATTCCTCAATTTATGATCGACCAACATTGGCAACACACGGGCATGAGTCAACTCATCGTTACACCCGATATGCACCGACGCAAAGAACTCATGGCCGAAAAGAGCGATGCTTGCATTGCACTACCTGGAGGCGTGGGTACACTCGAAGAGTTGCTCGAAATTATTACTTGGAAGCAATTAGGACTTTATCTTAAGCCCATCATCGTACTCAACACCAACCATTATTACGATGCACTCCTCGCCCAATTACAACGTGCCATTGCCGAGAACTTTATGCGTAGCCAACACGCTGCCATCTGGCACGTAGCACAAGCCCCAGCCGAAGCACTGCATTTGGCACAAACTACGCCCCTTTGGGACAAATCTGTACGCAAATTTGCTGCAATGTAACGCGCTAATAGGGAAATGTGCAAATGCTTGGGAAATGTGCAAATGTGTGAATGTGCAAATGTGCAAATGGACGCCTTTCATTGCTCAAATTCAATAATATTAGATTATTTGCCCAGTAATCAATTAATCAAGCATTTACACATTAAACAATCATTTGCACATCTCCCCTCATTTGCATCTCCCCTCATTTGCACATTTGCACATTCTCACATTTGCACATTTCCCAAGCATTTGCACATTCTCACATTTACACATTAGTATTTTCCCATGCACACCACCGTAATCGATACATTGGCCACTCCTCAGGCCGAACAGCAGGCTGCTCTCGCTGGCGAAAGCGGACAGAGCAGCGTGCGCTATAATCATTGGCACAGAGCAGCAGAGACCGACACTACTCCACCCGACCCTCGACTCATGGGACCCTTAGCCCCAGGGCAGCCCCTCACGATGAAGCCTGAAATGTTCACTACCGACTATTGGGCCGAATCCTTGCGTTACAAGCCACAAAATGAGTTTGCAGCTGAATTAGACAGCCTTTCGGGCATGTCGGACTCAACGCTGATGAGTATCAAGCCCACAGGCATAGCGGGCGCCCCCGTTCCCTACCAATTTCGCACCGATAGCATCGTTACCATTATCCTAATGCTCAGCTTCTTCTTAATGGTAAAAGTCGTATCGGGCTCGCGTCACTACCTGCACCAACAGATAAAGGACTTCTTCCACCACCGCCAACGCGAAAACCTTTTTGTGCAACGTACACAGACCGAGATGCGCGGACAAGCGTTCCTCGTCTTTCAGACATGTATCATGCTCGGCGTCCTCTTCTTCGACTATACACAAGAGCATCAAGCCGACGTATTCAACCAAATCTCACCTTATAAGATATTGGGCGTTAGCGTTGCCATCTGTAGCCTATATTTTATGCTGAAAACGGGGGTTTACACCTTTATCAACAACATCTTCTTTACTCGCAAACAGTGCGAACAATGGGCCAACTCCTACATGCTCTGCACCTTAGGTCTTGGCATAGCCCTGCTCCCATTGAGCCTCCTTGTCGTATATTTCGATTTGGCACTTCAAAATATGTGTATCAGCTTCATCTGTCTACTTATAATTAGCAAATTGCTACTATTGTATAAGTGTTCACGCATATTTTTCAACTACACATTCGGTTGGGTGCATCTTTTTTTGTACTTTTGCACCCTCGAAATAGTACCTATTTCAGTTCTGTTTCGCGCACTTGCTTACGCAAACAACTATTTATTGACAATTAACTAACATTACGCATAACCACGACGGCCCACACGAGGGCTGTCCACACGCTGAACAAAAAAGTAGACCATGATCAAGAAGATTCTTGTTTCTCAGCCGAAACCTACTTCCGATAAATCCCCCTACTTCGACATTGAGAAGAAAGAGCAAGTGGAGTTTACGTTCCACCCCTTCATCAAAGTAGAAGGACTCACCACTCGCGAATTCCGTCAACAAAAAGTTCAAATTCTCGACCACTCCGCCATTGTTTTCACTTCACGTGTATCAGTTGACTTCTTCTTTACACTCTGTAAGGAAATGCGCATTACCATGCCCGACGACATGAAGTACTTTGGCCTTTCTGAAGCCATTGCTCTTTACATTCAAAAGTACGTTCAGTATCGCAAGCGTAAAGTCTTCTTTGGTACTACGGGACGCTGGCCTGAGTTAGTTACGGTAATGGCAAAGCACAAGACCGAAAACTACCTTATTCCCCTCTCTGACGTTCACAACGACGACATCGCCAACATGCTTGACGCTAAGAAGCTCAAACACACCGAATGCGTGATGTATCGCACCGTGACCGACGAATACCCGAAGGATAAACCCTTTGACTTCGACATGATTGTGCTCTTCACACCAGCTGGCGTAAAGTCACTCCTCGAAAATTTCCCCGACTTCAAACAAGGCAACACGTGCATGGCATGTTTTGGCAACGTCACCAAAGAGGCAATCGAAACCGCTGGCTTACGTTGTGACTGCTTCGCACCAACTCCTCAAGCTCGCTCCATGACGGCAGCTATCGAGATGTACCTTGAAGAGCATAATAAGTAATTTAGTTGACGAGTTTTTTTAGTTAACAAGTTGACGAGTAAGTTACTTTAAACAACATATTGAATAGAAGATTATTGAAAAGTTTAAGCGCGTGATAAGCTCCAAGCACTCTCGCTTAAACTTTTCATTCGTTTTAGGCCGTAATGACCACTAAATCAAACTTAACCGTCAACTCGTCCCCCTAAAAATAGAAGAAAAGAAATGAAACAATATACCTTTCGCAAGCCCGAACACCTCTGTTTGAAAAGCGAGATCGAAGCGCTCTTCAGTTCAGGCTGCAAATCAATGAGCGTATTTCCGCTACGCGTCACGTTTCGCCGCTTTGCTTACACTGGGCAAGGGCCACAGGTAAAAGTGCTGCTAAGCGTCTCAAAACGCCATTTTAAGCATGCTGTCGATCGCAATCGCGCCAAGCGACAGCTACGAGAGGCGTATCGTCACCTCAAACCCGCATTTCTTGCCTCTTTGCCTGACGATGTAGCCCTCCACATCGCCTTTATATGGCTCTCAGATCGTCCCGTGCGCACCGACCTTGTGGCTACACGTATGCAGACGGCCTTACAACGCATTAGCGAGAAAGTGATGCAACAACTGCCCTCATGATACGTCAATTCTTATCCCGTCTGCTTATAGCCCCCATACGCTTCTATCAGCGCGCTATTTCGCCGCTGTTTCCACCCGTGTGTAGATTCACCCCTACTTGCTCACAATATGCCGTTGAAGCCATACAGAAGCATGGACCACTCAAAGGCCTTTACTTGGCCATTCGCCGCATTCTCCGTTGCCACCCTTGGGGCGGCAGTGGATACGACCCCGTACCTTAACATCAACACATAGATGGACATTAACGAAAAAATTAATGAAATAATTAATGGATAATTACATGATAATTAATGTTCTATACCAAGCGCGAAGCGCGTTATACTTAAAACGCTAATATTGATGTTACGCGCTTCGCGCTTAGTATAGAACATTAATTATCATGTAATTATCCATTAATTATTTCATTAATTTTTTCGTTAATGTTCATTTTGGTTAGTTTTTTCTTTACGTTTTTAAAACCTTTGTTTTATCTTTCATGTTTCATTTTTCGTTATAACGAATTGAATATCAAACGTTTAGAAAGATGAAACATTGTGCTTCAATGTTTCATTTTTAGTTTCATGTTTCACTTTTCAAAACACAATGGGAACGACTACGCGCTCCCATTGTGTTTTTGTTTCGCTCCCTCAGTGTTTTGAAATCGCTCCCTCAGTGTTTTTGTTTTTCTCCCTCAGTGTTTTTGGAATGAAACATGAAACTAAAAATGAAACATCGGAATACTATGTTTCATAATTTGAAAGCACTGATTATCAATACTTTCAAGCCTTAAAATGAAACATGAAAGCAAAAAACGTCGACGGTAAAATATACGTAAGCGAAAGCCCTATTTCAGGCGTTCTGAAACGTTTTGGAGAGAAATCTCTGTAGAGGCCCTATTTTATCATTCGCAATAAAAACGGACAGACTAAAGCATGCCTTTAGCCTGTCCGTTTTAATGTTTTAGAGAGTCTATCTGTTCAGCAAAAAATTATTGCGCTGCAGCACTCATTTGCTGTTGATAGTACTGCATACCGAGTTGGAACGAAGGAGTTGAAATCATCCGTTGGATTTGCATCTCATACACCTTGTGAGCCTTCGGATCGGCCTTCTTGAGCGCATCGCTGGCCTCAATAATACTTGAGAACATGAAGTAGCAGCTACGACCATAAGTATTGACATGGTCTTGACCCAATGAACTGATGTAGCGCATGTACTGCATATCATAGTCGAGAACAGCCTTCGCTACGCGAGCAGCCTCTTGCTTGTCACCTGCAGCGAGCCATATAGCAGCCAACTGCGAGTCGTCATCGTCGTAAGGAACAGTGTAAGCAGGAAGTACCTCTTTGCACTTCTTCAAGGCCTTAAGGGCCTTATCCTTCTCGCCACGACGCACAAGGGCATCGGCCAACATCATAAACATGCGGCGGTGAGTTTCGCACATACGGCCTACCGTTTCGTCTAAGTAGAAGTTCTTGTCAGCTACGTTGCCATATTTGAAGCGGTTCATCATGTTGTTGTACATCAAGTCGGCGTCAACTACGCCACGCTGGCCGAAGTTGAATGGTGTGATACGATAAGCCAAGCCTTCCAGTACGAGGTAATTCTCAAGTCCCGCATAGTTCTCCGGGCCAAGGGTTACGCTCATGTACATGGGGCGCTTCCAGTCAGCATGTGCCAACATCTCGTATATCATCATGTCATTACGATAAAGGCCGCCTCTATTCTGCGCAAGGCTCTTGAGCGAGATAATCATCTTGTCGGGGATAGAGTCCTTACCCATCGGCAAGTACATACCACTCTCGATGACGGCTTGCTTATTGACGCTCACTACGACTGAATCGGTGGGGAAGTAACCTCCCTCAGCCTTCTTCACGTAGTGGTCGAGTATGTAAGAGAGTTCGTAGGGGTCAACCTTCGGATTCTGCTTCTTCAGCTCGTCTAACTCGGCCTTACCTTCTGGACGTATGGGATAGAAGGAGTGCTTACCATTGTCAACGTAGAAGTAGCGACTCCACGTGATAGGCAATGCCTTAGAGTCGTAAGCGGGACGACGCATCTGGTCGGTGTACCAGTCGGTCTGCAAATATGAAAGGTTGCAGACGCGGGCGTCAGTACGCGTGCCCTCTACCTCTTGGTTGTACCACAAGGGGAAGGTGTCGTTATCGCCATTACTGAAGATAATGGGGCAACCCTTGTCGGGCAACGTGTTCAAATAGTTAGCACCAAAGTCACGACAAGTGTAGCGGCCCGAACGGTCGTGGTCGTCCCAAGTTTGACTAACCATCTGAATGGGCACGAGCACACCGATAATGGTTGCTACGGCTGCGGCCAACTGTGGTTTGCTCTTCAACATCTTCTCAAGGCCTGCTGCGAGGGCAGCAACACCCAAACCAATCCAGATAGCAAAGGCGTAGAACGAACCTGCATAAGCATAGTCACGCTCACGAGGCTGACTGGGAGTTTGGTTCAAGTAAAGCACAATGGCCAAACCTGTCATGAAGAAGAGGAAGAAGACTACCCAGAACTGACGCACGCCCTTCTCGCCTCTGTAGGCTTGGAAGAAGAGACCTATCAAGCCCAAGATGAGAGGCAGACAGTAGAATACGTTGTGTCCCTTGTTCTCTTGCAATGACTTAGGCAAAAGGCTTTGGTCGCCATAGAGAGCATTGTCGATGAAGGAGAAACCTGTTATCCAGTTGCCGTGTTCCAGTTCGCCATTGCCTTGAATGTCGTTCTGACGGCCGGCAAAGTTCCACATGAAGTAGCGCCAATACATGAAGTTGACCTGATAAGAAAGGAAGAACTTCAAGTTTGTCCACTGCGTGGGCATCTGGCCTGGATAGGTGTTGCCTTCGTTGTCGGCAAAGGTAACGTCCTTGTATTGCAGGTCGTCACCTAACCATTCTTGATACTGTGAGGTATGAGCCGCACTATGAATACGAGGGAAAAGCATGGTCAAGCCTGAGGGATAGGTAAGGCCTGAGGTCTCTTCAATTTCTTCATAGCGATCGGGTTCTGAAGCATTGGCTTTCTCGACGCGCTGTGTACGCTTGCTCTTCTGATAGCCAATCGCGCCTACTTGGTAAGCTTGGCTCTGTGAGCAGAAGGCTTCGCCCTTGAGCAAGGGTGTCTGGCCATACTGTTCACGTCCCATGTACGAACCAAGGGTGAACACGTCCTCAGGCGAGTTTTGGTCCATGGGAGGATTTTGCGCTGAACGTATCACGATGATAGCGTATGATGAATAGCCAATCATCAACATCAGCATGCAGAGCAAAGAGGTATTTAAGAAGCGCTTGCGCACTACGTAGTTGCCGTCCTTACCTTTGTAGTCGAGTAAGAAATAAAGGGCTGCCAATACGATCAGACCTATCACGATTGAGATCGTACCCTTGCCCATAAAGGGAATACCCAACAAGGCTACGCTCAAGAGGTAGAGCACTTTCGTGCGAAGGTGATTAACAGTCGTAGTACTCCAAATAGCGGCTAATACGACGGCTACCAAGATAACGAGGTAAACAATCATACCTACGTTGAACGAGAGACCGAGGTCGTTGGTAAAGAACCATTCAAACCAACCGCCTACCTTTACAATGCCTGGCACAACGCCATAGAGTACAGCGGCTACTAAGAGCATAGAGATAATCAAGGCTACGAGTGAGCCCTTGAGATTGGCCTGCGGATTGCGCTTGTAGTAATATACCAACGAGATTGCGGGCAAGCAGAGGAGATTAAGCAGGTGGACACCGATTGACAGACCAGTGAGGTAGAAGATGAGCACGAGCCAACGGTCGGAATGAGGCTCGTCGGCGTGGTCTTCCCACTTGAGTATGAGCCAGAACACCAAGGCGGTGAACATACTTGAATAGGCATATACCTCACCTTCGACGGCTGAGAACCAGAAGGTGTCGCTCCACGTATAGGCTAAAGCACCTGTCAGACCGCAACCCATAATGGTGATGAGTTGGGTGAGGGTGGTCACTTTGCCGTCGGGGGTGATGAGCTTACGAGCCAAGTGGGTAATGGTCCAGAAGAGGAACAGAATACACAGGGCCGAAAGCAAGGCCGACATGATGTTGACGCAAAGGGCTACCTTGGAGGGGTCGCTCGTAAACTGCGTAAAGAAGTTGCCTGTCAACATGAAGAAGGGGGCGCCAGGGGGGTGTCCCACCTCAAGTTTGTAGGCGGTGGTGATAAACTCTGGGCAATCCCAGAAACTTGCCGTGGGCTCTACCGTAGAACAGTAGGTGAAAGCCGCAATGGCAAAGGTGAGCCATCCAAGGATGTTATTCACCAGATTGTACTGTTTCATAATGAACAATTAATTCCCGTTGCTAAAACGTTAATCTTTAAAACGCTAAACATTAAACGTTAATTGATGCGCTTCGCGCTTTTTGTGTAAACATTAATGTTTAAAACCAAGCGCGAAGCGCGACTTAACGTTAACGTTAATGTTTAACGTCCATTACCGTTCATAGCAACGATATTATGAATGTTGAATGTTAATAGCGTTTACGCATCGACATTAGCGTAGATAGCGTTCTTCTCGATAAACTCGCGGCGCGGGCCTACATCGTCACCCATCAGCATAGAGAATACGTAGTCAGCATCGGCAGCGTTTTCGAGCGAAACTTGCTTGAGCAAGCGGCTGTCGGGACACATTGTTGTGTTCCACAACTCCTCAGGGTTCATCTCACCCAAACCTTTGTAACGCTGGGTAGAGATACTGCCTTCGGTACCGTCGCCATACTTATCCATAAAGATTTGACGATCACGGTCGTTGTAGCAATACTCTGACACCTTTCCCTTCGTACACTTATAGAGGGGCGGCATAGCGATGTAGAGGTAGCCGTCTTGTATAATCTGAGGCATGTAGCGATAGAAGAGGGTCATGATAAGCGTAGCAATGTGCTGACCATCGACATCGGCATCGGCCATGATAATCACCTTGTGGTAACGCAACTTGTCGAGGTTGGCCTCCTTAGAGTCTTCACCCATGCCGAAGCGAATGCCAAGGGCTTGAATGATATTGTTTACCTCATCACTTTCAAAAGCTTTGTGCCACATGGCTTTCTCTACGTTCAGTATCTTACCACGAAGGGGAAGAATGGCCTGTGTTGCACGGCTGCGACCTTGCTTGGCCGAACCACCTGCTGAGTCACCCTCGACGAGGAACAACTCACAGATTGCGGGGTCCTTTGAAGAGCAGTCAGCCAACTTGCCTGGCAGTCCACCGCCTGAGAGGGGACTCTTGCGCTGTACGCTCTCACGTGCCTTACGGGCAGCAATACGAGCAGTGGCGGCAAGGATTACTTTGTCGACAATGAGTTTGGCTTCCTTGGGGTGTTCCTCTAAGTAATTGGTAAGGGCTTCGCCCACTGCTTGGTTGACGGCACCCGTCACTTCGCTATTACCCAACTTCGTCTTGGTCTGACCCTCAAACTGAGGTTCGGACACTTTCACGGAAATAACGGCGGTCAAGCCTTCGCGGAAGTCTTCACCTGATATTTCTACCTTGGCCTTTTCGATTTGCTTGCCTGCGGTCTCTTCAGCATACTTTTTCAACACGCGGGTAACGGCTTGACGGAAACCGACCAAGTGGGTACCACCTTCGATGGTGTTGATATTGTTGACGTAAGAGTGGATATTCTCTGAGTACGAGGTGTTGTACATAATGGCCACCTCGATGGGAATATTGTTCTTCTCTGTGTTGAGATAGATCACGTCGTTGAAGAGGTGCTGACGTGAAGAGTCGATGTAGCGAACGAACTCACGCAGTCCGAGGTCGGAATGGAACACGTCCTTGCGGGTGTTGCCTTCTTCGTCAGGGCGTTCGTCTACCAACGTAATGGTGATACCTGCGTTCAAGTAGGCTAACTCACGCATACGGTTGGCCAAAATCTCATACTTGTAAGTGGTCGTAGTGAAGATTGTAGGATCGGGCCAGAAGTGTTGACGTGTACCACGAATGTCGGTCTCTCCTACTATGGCTACGGGTGCTTGGGGGTGACCCTTAGCATACTCTTGGCGATAGACTTTTCCGTCGCGGAACACCTCGCTGACCATTTTGGTTGAAAGGGCATTCACACAACTTACACCTACACCGTGCAGACCGCCTGACACTTTGTAAGAGCCTTTATCGAACTTACCACCAGCGTGGAGCACGGTCATTACCACTTCGAGGGCTGAGCGGTGTTCCTTGGGGTGCATGTCGACGGGAATACCACGACCATTGTCTTGTACAACAATAGAGTTGTCAGGACAGATGGTTACTTCGATGTGTGTACAATACCCCGCAAGGGCTTCGTCAATGGAGTTGTCGACGGTCTCGTACACCAAGTGGTGCAAACCTTTTTCACTGATGTCGCCAATGTACATAGCGGGACGCTTACGTACTGCTTCCAGGCCTTCAAGCACCTGAATATTACTGGCACTATAAGCGGCTGCGCCTTTGTTTTCTATTTCTTCCATATAGGGTTTTAAACTTGTTTTTTCTTTACAGGTATATTATGCGCAAAAATACTCATTTTTTGGCAATTAACGTGCGTTTTAAGGGGCGAAAAAGCATGGACAGGAGAAACGCAAAGCGACATCAAGAAAAAAAGAAATAATATGCAAAATAAAAGACAAATAGACTGCAATTTGTCGGCCTAATTGGGGGGCGGGCGTCCTAACCTGGGGGCGACGCGTCCCCGCGTCGGCATTTGTAAGTCAAGGCTCGAGGCCTTGACTTGCAAATACATGAATATC
>ENA-UEYI01002701-UEYI01002701.1-human-gut-metagenome-genome-assembly--contig:-NODE-2701-length-11804-cov-3.401296_pt1 | contig 11804 bp, 12 predicted proteins | sample MGYA00242900_ERZ507916 | MGnify/ENA primary metagenome ERZ507916 (study PRJEB26167, sample SAMN06115521) | human gut metagenome | host: Homo sapiens | place: China:Chongqing | collected 2015-09-02...
GTCTCTGCAACCCGAAGCTCACCGAGCTCATCCGCGCCGAGATCGGCGAGGGCTTCCTGCGTGATCTTGACCGCATCGGCTATCTGCGCGAGCACGTGAGCGACGAGCTCGCCATGCTCTTCAACGCCGTCAAGCTGCAGAAGAAGAGCCAGCTCGCCGCGCACATCCGCGCCGCGGAGGGCGTGGACATTCCTGAGGAGTTCGTGTTCGACGTGCAGGTCAAGCGCGCGCACGAATATAAGCGCCAGCTGATGAACGCTCTCTGCCTTGCCGACTTCTATTTTGAGATCAAAACCGGCGGTCTCGCCGATATGCCGCCCACGGCGTTCATTTTCGGCGCGAAGGCCGCGCCCGGCTACCGCCGCGCGAAGGCCGTCATCCGCTATATCAACCGTCTTGCCGAGCTTGTGAACAACGACCCCGACGTGAACGGCAAAATGCGCATCGTGTTCGTGCAGAACTACAACTGCTCCTACGCCGAAAAGATCATCCCCGCGGCGGACATCTCCGAGCAGATCTCCCCGGCAGGCACGGAGGCCTCCGGCACGGGCAACATGAAGCTCATGCTCAACGGCGCTGTGACGCTCGGCACGATGGACGGCGCGAACGTCGAGATCGTCCGGCAGGCCGGGCTGGAGAACAACTACATCTTCGGCGGCACCGTCGAGGAAAACAATGCCGTGCGCGATACCTACGACCCCGAGGCGCTCTACGATTCCGACGAGCGCATCCGCCGCGCGATGGATACGCTTGTGGACGGCACCGTGCTGACTGACGACGATCAGAAAGAGCTTTTCGACGCCATACTCAAGGGCGCGAGCTGGCACCGTCCGGACAACTATTTCGTTCTGCGCGATTTTGAAAGCTACCGTGAAGCCCGCCTTCACGCGCTCACGGATTGGAAGGATCGCGTATCCTTCGGCAAAAAGTGCCTTTACAACATCGCCGCGGCGGGCATGTTCTCGTCCGACCGCGCGATCCGCCAGTACGCGGAAACCATCTGGGAGCTGCACTGAACCGGCATACAAGATCAAAAATGTCCTCTGCGCAAATTGGTGCGCAGAGGACATTTTCCTATGCTCGTTTGAGCGGTCATTCCGTTTCGTCCGGCAGGAAGGGGGCGAACGGCTTTTGCATGAGCCAGAGATCAGTATAGCACGTCACGGCCGAGAGCAGCACGAGCCAGAGAACGCTCACGCCGTAAAACGCCGCCGGGGATATGGCGAAGAGGATCACCGGCAGCAGATGGATCACCGCCATGAGAAGCGTCCGCGGCAGATACCCGACGCCGAGAAGCACCGCGTTTTTTATCGTGTTCCAGAGCGTATTTTCAAAGGTCGCCGTGAGCGGGAATGCCCAGATGAACACCATCAGCCACAGCGCAAAGCAGACACCCGGCAGCACGAGCCAGAACAGCTGCTCCGGGAAGAGCGCACGGAGAATGTATACGTCCGCACCGAGGAGAACGAGCGCCGCAAGCAAAATGAGCCAGAGCAGCGTGGATTTTTTGAAATTATCGCGAAACGCGCGGAAAAACGCCGCGCTGTTCCAATGCCCCGAGTCGCGGATCATGTTCCGCACCGCCGTGCAGAGCGCCGCGGTCGAAGCGCCGAGCGTGAAAACCGGCAGCGAGCACACGACCCACAGAATGTTCAGCCACGCGAGCTCCGCCGCCTGTGTGAGAAAGCGCAGGATGGGGGAATCCGGATCAAAGAGTTTTTTCATATTGCCACCTCCGGGAGAATAAGCCTATTATACAGGAACAAATGACCGCATGACAAGACCAACCGCACAAAAAGTTGACGAGGTTTTTGTGTAAATGACATAAAGTTAAGCGTTTTCGCCGAAACGCACTTGCAATATTTCTACAAAGAGGATAGAATACAGACAAGCTTGGTTGGAATCGTTTCCAATTCAGCGCTTTACTTACGGAAACCCATTAAAAATTAGGAGGAAACAAACAATGAAGAAGCTTCTCGCTGTTCTTCTGGCTCTGGTCATGGTTCTGAGCCTCGTCGCCTGCGGCACTGCCGCTCCGGTCGAGACCCCGAAGGAGCCCGAAACCCCCGCGACGGAAGAGCCCGCCGCGGAACCCGAAACCCCGGCCGCGACCGGCAGCGTGTACTACCTCAACTTCAAGCCCGAGTCTGACGCGGCCTGGCAGGAGCTTGCCAAGACCTACACCGAGCAGACCGGCGTTCCCGTGAAGGTCGTCACCGCCGCTTCCGGCCAGTACGACACCACCCTGACCGCCGAGCTCGACAAGGACGCCGCCCCCACCATGTTCCAGGTCGGCAACGTCGGCGCTGTCAACAGCTACGGCGAGTTCTGCTACAATCTCGAAGGCACCGACGTGTACAACGAGATGACCACCACCGACTTCAACCTGAAGAACGAAGCCGGCGAGACCGTTTCCATCGGCTACTGCTACGAAGCTTTCGGCATCATCGTGAACAAGGCCCTGCTCGAGAAGGCCGGCCACTCCGTTGATGAGATCACCAACTTCGAGTCCCTGAAGGCTGTTGCGGACGACATCCACGCCCGCGCTGACGAGCTCGGCTTCGACGCCTTCACGTCCGCCGGTCTCGACGGTTCCTCCTCCTGGCGTTTCTCCGGCCACCTGGCCAACATGCCTCTGTACTACGAGTTCCGCGATGACGGCGTGACGGAGCAGCCCGCCACCATCAAGGGCACCTACCTTGAGAACTACAAGAACATCTGGGATCTGTACATCACCGATACCGCGACCACCGGCGCTGCCCTCCTGTCCGCCACCGGCGATCAGGCCGAGGCTGAATTCGGCGAAGGCAAGGCTGCGTTCTATCAGAACGGCACTTGGGAGTACAGCAACCTGACTGCGGCCGACAAGTTCGGCATGAACCCGGACGACCTCACCATGATCCCCATCTACTGCGGTGTGGAAGGCGAGGAGAAGGCTGGTCTCTGCTGCGGCACCGAGAACTGCTGGGCGATCAACAAGAACGCCTCTCCGGAAGACATCCAGGCCACTCTGGACTTCATGTACTGGGTCGTCACCTCTGAGGAAGGCACCACCATGCTGGCCGAGCAGTTCGGCCCCTGCCCGTTCAAGAACGCCAAGACCCCGGAGAACGTGTTCTTCGCGGCTGCCAACGAGTACGTTGCCAACGGCAACTACACCGTGACCTGGGCGTTCAACTGGACTCCTGCCGTTGACGATTGGCGCGCTGCCGTCGTCGATGCTCTGAGCCAGTACACCACCGGCACCGGCGACTGGTCCACCGTTGAGACCGCGTTCGTCCAGGGCTGGGCTACCCAGTACGCCAACGAGCACTAAGTCCTCTGCGGATATCCGCTGAGATAAATTGACACACAATACAGGCGGGGCGGGCGATCACGTCCGCTCCGCCTGTAGATATATCCGCCGGCAGGATAGTATATAGACTGTGACGGCGTGAGCTGCTGCCCGAGACGTTCGGGCAGGAGCTGTCGCCATGACAATTTCGGCAGAACAGGAGTGAAAGAATGAAGCGTATAAACATACCGCGGGATCCAGCCGCACACAACAGCCGACTGATCCGCCGCCCCATTCAGCGAATGGTGTGGCTGTTTCTGCTGCCCACCTTTGCCGCCTTCTGCATCGGGTTCCTTTACCCGTTCTTTAAGGGCGCGTTTTTGTCCTTCTGCAAGTTTAAGCTGACGAGCCAGTGGACGTGGGTCGGATTCAGCAACTACATCAAAGCGTTCTCGGACAGCAGCTTCCTCCATGCCTTCTGGTATACGGCGCTGTTCGCCTTCGTGTCGGTAGTGTTCATCAACGTTCTGGCCTTCACGGTCGCCTACTTCCTCACGAAGGGCATCCGCGGCTCGAACCTTTTCCGTACCGTGTTCTTCATGCCGAACCTCATCGGCGGCATCGTGCTCGGCTACATCTGGTCGATGATCTTTGACGGCTTCCTCGTGAAGTACAACACCTCCGTCGTGCTCAACTCGACCTTCGGCTTCTGGGGCCTCATCATCCTTATATGCTGGCAGCAGGTCGGCTATATGATGATCATTTACATAGCCGGACTCCAGTCCATCCCGGAGGACATGCTCGAGGCGGCCCGCATCGACGGCGCCAACAACTGGCAGACGCTCTGGAAGATCACCATTCCGAACATGATGAGCTCCTTTACGATCTGCATCTTCCTCACGCTCACGAACGGCTTCAAGCTCTTCGACCAGAACCTTGCGCTGACGGGGGGGCGGCCGTTCCTGCAGCAGCCGGACGGCAGCGTTATAAAGACGACGGAAATGCTCGCTCTGAACATTTACAGCGCCTTCTACTCCGGCGGCGGCAACAACCGCGGCGTCGGCCAGGCAAAGGCCGTGGTGTTCTTCATCCTTGTGGCCGCGATCGGCCTTCTGCAGCTCCAGGCCACCCGTAAAAAGGAGGTACAGCAGTAATGGCAAAGAGAGAAGAACGCGGCAAAATGGTGCTGACGATCATCTTCACGGTGATCTGCATCGCTTACATTATGCCGATCCTCATCGTTTTGATGAACTCCTTCAAGAGCAACGCCGCCGTCAACACGGAGACGTTTGCCTTCCCGGACGCGAACAGCTTTGTCGGCTTCCAGAACTATATCAAGGGCATGACCTTCGGCAACTACCCGTTTCTGAAGGCCGTGGGCTACAGCCTTTTCATCACGCTCGCCTCCACGGCGCTCATTCTCGTGTGCACGTCCATGGCCGCGTGGTATGTCTCCCGCGTCGGAAGCTTCTTCAGCAAGATCGTATATTATCTCTGCGTGTTCTCCATGGTCGTCCCGTTCCAGATGGTCATGTTCACGCTCTCCCGCACCAGCTCAGTCTCGATACCCCGTGGACGATCCCGGTCATTTATCTCGGCTTCGGCGCGGGTCTCGCGGTGTTCATGTTCTGCGGCTTTGTAAAGTCCATTCCTCTGGAAATTGAGGAAGCCGCTGCCATCGACGGCTGCGGCCCGGTGCGCACGTTCTTCCAGGTAGTCCTCCCCATGATGAAGCCGACGATGATCTCCGTCGGCGTGCTGGAGATCATGTGGGTGTGGAACGACTTCCTTCTGCCGTATCTCGTGCTCGACCGCACGGAGTATATGACCATCCCCATCGTCATACAGCATCTCAAGGGAAGCTACGGACAGGTGGACATGGGCGCGACGATGGCGCTGATCCTTCTGAGCATCCTGCCGGTCATCATCTTCTATCTCTGCTGCCAGAAACACATTATTAAGGGTGTTGCGGCCGGCGCGGTGAAGGGCTGATGACGATCAAGGACCTGGCGGCTCTCTCCGGGTATTCGCTCGGCACGGTCTCGCGCGTGCTCAACAATCAGCCGCACGTCAGCGAAAAGGCAAGAGAGCAGATCATGGCGATCGTGAAGGAACAGGGCTTTGAGCTGAACACGAACGCCCGCAATCTCAAGCAGACCCACAGCAACAACATCCTCGTCATCGTCCGCGGCACGCACAACGAACTGTTCGCCGCGCTGGTCGAACGGCTGCAGACCGTGGCAACGGGCGGGGAGTACCAGCTTGTGGTGGACTATATCGGCGAGCTCGACAACGAGGTGCGCCGCGCCGTGAAGCGCGTGCGCGAGGTAAAGCCGCAGGGCATCCTCTTCCTCGGCGGCAGCAGCGAGGATTTCATCGAATCCTTTGCCGAGATCCACATTCCCGCGGTTCTTGTCACAAACTCCGCCGCGGAATTCCAATTCAAGAATCTTTCGAGCGTCACGACCGACGATACCGCCGCTGCCGCGGCGGCCGTCGGGTATCTGGCGGACATGGGCCACAAAAAGATCGCCGTCATCGGCGGCGAGCGCGAATACTCCGATACGGGCCGTCTGCGCTATGCGGGCGTGCTGCGCGCGCTCACCGAGCGCGGCATGACGTTTGACGCGGACCGGTATTATAAGACCGCGCACTACAGCTTCGACGAGGGCTATACGGCCATGGCGGAGCTTCTGCGCGAAACATCGGAGATCACGGCGGTGTTCGCCATGGCGGACGTCATGGCCATCGGCGCGGCCCGCGCCGTCCGCGATGCCGGAAAGCGCATCCCGGAGGACATTTCCCTCATCGGCTTTGACGGCCTGCCCATCTGCCGGTACTACGAGCCGAGGCTCTCCACCGTTACGCAGCAGATCGCGTTCATGGCGGAAAAGAGCTACGCCGTGCTGCTCGACATGATCGAAAACGGCTCAGGCGCGCAGCATGTCCTTGCGCCGTACACGCTCGAAAAGACGGACAGCATCCGTAAAAATTAACAGCATCCGCAAATTCTAACAGACGAAAGAGGCGTTTGCCATGCGAGCAAGCGGAATCATTCTGCATATCACATCGCTCCCGTCGCCGCACGGCGTCGGAACGCTGGGCAGAGAGACGAGAGAGTTTGCCGATTTCCTCCGGAAAGCCGGACAGAAATACTGGCAGATCCTGCCGCTCGGCCCGACCGGCTACGGCGACTCGCCGTACCAGACCGACTCGGCCTTTGCCGGGAACCCGTATCTCATCGACCTTGAGCAGCTTATTACCGACGGTCTCCTCACGCGCGAGGAAGTCGATGCCGTTTCCTTCGGCAGCGATCCGGCGCAGACGGATTACGGCGCGCTCTACGCCGGACGGTTTGATCTTCTCCGCCGCGCCTGTGAGCGCGGCTGGGACAAAGAGCGTGAGAACGTAGACGCTTTCTATCGTGAAAACGAGAGTTGGCTGCGCAGCTATGCGCTCTATACCGCGGCAAAGCGTCATTTCGGCATGCGCCCCTGGATCGAATGGGAGGACGAGGATCTCCGTCTTCGCCGCAGCGAGGAAGTGCTGCGCCGGTATGAGGAGCTTCTCGCGGAGGATATCCGCTTCTGCATTTTCACGCAGTATCTGTTCTTCCGCCAGTGGAACGCGCTGCGCGCGTATATCCGCGAGCAGGGCATCCGGATCATCGGCGACGTGCCGATCTATGTCCCGCTCGACAGCGCCGACGTGTGGGCGGAGGGCGAGTACTTCCAGCTCGACGATCAGTGCCGCCCGACGGAGGTCGCGGGCGTCCCGCCCGATTACTTCACCGCCGACGGTCAGCTCTGGGGCAACCCGCTCTATGACTGGGACCGTATGCGAGACGACGGCTACCGCTGGTGGATCCGGCGTCTCGGCGCTGCGGGCAAGCTCTACGATACCGTCCGTATCGACCATTTCCGCGGTCTGGAGAGCTATTGGGCCGTGCCCTACGGCGAGACGACCGCGCGCAGCGGCCATTGGCGCAAGGGCCCCGGCGAGAGCTTTATCGATGCGATCAAGACGGCGCTCCCCGGTCTCGACATCATCGCCGAGGATCTCGGCTTTATGACCCCGGAGGTCATCGCCCTGCGCGAGTATTCGGGCTTCCCCGGCATGAAGGTGCTGCAGTTCGCCTTTGATTCCCGCGAGCCGAGCGACTATCTGCCGCACCGCTACCCGACAAATTGCATCTGCTACACCGGCACGCACGACAACGCCACGCTCGCCCAGTGGCTGGGCGACGCGAAGGGCGACGATGTGGCTTACGCCAAGCAGTATCTCGGCCTGAATGACGAGGAAGGGTATGTAAACGGCATCATCCGCGGCGGCATGAGCTCGGTGGCGGATCTCTTCGTCGCGCAGATGCAGGACTGGCTTGCCCTCGGCGGCGAGTCGCGCATGAACGTCCCCGGCGTCCTCGGCCACGGCAACTGGTGCTGGCGCATGCTGCCCGGCGCGCTCACCGACGAGCTCGCCGACCACATCGCCGCCATGACGGCCATGTACAGCCGGTAATATAGAACAAATGCCGCTCTCCGGCCTCATTCGGAGAGCGGTTTTTCATTTTTTCCCATATTCTTTGTAAGCTTTTTGCCCCGAATTGCGTCTATAAGGGTGAGTACTCAAGGGGCAGCCCCGTAAGAAAGAGGAAAGATCATGGAGGACAGCTTCATCGTAGACCTGTACTGGCGGCGCGACGAGCAGGCGATCGCCGAAACGGAGCGGAAATACGGCGGCGCGTGCGAAGGCATCGCGCGGCGGTTTCTCCCCGCGGCGGAGGACGCCGAGGAGATCGTGCAGGACGCTTATCTCTCACTCTGGAACACCATCCCGCCGCAGCGCCCGGAGCATTTTGCCGCGTATCTGTTCCGCACCGTACGGAACGCCGCCTTTTCCCGCTTTCGCGCCGACAGCGCGCAGAAACGCGGCAGCGGTGAGGCGTCCGCCGCGCTCGACGAGCTCGCCGAGTGCGTCGCGGGGCGGGACAATGTGGAGCAGATCATTGAGGCACGGGAGCTTTCTCATGCGGTGAACGCCTTTCTCCATACGCTTTCCCGAAACGACCGGATCATTTTCACCGCCCGCTACTATCTCGCTCTTCCCGCCCCGGCGATCGCCGAAAGGCTCGGCTGCCGGGAGGGAAGGGTACATACCTCGCTTTGCCGCAGCCGGAAAAAGCTGCGCGACTATCTCATCAAGGAGGAACTGCTGTGAAAGCGCTGGATATTATGGAAGCGGCCGGCGGGATCGACGATGAAATTCTTATGGAGGTCACATCGGCTATGCAGGAAAAGAATACAGGAAAACCCCTTCGCGCGAAGCGGACGCTTCGCACCGTGCTGATCGCGGCGGCGCTCGTGCTCGTGCTCGCCGGGAGCGCCCTTGCCGCCGGGCGGCTTATCAACAGTCCCGCGCAGGCGGTCAAGGTCGCGCGGCAGGAAATTGCAAAAATGCAGGACATGGGCATTCTCTCTTCGGAGTACCGCTTTTTTGACGGCGAACCGGACTATCTCGGCGAAGCGCCGAACACGGGCGTGAGCGACTACTGGTTCGGGCGCATTTTCCCCCACAGCTACATTGTCCGCGGCGGAACCGCCGACGGGAAGTATTACATGAATCTTTTTGTTGACACAATGAGCGGAAAGATCGTTCACATCAGCACGGAGGCCAAGGCGGACGAGACGGACACGCCCATCCCCGGCGGCGATGTGACGGTGGAAACTGGCAACGGCACGGAGACATTCCATACGTACAATAACTATGACGACATCCTGCCGGACGGCATGACCGTGGACAAGTTCTGCACGCTGCTCGCGAAATACTGGGGCTTTTCCGGCTACCGCCTTGCACAGACGGACGACGCCATGTTCCACTATGCCCAGCTCAATCCGGGCGGCGGCGAGCTGCTGACGGACTTTGCCGGCGCGAACAGCTACCTGACCGTATACTTTGACGGCGACCAGAGCGGCACGCCGATGTACATCAGCCTTGACCGGTTCCCCGGACGGGTGAGTGTGCTCTTCGGCATGCTCCATCAGGTCGGCTGATGCGGTGACCGTTCCGCTGTTCTGCCTGCTCCTTTCGCTGTTTCTCCTCTTGATAGAGCAATAAAAATACCCCCGCTCTTCGGATCGTTCCGAAAAGCGGGGGTCGAGCTTGTCAAAAAAGTATTTTTGACAAGCTCTCAAACGAGACCCACTTCGTTGGGCTCTCGTTTGAAAAGGCTGCGGCTCGCCGCAGCGCACTCGCTTACGCTCGCACGTTTGCGAGCCGAGAAGTATTTTTGCCGACGTACACGCCGCCGGCAAAAATGTTTTGCACTTTATTTGCGCCTGCGGGCGCAAACTCTGCGAGGCTTTTTCGACAGGCTGTACCCCTGCTCTTCGGATCGTTCCGAAAAGCGGGGGTATTTTGGTAATTTAAACGTCAGCCGTTGAGACCGCGGGCCTGGCGGTCCATGTCCTCGACTACGATATCGAAAATTTCGCCGAGCGAGGCGCAGTATTCGAGCACCTTCCAAGGCTCGTTGGTGTGGTAGTGGATCTTGATGAGCTCATCGTCGCCGACGGCGAGCAGACAGTCGCCCTGGAAGTTGGTGCGGAAATAATCGTTGATGGCGTCCTCATCCAGGCCGGTGCCTTCGATGAGGAGCTGCGTATCGTAGCGGTAATCGATCATGGAAATGTTCCTTTCTGTAAAGAGTTACCGGTGCTCGCCGAGGAAGAACAGCGCAAGCGTGCCGGGGCCGGAGTGCGCGCCGATCACCGGGCCGACGACCACGATCTCCTTGACGGAAGCGCCGTAGCGCTCTTTGAGGATCGCGGCGAGCGTGTCAGCGTCCGCGCGGCAGTCTCCGTGAGAAATAAACACCGTTCCGCCGGCTTTGTCAAGAGCAAGCTCGCCGTATTTGTCGGCCATCGCGTTGAGAGAGGCTTTGCGGCCGCGGACCTTGAACATGTTGATGAGATGGCCGGCGTCGTCCATGTGCAGCACGGGCTTGAAGCCGAGCGTGTTGCCGACGAACGCGGTGGCGGCGCTGATGCGTCCGCCGCGCTTGAGATAGACGAGATCGTCCACCGTGAACCAGTGGCAGAGATGGAAGCGGTTGTCGAGCACGACCTTTTCGCATTCCTCGATCGTGCCGCCCTCGCGCTTTTTCTGCACGGCCATATAAAGCAGCAGACCGAACCCACCGGACGCGCCGAGCGTATCAACGCAGCGGATGTCGCGCTCGGGATACTTTTCGCGCAGCTCCTGCGCGGCGATGCACCCGGCGTGGTATGTGCTGCTCAGACCCGAGGAAAAACCGATGTAGAGGATATCCTTGCCGTCCTGCAGGATCGGCTCAAAGCCCTGCACGAAGGCGTCCGCGTTCACGGCGCTCGTGCGCGCGACGCTGCCCTTGCGCATCTTGTCGTAGAACTCGGGGAAGGGGAGCTCGTAGTTCGAGTACTGGCGCGCATCGCCGTCGAACACGTAGGTCAGCCAGGAGTACGGCACGCCCCACTCCTTCAAAAGCTCCGGCGGGATGTCGCATGCGGAATCGGTGTAGATCACAAAGTCGTTCATGGTATCCTCTCCTTATATATACAGCAAATTATTTCGATCGGACGTTCTCGTCCCCGAGAAAAAACAGCGCCAGCGCGCCGGGGCCGACGTGCGAGCCGGTCACGGGCTCGTACATCACGGTCATGATTTCCTTCGGCGGCGCAACGATACGCAGCGCCGAGGCGAGATATTCCGCGTCCTCCGCGCAGTCGGCGTGGGCAATGCCTACGGTCTGCGTTTCGGGGGCGACGACATATTTGCGGTAACGCTCCACAAGCGCGTCAATGGACTTGCGGCGGCCGCGGATCTTGTCCACGGCGACGATCGCGCCCTCCTCGTTGCCCTTGAGCACGGGCTTGATGTGCAGCACGGAGGCGACGATCGCCTTGGCGTTGGAGAGCCGTCCGGTGCGGCGCAGGTACATGATATCGTCCACGGTGAAGATCTGATACATCCGCCAGCGCATATCGCGCAGCGCCGCCGCCGTTTCGGAAAGCGAAGCGCCGTTCTCGCGCATCTCGATGGCGCGCAGAACAAGAATGCCCTCGCCGAGCGAGGCGCCGAGCGTATCGATGAGCTGGATATCGCGCCCGGGAAACTCCTCGCGCAGATCGCCCGCGGCGAGCTTGGCCGAGCCGAACGAGCCGCTGATGCCGGACGACATGCCGACGAAGAGAACGTCTTCCCCGGCGGCGAGCAGAGGCCGCGCCGCGGAGATGAACCGGTCGGGGTTTACGAGCGAGGTCGTCACCACCGTGCCTTTTCGCATCGCGCCGTAGTATGCCGCGCCGTCAAACGACTCGGTATCAAGACAGGTGTGCTCCGCACCGTCATAGGAATAGGAAAACGGCGCAACGGTGACGCCGTGCTTCTGCAGAAGCGGCGTCGGCAGATTGGCGGATGTATCGGTAAGGATAGCAAAAGACAAGATATTTGCCCTCCAAGCATCTAATATTTGATATTATTATAAATCAAGGTC
>ENA-UEYI01002702-UEYI01002702.1-human-gut-metagenome-genome-assembly--contig:-NODE-2702-length-11803-cov-6.338564_pt1 | contig 11803 bp, 7 predicted proteins | sample MGYA00242900_ERZ507916 | MGnify/ENA primary metagenome ERZ507916 (study PRJEB26167, sample SAMN06115521) | human gut metagenome | host: Homo sapiens | place: China:Chongqing | collected 2015-09-02...
AGCACACAGTATATGCCAAGAGGACAGAGAAAATCCCTGGAGGAAAAGATCCAGGCAAAACAGGAGTTGATCAATGCATTAAATATCCGCATGGAATCAGAACAACGTGAGTTAGAAGAATTGTTTGAACAGAAGAAGCGTAAAGAACTGGAAGCGGTGAGTGACATCATCGAAGATGCCGGTCTGGCACCGGAGGAAGTCACGGAAGTCTTACAACAGTATATTGAGAGCCGTAGGGCAAATGCATCATGATCGATTATTGTGTTTTATCGGAAGGACCGGACGAACCGGTCCTTTTTGCTGTATAGAAAATGTGTTCCCATACGTAAAAACGTCCCGTATGGACTACGTTGCGAGTGATCATGCTGCGAGTGATCATGCTGCGAGTGATCATGCTGCGAGTGATCATGCTGCGAGTGATCATGTTGCGGGGTGATCACACCGCGGAGCCCATCTCACTATGGAGCAACATCTTGTGAGGCTTTTTGAATATTCTTGATTACCTTTAGTCAATGTCAGGAGAATTTTCATGTAGGGAATTATGGATTTAGAGGAAATATTGTGTAATGATCTGCTGTACCTGATCCGTGGAAATGGGGCATTTGCTTGTCTCATAAGTGGTGATCAGCTGCATGGATGGGAAGATTCCGTTATAGCAGTAGGTTTTCAGCTTGTTGCAGGCAGTATCACAATAAGGCGCATTATCCATCATACCGAAATGCTCCCAGTAGAAGATTTTATTCGTAACCGGATGTAAAATCGTAAAATCCGGATAAGCCGTGAACTCCTTTAACGGCAGCGCCGCTTCATAGCGATAAGGGATTTGGTTGGTATAGAGCAGATTCGATATGATAACTTCAGATTTTGAGCGGACTTTATGCCCGGCCAGTGTGGTATGGATCAGATTTTCCGGATGAGAAGAATTGGTTTCAAAGCTCTCCGCGCACCATTTCTGCGCAGACACAGGAAGCTTGTCCTTTGCAAAATAGCTTTGCAGTAATGGGTAATAAGGAGAAGACTCTGCCAACAGGTCAGAGGATGTCAGAGGCTTGGAACGATTGACCGCTGAATTCTTTTTTTCATGGGATTTTATATAAAAATTGAGCAGGGAGAGTTCTTCTTCGGCTTCAAACAGTAGAAGAGAGTAATATTTCTTTAAAGCCATAACTTCCGCGCGAGAACGATTTGACTTTGAGCAATATACAGACTGCTCCTTATTTTTAATAACCCAGCGGTGGTAAGAACCATTTTTTTGAATAGATAATTCTCCTTCCGGAAAAGTAGAAAGCTTGTGACGCAGGTAGTCACATTGTGCCTGCAATTTGTTAAGGTGGGTGTCTAAATTTTGGATCATGCAAACTCCTTTCGAAATGTTTTGGTGTAAATAGGGGGAAATAGCGGAAAAAAATACAAAAACAATGGATTTTCAAGTGAAAAAAGGGGGAATTGTATCAGATTTAATAAAAAAGGCAAATTTGATACAAAAAAAGAAGAAATATAAGAAATTTTGTACTAAAACAGCCCCAAAACAGCTTATAGCGAAAATGACCAACAGGAAACTGCACATATGTATTGTGCCGTAGATGTCACTACATACAGGCGGAGATCACGATGTCACAGGCGCTGCGCACGGGTATTAGTGTTATGATTCGTGCGGCATGAAACCATGCAGAAAATTAGGACGGCGGCTGCTTAATATTAAAACACATTATAGCATGATATACGGAAGCTTGAAAAGAGATTTGTCAAGAAAAAATAATTGGTGAAAAATAATTGGGATGCCAAAAACACCCGCGGCAGGGATTCTGCGAATCCCCTGCCGCGGGTGTAGCCACCGCCACATATCAAAAATAGTTTCTTTATTCCACACCCTCGCCCTTTTTCAGATTCTTCTGGGCGGTGGAGAGCATGAGCTTGATTCGGTTGAGCTGGTTGACTTCGCTGGCACCGGGATCGTAGTCGATGGCCACGATGTTCGAGGAAGGATATGCCTTCCGCAGGGCCTTGATAACGCCCTTGCCTACGACGTGGTTCGGCAGGCAGCCGAAGGGCTGGGTACATACGATGTTCGGTACGCCTTCCTTGATCAGCTCCACCATCTCACCGGTTAAGAACCATCCCTCACCGGTCTGGTTGCCGATGGATACGATGGGCTCCGCATAGGAGACGATCTTGTAGATGCTGGTGGGGGCATCGAAATGCTTACTTTCTTCAAATGCCTTCACGGCAGAGCCGCGCAGGATATGCTCGATCGCCCAGATGCCCAGCGCGGAGATCTTCGCGGTCTTTTTGCTGGTGCCTAAGTGCTCTGCTTTGTAGATCTGGTTGTAGAAGCAGTATAGCATGAAGTCGATCAGGTCGGGAACCACAGCTTCCGCACCTTCACTCTCTAACAGCTCCACCAGATGATTGTTGCCGGCAGGAGAGAACTTCACCAGGATCTCGCCAACGACGCCGACGCGGGGCTTCTTGATATCAAGTACCGGTATCGCATCGAAATCCCGGATGATCTCGGTACACATCCTGCGGAACTTGCCTATGCTGATATGCTTTGCGGATACAAACTTCTGTACCTTGGCCAGCCATTCTCTATGTAAGGCATCCACAGACCCTGGAGTTGCTTCATAAGGACGCATCCGGTAGACACAACGCATGAAGATATCACCGAACTCGGCACCTACCGCTGCACGCAGCATCAGATCTGCATTCAGGTGGAAGCCGGGATTGCTCTCGATACCCGCGAGATTCAGAGAGATAACGGGGATCTGTTCCATATCTGCTTTCTTCAAGGCACGGCGGATGAAACCGATATAGTTCGTCGCACGGCATCCACCGCCGGTCTGACTCATGATAATGGCGGTCTTGTTCAGGTCATATTTGCCGGACAACAGTGCTTCCATAATCTGACCGACTACCAACAGGGAAGGATAGCAGGCATCGTTGTTGACATATTTCAGACCTACATCCACGGAGTGCTTGTTGTCATTGTCCAATACGACGAAATTGTAACCGCAGGCATTGAACGCAGGCTGCAGGATCTCAAAGTGGATCGGGGACATCTGCGGACAGATGATGGTGTAGTCCTTGCGCATCTCTTCGGTAAACGGTACCTTCTCAATAGCGGAAGAACGGATGGTGCGGTGCTTGCCAAGTTTCTCACGGACACGGATCGCGGACAACAGGGAACGGATACGGATACGTGCCGCACCCAGGTTGTTGACTTCATCGATCTTTAAACAGGTGTAGATTTTGTCGGAGCCGGAGAGGATATCGTTCACCTGATCGGTGGTAACGGCATCCAGACCGCAACCGAAGGAATTCAGTTGGATCAGATCCAGATTCTCAACCGTCTTCACATAGCTTGCAGCGGCGTAAAGTCTTGAGTGATACATCCACTGGTCGGATACGATCAGTGGACGCTCCGGTTTTGCCAGATGGGAGATGGAATCCTCGGTAAGCACAGCCATATCGTAGGATGTGATCAGCTCGGGAATACCGTGGTTGATCTCCGGGTCTACATGATAAGGACGGCCAGCCAGCACGATACCGCGCTTGCCGGTCTGACGTAAGTATTCCAGCGTTTCTTCGCCTTTTTTCTCCATATCGTGACGGGCATTCGCCAGCTCCTGCCAGCCCTTTTCACAGGCTGCGGCGATCTCTCCAGCGGGAATCTCGGTGAATTCCTTCGTCAGTGCATCCGTCACCGTTCCCAGATCTCTGAACGACATGAACGGATTGCGGAAGGTGATCTCACCGCCGGCAATTTCCTCCACGTTATTCTTGATATTCTCGGAATAAGAAGTAACGATGGGGCAGTTGTAATGGTTGTTCGCATCTTCGAACTCATTACGCTCATAGAACAGCGCAGGATAGAAGATGAACTTAATACCCTGTCGGATCAGCCAGGTCACATGACCGTGCGCCAGCTTTGCCGGGTAACACTCGGATTCACTCGGGATAGACTCAATACCGAGCTCGTAGATCTTACGGTTGGAGCTGGGAGAGAGCACCACGCGGTAGCCCAGTTCGGTGAAGAATGTGAACCAGAACGGATAGTCCTCGTACATATTCAGTACTCTGGGGATACCTACCACACCTCTGGGAGCCTTGTCGACGTCCAGGGATTCATAGGAGAATAATCTATGTAATTTATATTCGTATAAGTTCGGTACATTATGGGCATTCTTCTGACCACCGATACCGCGTTCGCAACGATTGCCGGAGATGAACTGACGGCCGCCGGAGAACTTATTGATGGTCAGACGGCAGTTGTTGGTACAACCCTTACATTTTGCCATACTGGTCTCGAACTGCAGGTCGCAGATCTTCTGATAATCCAGCATGGTGGTCACGTAACCGTCCTCGTAATGCTCTCTGGCGATCAGCGCTGCACCGAAAGCACCCATGATACCGGCGATGTCGGGACGGATGGCCTGGCAGTTTGCAATTTTTTCAAAGCTGCGCAGAACGGCATCGTTGTAGAAGGTACCGCCCTGTACCACGATATTTTTACCCAGCTCTGACGCATCGGAGACTTTGATCACCTTAAATAAAGCATTCTTGATAACGGAGTAAGCAAGTCCTGCGGAGATATCCGCTACGGAAGCGCCTTCCTTCTGTGCCTGTTTTACCTTGGAGTTCATGAATACGGTACAACGGGTACCCAGGTCAATCGGATGCTCTGCGAACAGGGCAGCCTGAGCAAAATCCTGTACGGTGTAGTTCAGGGACTTGGCAAAGGTCTCAATAAAGGAGCCGCAGCCGGAGGAACATGCTTCGTTTAACTGTACGCTGTCTACGGTCTGATTCTTGATCTTGATGCACTTCATGTCCTGACCGCCGATGTCTAAGATACAGTCGACACTGGGATCGAAAAATGCTGCCGCATAGTAATGTGCCACGGTCTCTACTTCGCCGTCATCTAACAGGAAAGCAGCTTTCATCAGCGCTTCACCGTAACCGGTGGAACAGGAGCGCACAATCTCCACACCCTCGGGCAGGAGAGAGTAGATCTCCTTCAGGGAACGGATCGCAGTCTTTAATGGACTTCCGTCATTGCCAGAGTAGAAGGAATATAACAGGGATCCGTCCTCGCCCACCAGTGCGATCTTCGTGGTGGTGGAACCGGCATCGATACCCAGGAATGCCTTGCCCTGATAGGACTGCAGATCACCGGTGGTTACATGATGCTTACTGTGACGCTCTACGAACTCCTGATATGCAGCCTTGTCTGCAAACAGGGGCTCCATACGTTCCACTTCAAATTCCATTTTGATATCGGAGGACAGCTTTTTCACCATATCGGACAGGCTGATGCAGACATCTTCCTTTGCATTCAATGCGGAGCCGATGGCTGCGAACAGATGAGAGTTGTCCACATCGATGATGTGCTCGTCATCCAGATTTAAAGTACGGATGAAAGCGGTCTTTAACTCAGACAGGAAATGTAACGGTCCGCCTAAGAATGCTACATGCCCCCGGATCGGTTTACCACATGCCAGGCCGGAAATGGTCTGGTTCACCACAGCCTGAAAAATAGAAGCGGACAGGTCTTCCTTGGTAGCGCCTTCGTTGATCAGCGGCTGGATATCGGTCTTGGCAAATACACCGCAGCGGGCCGCGATGGTGTAGAGGGATTTATAATTTTTCGCATATTCGTTTAAGCCCGAAGCATCCGTCTGGATCAGACTTGCCATCTGGTCGATGAAGGAACCGGTACCGCCGGCGCAGATGCCGTTCATACGCTGCTCCACGTTACCGCCTTCGAAATAGATGATCTTCGCATCCTCACCGCCTAACTCAATGGCTACGTCGGTCTTGGGTGCCAGCTCCTGCAGGGAAGTAGCCACAGCTACCACCTCCTGCGTAAAAGGAACGCCTAAATGATTGGCTAGCGTCAGTCCGCCGGAGCCGGTGATCATGGGGTGCAGCTGCAATTCGCCCAGCTGGTCATAAGCCTTCTTAAGAAGGGCAGACAGAGTCTCCCGGATATTGGCGAAGTGACGCTCATAATCGGAAAATAAAATATTGTGGTGCTCATCTAAAATCGCAATCTTGACAGTGGTAGAACCGATATCTATGCCGAGTGTTGCGTATTTTTCCTGTGAATTCATGTGATACATCCTTCCTGATAAAATGCTGTAACCATTCAGAAGGTCAATGATGAGTTACAGAATTACTTCTTAATATATGCGACTTTTCTTTCACAAAACTTTTTTCATTATACGACAAAAAAAACGATATTGCAACGAACAAAGACAAAACGCTGTCGTTAAAATTGTGTAAAGAAAAAATTAAATAAATAGTAATTCTATAAACTTTTGAACGTGCGGTTTACTTATTGTCCTGTGGATGTTACAATCTCGATAGAGAAAAAACGAATAGGTAACTATTGGAAAACGTTCCATATCGTTACAATATAGAAACGAATAGAAATGAATAGAAACGGAGAATCGACTTTATGAGTAAATTTGAAAAAAAATTCGGCAAATATGCCATTCCGAACCTGACGCTGATTCTGATCATGTGTTACGTGGCGGGATATGTGATCGAAATGATGGGAAGGGCAAGCAATACTTATCTGCTGGGATTTCTGACGCTGGATCCTTACCGGATCCTGCACGGACAGATCTGGAGACTGGTGACCTGGGTCATTGTACCTCCGGAAAGTCTGGGCATTTTCACGATCATTATGTTGTTTTTCTATTACAGTCTTGGTACTACGCTGGAGCGCACCTGGGGGACCTACCGTTATAATGTGTATATTTTCTCGGGCATGCTGTTCACCATAATTGGAAGCTTTTTGTGTATGGGGGTGGTGTATCTGATGTATGGCAGTCTGCCTACGGAAATTGCATCCGCATATTTTTACAAAGGATCTTATGCTTTCAGCACATATTATATTAATCTGTCGATCTTCCTCGCGTTTGCAGCCACCTATCCGGATATGCAGGTGCTTTTGATGTTCGTGATCCCTGTGAAGATGAAATGGATGGGAATTCTGGATGCAGTCTTAATGCTGTACTACGTGATCGTCGGCGGTGTGTTCACCAGATTTGCAATCATAGCATCTTTACTGAATTTTGTGTTATACTTTTATCGTCTGCACAGAAGCCGCATCTCGCCGAAACAGATGCACCGCAGGGCGCAGTTTGAGCGAAAATCAAATGCCGGACGGGCAAAAGTGACAAGGCATAAATGTGCGGTCTGCGGCAGGACGGAAGAGGACGATCCAAGCCTGGAGTTCCGTTTCTGCTCCAAATGCAACGGCAATTACGAATATTGCCAGTATCATCTGTTTACACACGAGCATGTGAAGTAGTCCGGATTGCGAATGGATGTACACTTTCGAGAGTGCGAAGCACGGAGAAAGTGTATTAGAAAGTGTATTATTGCAAGAGGCAGATGCATGACTGCTCGCAGGCAGGGCACGAAGCACGGAGAATTATAAAGGAGAATTTTTATATGAACAAAGAAATATTATTTGCCCAGACCCTGGAGCAGGTCCGCAAGACCGCCAGGGAGCAGGGGAACTGCATCAGCGAAGAACAGGTAAAGGATGCCTTCGCGGAACTTGACTTAAGCGGTGAACAATTGCAGATGGTATTTGACTATCTGTTGAAACATAAAATAGGTATCGGACAGCCCATGGATCCCGACGAATTCCTGACGGATGAGGAAAAGGATTATTTACAGGAATATCTGGACGAGGTTGCGGCACTTCCCGCTTACACCGATGGGGAGAAGCTGGCATTTGCTATGTCTGCCATGGCGGGCGAGATGGATGCGCAGCAGCGCCTGATCGAGATTCATCTGGCGGATGTGGCGGAGATTGCGAAGCTGTATGCCGGACAGGGTGTTCTGCTAGAGGATCTGGTAGGCGAGGGCAATCTGGCACTGTCTTTTGGTGTTACTATGCTGGGCAGTCTGGAGAAACCACAGGAAGTGGAAGGAATGCTGGGTAAGATGATCATGGATGCCATGGAAGAATATATTGCCGAGCATGCGGAGAATTCCAAGATCGACAAGCGGGTGGAAGACAAAGTCAACAAGGTGGCGGACAAAGCCAGAGAACTGGCGGAGGAATTGCAACGCAAGGTGACCATAGAGGAACTGATGGAGGAGACCGGCATGTCCCGCAAAATGATCGAGGATGCGGTGCGGATGAGCGGTTTCAAGATTGAGGATATCGACAACAATGCAAAAGACAGTTTATGAGAACTATAAATACAGCCTGCAGGACACGGCAAAGGTTTACATAGGTGCAAAATATACTTTTGCAGAGCTTTTGGAGCAGGATGATGTGGCGTTTAAATTCCGCCTGATCGTGGAACGCTATATTTTAGCGGAAAAGGAAGTGGATCCCGAGGATACGCTGGAAACCCATCTGTATTATTTGAAGCCGGACAGCTTTCTGGTCAAGATCTACGACCGGATCAAGGCAAGAGTGAAGATCAATATCATCGAGGAGAAAAAAGGGATCTTCGGCAGAGGGAAGAAACGGTATGTGACGAAGGAGCTGAACATCCGGGAACTGACCGCCATGACCCCGGAAGAAAAAGAGGCAAAGGGCGTCGTGATCCAGGAAATCTCCATGAGCAAGCTGGCACTGGCAGGCTTTTGATAGATTAAGCTCACCCATAGAAAGCATACGCGACTGCTTGCAGGCAGCGAAGGCTTTCTATGAGGGGAGCAAACGAACATGAGCAAGAAGGACGATAGTCCGAATTGCGAATGGGCGTTACGATTTCGGGAGCTCGAAGAGCGGAGAAATCGATTAAGCTAAAAAGTAGGAGACGTAAATAAATGAGAGTAGAAGATTTATCCACATACGAGATCATAGAGAAACGGGAGATCCCCGACATCAACAGCGTGACCTATCTGTGCCGTCATAAGAAGACCGGAGCAAGAGTGGCACTGGTATCCAATGATGATGAGAACAAAGTATTTTACATCGGTTTCCGTACCACCCCGAAGGATTCCACCGGCGTGGCACATATCCTGGAGCACTCCGTATTATGCGGCTCGAAGGAATTCCCGGTGAAGGATCCTTTTGTGGAACTGGTAAAAGGTTCTTTAAATACTTTTTTAAATGCCATGACCTATCCGGATAAGACCGTATACCCTGTGGCAAGCTGTAATGACAAGGATTTCCAGAACTTGATGCATGTCTATCTGGATGCCGTATTTTACCCGAATATTTATAAAAACGAATCCATTTTCCGGCAGGAAGGCTGGCATTATGAGCTCGAAGGTGACGAGGAAGAGCTGAAGGTCAACGGTGTGGTCTACAATGAGATGAAGGGAGCATTTTCTTCTCCGGATGATGTGCTGGAGAGGGAAATCATGAACTCTCTGTATCCGCATACCACCTATGGCTGTGAGTCCGGAGGCGATCCAGAGGTGATCCCGGAGCTGACGTACGAAGAGTTTCTGGATTTTCACCGGAAGTTCTATCATCCCTCCAACAGCTATATCTATCTCTATGGTAACATGGATATGGCGGAGAAGCTGACCTTTATCGACGAACAGTATCTGTCTGCTTACGATGCTCTTAAGGTGGACTCCGAAGTGACCGAGGAGCCGGCTTTCGACAAGCCCGGCCGTATTGTCAGAGACTGTTCCATCGGCGAGGGAGAGGACGAAGAAGAGAATACCTATCTGTCCCAGAACTTCTGTGTCGGTGACAGCCTGGATCCGAAGCTCTACATTGCTTTTCAGATCCTGGACTATGCGCTGTGCTCCGCACCGGGTGCACCCTTAAAGCAGGCGCTGGTAGACCGTGGCATTGGCAAGGATGTCTACAGCATCTACGAGAACGGTATCCGTCAGCCATATTTCAGTGTCGTGGCGAAGGATACTTCCGTAGAAAAAGAACAGGAATTTTTACAGGTAACGGAAGAAATACTCGAGAAGCTGGCAGCGGAAGGCTTCGACGAGAAGGCATTGCTTGCCGGTATCAATTACTACGAATTCAAATACAGAGAGGCAGATTTCGGTTCTTATCCCAAGGGACTGATGTATGGTTTACAGGTGCTGGACAGCTGGCTGTATGACGACAGACTGCCGTTCATTCATATCGAGGCGAACGATACCTTTGCCGAGCTTCGTAAGGAGGTTAAGGCCGGATATTTTGAGGGCCTGGTACAAAAATACCTGCTGGACAATACGCACCGCAGCGTGGTGATCCTGCAGCCGAAGCTTGGACTTTTAGAGGAACAGGAACAGAAACAGCGTGAGAAAATGGCACAGGTGAAAGCAGCCATGAGTCCGGAAGAACTGGAAGCTGTAAAAGAGACCTTCCGTAAACTGAACAAGTTCCAGGAGAGCGAGGATGCGAAGGAGGACCTGGAGAAGATTCCTCTATTGAAGCGGGAGGATATGAAAAAAGAGGCAAATCTCCCGGTGAACGAGGTACGGAGTATTGGGGATACCACACTTTTGTATCATGATCTGTTTACCAACGGTATCGGTTACTTACGTCTGATCTTCAGACTGGATCAGATCCCCGGAAAATATTTTCCGTATATCGGCATCTTAAAAGGCTGTCTTGGGCTCCTCAATACAGAAAACTATACTTATGGAGATCTCTATAATGAGATGAACCTGGTCACCGGCGGCATGGCTGCGGTGAACAATGTGTATGGCAGATTGCAGGATACGGATGAATTTACGTTGACTCTGGAGCTGAAGACGAAGGTGTTCTATGATCGTATTGCGGAAGCTGTCGATCTGATGCGTGAGATCGTTATGACCAGTGATTTCACGGACACCAAGCGTCTCTATGAGATCCTGGCGGAGGGCAAGTCCCGCATGCAGGCACAGATGACGAGCGGCGGACACAGCGTGGCTGCCGGAAGAGCCATGTCCTACGGCAGTATTCCCGGAGCTGTCAGCGAGGAGATCTCCGGCATCCCGTTCTATCGCCTGATCACCGGGCTGGAAGCACATTTTGACGAGAAAAAAGAAGAACTGGTGGAGATCTTACAGACGTTATTAAAAATGATCTTCCGTCCGGAGAATCTCATGGTGGATTTCGTCGGTGAAGAGAAGGCAGTGGGATTGTTGGATGCCCCGGTGGAAGCCTTCAAGGCTGCACTCTATACCGGATCCGTGGAAAAAGCACATTATATTCCGGAAGTCTCCCGGAAGAACGAAGGCTTCTTAACCTCCGGTCAGGTCAATTATGTATGTCGTGCCGGTAATTTCCGCAAGAGCGGACTGAAATATACCGGAGCCCTAAGAGTGCTGAAGGTCATGCTGGGCTATGAATATCTGTGGGTCAATGTCCGTGTAAAGGGCGGCGCCTACGGCTGTATGTGCAGCTTCGGCAGATCCGGTGACAGCTATTTTGTCTCATACAGAGATCCCAACCTCGGCAAGACGATTGATGTATATGAGAAGGCGGCGGATGCCATTGCAGAATTTACCGCGGATGAGCGTACCATGACCCAGTATATCATCGGTGCTGTCAGTGATCTGGATGTGCCTATGAATCCGGCAGCGAAGGGACTGTATTCTCTGAGTGCCTATATGACGGGACTGGACGATGCAGCATTACAGAGAGAACGTGAGGAACTGCTGTCCGCTACCGTAGAGGATATCCGGGCACTGTCCGCGCATATCCGTGCATTTATGCAGGAGGATCTGCTCTGTGTCGTAGGTACGGCTTCTAAGGTAAAGGAAGAACAGGACAGATTCCTGAAGGTGGAAAATCTGTTTTAAAGCGGCAAAAGGAAAGCTGCGATTTTGCAAAAGTGGTTCTGAATCGTAAAAAGATCAAATAAATAAAGAACTTTTGTGA
>ENA-UEYI01002705-UEYI01002705.1-human-gut-metagenome-genome-assembly--contig:-NODE-2705-length-11779-cov-2.603743_pt1 | contig 11779 bp, 9 predicted proteins | sample MGYA00242900_ERZ507916 | MGnify/ENA primary metagenome ERZ507916 (study PRJEB26167, sample SAMN06115521) | human gut metagenome | host: Homo sapiens | place: China:Chongqing | collected 2015-09-02...
CCGGACAGTTCTCGCCGCAATCCATGAAAAACTCCTTATATAAGGTACGGTCGGTAAACAGCGATCAGATCCGGCAATTGGGATATCGCCGTAAGAAGAAATCTCTTCATGCCAGTGAACAGGAGCGTCCCCGATGTGGCCGAGAAGAGGAAAAACCGGAACGGTCTTATATCTGGGTTCCGTGCAAGTGATCTTGTATTTCTGGATGAAAGCGGCTGCAATACAGATATGCCTATTCATTTGGTGGACATCGAGCCGTTGACGCTACTCCGCTTTCCAAGCCAAAGAATACGACGATTCTGTCATCTATCCAGTTGGACGGGACATTGCACGATACGACTTTCTCAGGTGGAACCACTGTAGAGCATCTCAAGCAGTATCTGAAGGAGGATCTGTTGCCCCATCTGAACTGCGATTCTGTCCTCGTGATGGATAATATGAAGTCGCACCATGCAAAGGCAGTGAAAAATCTGCTGGACAGCTCTGGAATTCGATATACCTACCTTCCACCTTATAGTCCTGACCTGAATCCTATTGAAAAACTTTGGTCGAAGGTAAAGACTCTTTTGCGCAAATTCAAGGCAAGGTCACTGGATACTCTTCCTAATGCAATTCAACACGCCTTTCAAAATGTTTCCCCTTCTGACTGTTCAGGGTGGTTTCGTTCATGTGGATATGTGCTTTAATTTTGAAAATTGCTATAAGCTGTTTTATTAAAAAATAGTATGATTTTTCTTGAGCACTTTCAAAGCAAAGGGACGCGCATAGCAACCCCTCCGGCAGTGTTTCATCGCCGGAGGGGCATTTTTGATATTCTGAGATAGACGCGTTCAGGCAGCCGTGTGCTTATTCCGGCAGCATGTCAACAGCAAACAGCGCGCCGGCTCCGCCGGTGTGAACAAAGAGAAGATTCTCCTCGCCGTCAAAGTAGCCGTCCTCGATCAGCTGGAAGAAGCCCGCCAGCGCCTTTCCGGTGTAGACAGGATCGACCAGGATGCCTTCCTTGCGCGCCAGCTTGCGGACGGCAGCAGAGCCCTCCGGACTTGCAATGGCATAACCGGGGCCGATGTGGAATTTGATGTGAATGTCCTCACGCTGCACCGGAACATTGCTCTCAAGCAGTTCCTTCAGCCCTCCCATCAGGTCATACGCAATGTCAGCAAACGGATCGTCGCAGACGCCCACGCCGACAGAGCGCGTTCCCGGCAGGAACAGCTTTGCGCCGTAGGTCAGGCCGGCATAGGTTCCGCCGGAACCGGTGGCGCTGACAATGCTGTCAAACTTGACGCCCAACGCCTGTGCCTGCTCGGCAATTTCCTTTGCGCAGTTGACATAACCGAGCGCGCCCAGCGGCACAGATCCGCCCACGGGGATGAAATAGGGCGTATGCCCGGCCTTGCGCAGCCCGTCCATGATCCGCTCCATCTCGGCGTACACATCGTCATAGGTGTCGGTGTCCACAAAGCGGACATCTGCGCCATAGATGCGGTCAAGAATCTGGTTACCGCCAGTCAGCTCGCCCCGTTTTTTCAGGACGAGGATTGCTTTCATACCGAGCTTCGCGGCACACGCGGCAGTGAGCATGGCATGGTTCGACTGCGGACCTCCTGCGGTGAGCACCACATCGGCGCCGTTCGCATGTGCATCCGCCAGCAGGAATTCCAGCTTGCGCACCTTGTTTCCACCGAGCGCCACACCGATCATGTCGTCTCGCTTGATGTAAATGTTCTTTCCATACTCCCGGCTAATAGCTTCCAGCTTGTAAAGCGGCGTAGGCAGCACAGCGAAGGGAATGCGAGGGAATTGTGTGATCTGTTTCATGAGCAAAACCTCCTATCTGCAGGCGATTGCCTCAATCTCCACAAGAGCGTTCTTCGGCAATCTCGCGACCTCAACAGCGCTGCGCGCCGGAGGATTCTGAGGAAAGAAAGTGGCGTACACCTCGTTCATGGCCGAGAAGTTGTTCATATCGCTGAGAAAAACGGTGGTCTTGATGACATTTTCCATCGTAAGTCCCGCTTGCGCCAAAACAGCCTGGACATTGGTCAGGGACTGATGGGTCTGCTCTGCGACACCGCCAGGAGCGAAGCTACCAGTCGCGGGGTCTACGGGCAGCTGCCCGGATGTGATGACCAGATTACCAGCGCCGATTCCCTGTGAATACGGGCCGATGGCTGCGGGGGCTGATTTTGTTGCAATAATTTCTTTCATAGAACAGGGGTTCCTCCTTATAATCTCTTTCCGTTTGTTTCTTACGTTTTTTCATTCTGCGGAAGGGTATCGTTCCAAATGACGCCGTCGATCATGGTGAAGCGGCAGAGCGTCTGATTGCTGAAGGGCATTCCGTCAAAGATCGCAATATCCGCGTCCTTTCCGGGCTCAATGGTACCGATGCGGTCGATGGCGCCCACAAGGCGCGCCGGATTGACCGTGACGGCCTCCAGTGCGGTATCGAGCGCAAGACCATGCCGCAGCAGCACGCCGATCTCCATCGGCAGCCACGCGGTATCTCCCGCCCTGTCGGCCATGAGGGAGAAGCGAACGCCTTCCTTTTGCAATATGGCGGCATTCTCCAGCCGGTAGTCCCATACCTCCTGCTTGACCGGTCCCAGCAGCAGCGGACCGAGCACGCATTCCACCTGTTTTTCCGCCAGAAGGCCTGCGACCTTCCATCCCTCCGTCACATGCTCCAGAGAGTAGGTCAGTCCAAATTCTTCACAGATGCGGATCGCAGTCACAATGTCGTCCGCACGGTGGCAGTGGATGCGCGCTCTGGTCTCACCTCTGACGACCGGTACCAGACTCTCCAGCAGAAAATCCGGCTCGGGCGCCTTGGCAGGGTCTTTTTCTGCGTCCGCCAATTTCTCAGCGTAACGCCGTGCACGACTCAGCGTCTGGCGCAGAATTGCCGCCGTGCCCATCCTCGTCATTGGAAATTTGTTCTTTTCGCCATATACACACTTTGGGTTTTCTCCAAGCGCCATTTTCATCTGCTCTGTCCCGGGAATGATCATTTCATCCGCCGTTACCCCCCTGAGCTTGATGCAGGCGCCCAAACCGCCGATCACATTGCCCGAACCGGGTCCGGTGTAGACCGCCGTGAATCCGGCGGTCCGAACCTTGGGTATTGCAATGTCATTGGGGTTGATGCCGTCACGAGCGCGGACATGCGGCGTGATCGGATCTGTCATTTCATTTTCATCCGATGTTGCCTTCATTTCCGGCTCGCCCCAGAGCGCCAGGTGGCTGTGGGCATCGATGAAGCCGGGCGTGACCCAGCATCCCGCCGCATCGATGCACTGTGCCTCTGCCGGAACAGGCAGTTCTGGACCTCCCACCGCCGTGATTTTTCCGTTTGAAATCAGGACCGTTCCGTTTTCGATGGGAGGGCCTGCCATGGTATATACGGTGCCGCCTCGAATTGCTTTCATACGCCGCCTCCCGGGATATGGTATTGGCTGAACATCGCGCCGATGCCGCCGGAGTGCAGATAGCAAGCTCCGTCATGGAAATAGCCCTTCTTTGCAAGGTCGCACATGCCATACAGCGTCTTGCATGTATATACCTTTTCGATGAAGATGCCTTCCGTTCGGGCAAAGCGGATGCAGAACTCCTCGACCTCGGGCGTTATAACGCCCCAGCCGCCAAAACGGTATGCACCGTGCAGCGTGGCGGTCTGCTCGAGTGGGCACGGCATCGGTACGCCGCAAAGCTTCTCCAGATCTTTCAGGAAGGCGCTGATGATCTCACGGAGCGGCTCCGCCTCATGCTCGACCGAGATGAGCTCCACATGGAACGGATTTCCCAGGAGTGCGGTGCCGTAGATAAAGCCGGCGGCAAGACCGCCGTTTCCTCCCGGGATGCACACATTGCGTATGGCTGCGCTCTCCGCATTGGAGGAAATCTGCTCCCAGATCTCCGCCGCAGCCTCCACATAGCCAAGCGCGCCTCTTGCGGAGGATGCGCCGTTATAGATGATGTACGGCGCACTTCCCTCACGGCTCAAGGTCTGCGCGATCTGGTCCACCGCAGCGGCTCTCTCTTCTTCGCTTACGCCGCCCAGATAGTGTTCCTCTGCGCCGAGGATGTGGTTGAGCAGCGCATTTCCTTCGAGCAGTTCCGGCCTCGGGCTGTTGTGGACGATCACGCACCGCAGTCCCAACCGGCGGCACGAGGCCGCGCAGAGGGAGCACAGGTTTGACTGCGTCTGACCGGAGACCAGGATGGTGTTCTTACCCTCCGCAATCGCATGGCCCAGCAGGTATTCCAGATTACGGACCTTGTTGCCGCCGATTCCCATTCCGTTGAGGTCATCACGCTTGATAAACAGCGGGCCACAGTCCAGCTCCGCCTGCATGCGCTTGAGCGGATGCAGCGGGGTCGGATTGAGCGCCAGCGACGCCTTCGGAAATTGAGAAAGCATTTCACGCAATTCAGCGCTGGTCAAAACATATCCCTCCTTTGGCTTTTATGCGCCAAAGTGTTCGTCCAGCTCTACAGTCTCCAGAGCCATTGCCATACGGATGCAGTTGAGGACGTCTTCCTTGCAGATGATCTCGTCTCTCGAGTGGATGTTACGGGTCGGGATGGTGATGGCGCCGGCCTTCATGCCGCCGCGAACGAGCTGTGCCGTGTGTGCGTCGGTGCCGCCGTGTTCGCTGACTTCGATCTGGTACTTGATGCCGTTCTTCTCTGCAACATCGACCAGTGCGTCCACCACATACTGGTTGACGATCATAAAGTAGTCCATCACCTTGATGCCGGCACCGCCGCCCAGCTTCACATCCGTGCGGAAGCCGCGCAGCTCGTCTCCGGTAGAGGCCACGTCAAAGGTGACAAAGAGGTCTGGCTGCAGATCAAACGTCGAGGTCTGAGCGCCAAAGCAGCCGATCTCTTCCTGAACCGAGAATACATAATACATGTCATTGGTGTTCTTGACATCGCGCAGAATGCTGTCGATGATGATCATGCAGCCAATACGGTCGTCCAGGCACTGCATCATGGCACAGTCCTCGTTCTCGTAATACTCCGAACGCGTGATGGCAACCTCGCCGACGCGAACCTTTTCTCTGACCTTCTCAGGAGACAGCGTTGCAAAGTCGATGTAGAGGTCGTTGTGCGTGATCTTGCCCATGTCCTCTTTCTTCTCGCAGATCATGACGCCCTGAACGCCGCTTTCCGTCTGGATGCGGGAATCGATCAGGTTGTAGGGCTTGATGCTGCCGAGCTGGCCGATGCGCGCAAAGCCCTTTTCGTCGATCGTTTTGATCATAAGACCGAGCTGATCCATGTGTGCGGACAGTACAACGCGCTTTCCGTTTCCCTTTTTGTGCGCAATGAGGTTGCCGAGGCAGTCTACCCACATTTCGTCCACATGATCCCGGATCTGATTCTGAATGTACTCCGCAACCTTGGATTCACGGCCGGTCGGTCCGTACACTTCACAAATCTCTTTTGTCAGCTTGCTGTTGAATTCCATATCAAGATCTCCTTAGTCAATGTAAAATTGGGGGGGGAGGGGGTCTGCCCTCCCCCACCAATTCAGGAAATGGTTGTATGATTACTTACCCAGCGAGGCGTAGTAGTTGTTCAGATGCTCCTGAACCTTGCTGGGATCAGGAATCAGGTCATTATCGTTCTTCAGCATGGTCATAGAGGTATATGCCTTGCCGCCGAGGCCGTTCTTAACAGCGATGACTTCGTCCTGGTTGATGGCGTAAAGGATGGCCTTACGGATGTCCTCGTTGCTGGTGATGTGATCCTCGTCCAGGTTGTAATGCATCGTGATGCAGCCGTTGATCAGTTCCGTGAGCAGGCAAAGGTTCGGATCGTTCTTGACAACATCGACCTGGTTTGCGGGAACGTTGTCCGTCAGATCGACTTCGCCGCTGCGCAGAGCGGAAATCGTTGCGTCCCTATCAGCGATGTACTTCAGCGTGACGTACTTGATGGGCGCGGCCATGTCGGTATCCGGCATGAACGCGGGGTTGCGCTCGCAGACCGCCTCATAGTCATCAACGCTCTTGATGACGTAGGGGCCGCTGCACCACAGGGTGTTTTCCTTACCGCTATCCTTTCTCAGGAACTGTGCATCGCCGTAACGGAAATCCGTCGTCGGGTCATAGCTGGCCAGCAGCTCGGGCGTGTTGATGGCGGAAACCTGCTTCTTGCTGAGGATGCCGGAGGAGAATTCGGACAGTAAGTTCAGAATCTGCGGGAAGGGAGTAGCCGTCGTGATCTTAATGACCTCGTACTTGCCGCCGGCGTTGTCGGTCGCATTCTTATCGTCAACGAGCTCGGAGATGGGAGCAGGCAGACCGGCTTCCAGAACTTCCTTTACGCTCTTGCCGGAGACAGCGTCCTTTGCATTTTCAAGCTCGGAAAGATCGGTAACGGTTTCGAGCTCCTTGAGGCATGCGAAGTTGTCGTAAACCATGTTGCCGGGGACACCGTCCGGCGTGCGCAGACGGTCGTAGGTGAAGATGACGTCTTCCGCGCCAACCTTCTCGCCGGTGTCAACGAGTTCGCCGTTCTTGGCAGTGTAGAAGCCAACGTTGTCACGCAGGACAAAATAGAAAACAGAGTTGCCTTCCGCAATGCTGTAATTGTAAGCAAGCGCGCCGTCGGTCACGATGTTGTCCTGATCGTCGATCTGAACGAGGTTGATGTTGGTGTTTGCCATAACTCTGTGCGTGCCGTCTACCGTGGCGGGGTCAAACTGACCGAGGACGCGTTCGTTTGCAATAATCAGGGGACGGGTCTCACGCAGGCTCTCGTCCACGTAGTCGAGCTGGCTCCAGTAGAGATACTTCGACTGGCCAATCGTAACGGTGTCCTCTTTGATGACGTTCTTGTTAAAGCCGTAGCAGCCCATGGTGCGGCAGATCGGAGCAAAGTATGCCTTGCCCTCAACGAGCAGGCGCTCAAGCTCTGCATAGGTCTCCTGGTAATCCTGCGGGAGCTGGGAGGCGCCCAGGTCGATCAGACGATCGACCTCGGGATCTTCGACCTTGCTGTAGTTTTCACAGCCGGTGGAGTAGAACATGGAGCGGCAGCCGTAGTCGGGGTTGCCGGGCAGAACCCTAAACGTGCCTATATTAATGTCGTAGTTACGGGCATCGACCTGCGCAAACATGCTGCCGTAGTCAGGCTGAAGGCTCACCGTAACGTCAAAGCCGGCCTTCGTCAACTGATCGCGGATGACGTTGGTCTCCGTCTCCAGAGAGCTGAGAGAAAGGAGCATGATGGGAATGGGATCACGATTGGTATCCGCTGCGGTGGACGCAGAATTGTCGTTGGATGAGGTGTCGGGTCCCTTTACGTCGTCTTTTGTCTTGACATTGCAGCCGGAGAGCATGATCAAGACCATGGCAAGGCAAAGGAGCATTGCTGTGAGTTTTTTCATTCGTAGTACCTCCAAGTAAATTTATTATAAATGCCTTTCTGACACTTATAAGCGGGTTAGATCGTCTGGTATTTCAGCTTGCCCTCCCGAACTTCCTCGGCACGATGGCACGCCACAAAGTGCTCTGGCTCCATTTCGCGGTATTCCGGAGTCCGGGTAAAGCACTCAGGCTGCGCAAACGGGCAGCGCTTTGCAAAGCGGCAGCCATCGCCGGGGTTGATGGGAGAGGAGAGCTCACCCTTCAGGATGATCCGCTGACGCTTTTCGCGGACATTGACAGAAGGGATCGCGCTCAGAAGCGCAATGGTGTAAGGATGCATCGGGGTCTGGAAAAGCGCCTGCTTCGGAGCTTTCTCGATCACCTGCCCCAGGTACATAACCACCACATTGTTGGAGATATGCTTGACAACAGACAGATCGTGCGAAATGAACAAATAGGTCAAACCGAGCTGCTTTTGCAGATCGATCATCAGGTTCAGGATCTGCGCCTGAACAGAAACATCCAGCGCGGAGACCGGCTCATCGCAGACCACAAACTGAGGATTGATCGCAAGTGCTCTTGCAATCACGATTCTCTGGCGGCGACCGCCGTCAAACTCGTGCGGGTAGAGATTGTATGCACGCCGCGGCAGACCAACCATCTCCATCAGTTCCTCAACGCGCTTTCTCCGCTCCTCCGCATTTTTGCAGACCTTGTGCAGCCGAAGCGGCTCCTCAATGATCTGTGCAACGGTGAAACGCGGGTTCAAGGATGCGTAGGGGTCCTGGAAAATGATCTGCATCTCCCGACGAATGGGGATCATCTCTTTCTTGCTGAACGTGCTTAGATCCATTCCCTCAAAGATGATGTCGCCGGAGGTCGCCGGATGCAGTCCGAGCAGAACGCGGCCAAGGGTAGATTTTCCGCATCCGCTCTCGCCGACTACGCCGAGCGTCTCGCCCCGTTTGATAGAAAACGACACATCATCCACTGCATGAAGGTGGCCGGCGGGAACGTCAAAATATTTTTTCAAGTGGGTCACTGTGAGCAAATTATCCAACGTCTTTCCCTCCTATTACTCAAAGTCCAGCCAGCACTTGTACTGGTGGGTATCGCCCTTCATTGCGGGGCTCTGTTCACGACAGCGTTCCTGGCAGTACTTGCATCTGGGATGGAAGTAGCAGCCGCTGGGAAGTGCGGTGGAGTTCGGTGCCAGACCCGGAATCGGAGACAGCCGCTCGTCATCGACGTCCATTTTCGGGATCGAATCAAAGAGGCCGCGCGTGTAGGGGTGCTTGGGATTCGTATAAACATCCCAAACGGAACCGTATTCGACCACCTCGCCTGCATACATGATGGCAACCTGATCACAGGTTTCCGCAACAACACCCAGATCGTGCGTTATGAGGATCATGGACATCTCATTTTCGCGGATCAGGCTGCGGATGATCTCCAGCACCTGTGCCTGAATGGTCACGTCAAGAGCCGTGGTGGGCTCGTCCGCGATCAGGATCTCAGGATTGCAGAGCAGAGCCATGGCGATGATGGCGCGCTGCTTCATACCGCCGGAGAACTGGTGTGGGTAGTCGTTAATGCGGTCTCTTGTCACGCCGACTCGCTCCAGCATTTCAGCTGCCACTTCCATAGCCGCTTTCTTGCTCAGCTTCTTGTGCTTGATCACGACCTCCGCCAGCTGCTGACCGATGGTCATGATTGGGTTCAGCGCAGTCATGGGATCCTGGAAAATCATAGAGATGCCGTTGCCGCGCATTTCCTGATTTTCTCTGTCCGAGTTATAGATCAGGTTTCTCCCCTTAAAGAGGATTTCGCCATCCAGAATGATTCCGGGAGGATCGGGAACCAGCTGCATCACGGAGAGTGCCACAGTGGTCTTTCCTGCACCGGTCTCGCCCACAAGACCCAGAACCTCGCCCTTCTTCAGGTGGAGATCCACGCCATTGACGGCCTGCACGTCTTCCGTATCCGTGACATAATGGACGCGCAGATTTTTGACTTCTAATAGATTCTGTTCCATGTCGTGTCTCACCTCATTTCAGCTTCGGGTCAAGTGCATCCCGCAAACCGTCTCCGAAAAAGTTGAATGCCAGCACCAGCAGAATGATGGCAAGGCCCGGGAAGATTGCCAGATAGGGGTTGGTCTCCAGATACTGACTGCCGATCTTCAGGATGTTGCCCCATTCCGGGATATGCGGCTCGACGCCCAGACCCAGATAGCTGAGGCTGCTGGTGGACAAAACCGCAGTACCGATGCCCATCGTCGAACGGACAATGATCGGCGCTAGGGAGTTCGGAATGATATGGCGGAAAATGATGTTCCAGTCTCTGGCGCCGCAGGAGCGAGCCGCCTCAACAAATTCCGCATTCGCAAGGCCGAGAACCGTGGCGCGGACGGTTCTTGCGTAAACCGCCACCATGCCGATACTCAACGCCAGAATCAGGTTGACTGTATTTGCGCCGAACGCCGCAATGATGGCGATGGCGAGCAGCATATCCGGAACGGCATACTGCACGTCCAGAAGGCGCATGATGATGTTGTCTGTGCGCTTTCCGAAGAAGCCTGCGGCCGCGCCGAGAATACCGCCCACGACCATGGGCAGCACCGTAACGCACACGCCGACGATGAGGGAAATACGGGCGCCAAACACGATGCGCGTGAATACGCAGCGTCCATAGTTATCCGTGCCGAACGGATATTCCATGGAGACGGGGCGCAGGATCGCGTCGTAGTTGTTGTCGATCGCAACGCCGTAATCAAACGTCAGAGCGCTGGCGAGCGACAGCGACAGCAGGAAAACCACGACCAGCATACCCATGACCGCCATTTTGTTGCGGAACAGGCGCTCCCAGATATCACGCCACTCAATGGCACGATCTTCGCCCTGATGGCGATAGTGCGAAATGATCAGCATTCCGGCAATCAGAGCAAAAATGTTACCGCTAATGGCGGAGATAATCAGCAGCACACCTACCGGCAGCAGTTTCTTATCCACCTTGCCGTCCCGCTCCCAAAGATGGATGAGCAGGAGCGTCAGCAAATAGAACACCAAGAAAGCCACCAACAGCCCCATTCCCAACATAAAGTTGTTTGCCACATACTCTTTGAAGAGATTCAGACCGCTGACCATAATGACCCCAAGGGTCGTGATCGCCGCATAGACGGTCATGGTGTATTCCAGTGTGCGCTGTTTTTTGATCAGCGTAAAGCCGGCCACCGCCGCGAAAATATTGCCGGTAACGACAAATGCCAAAAGCAGGATGCCGCTCAGACGCATTGCCCGCGAGATCGGCTTCGACTTGAGAAGCGCCGCCCGCATCCGATGCAGAAGGATGAGTTGGACTACCCCCTCCACCGCGAATGCCGCCGCCAGGATCAAAGGCGTTACGGTCACCTTACCAGTGATGAAGCTGTATCCGGATAAGGCAAACAGAAGCGCGAACACCCAGGTCACACCGGCAGAGAAGCTCAGTTCTTTGTACTCCTGAGACTTTTTCAGCTTCTTGCTCTCCAGCTTCCTTAGATATTCTTTTTTTCTTTTGTTATCATCCACGTCTCATACCTCTTAATAGTTTTTCAGAGAAGACTTGATTCTGGGATCAAGGAATGCGTACAAGATGTCCACCAGAAGGTTGACAATGCTGATCATAATGGCGATGTAAACAACACCAGCCATGACGACCGGGATATCTGGGATAAACTGCTTGTCCACGATATACTTGCCGAGACCATTGACGTTGAACACCTTTTCGGTTGTAGCCGAGCCACCCAGAATGCCACCGAACTGAAGACCGATGACCGTGACGATCGGGATCATGGCGTTGCCCAGAATGTGCTTGAAGATCACGCGTCTCTCGCTCAGGCCCTTTGCTCTGGCGGTGAGGATATAGTCCTGATTTTTCACTTCCAACATGGACGAGCGCGTCATTCGCGCTACGGAGGCCGAGAGGCTCGTACCCATAACGATGGCAGGCATGATCAGCGTAACCAGTCTTGTCGCATCGTACATGGCGGGCAGCCAGCCGAGGCGGATGGAGAAATTCAGGATCAGGATCAGTCCCAGCCAGAAGTTCGGGATCGAAAGACCCAGCAGAGCAACCAGCATAAAGATATAGTCAAATGCCGAATACTGCTTGATGGACGAAATGATGCCCGAGGGGATCGCGATCAGGATGGAAACCAGCATCGACGCCAGAGAAAGCTGCACCGTGATCGGGAACCGGCGCATAAGCGCCGACGTAATGTCTTCGTTGCCGACATAGGAGATGCCAAGATCCAGTGTGAAGAATTTCTTGATCGTGTTGCCAAGCTGAACCAGATAGGGCTGATCCAGACCGTACAGGCGCTTGAATTCCCAAGCCGTCGTCCCGATGAGCAC
>ENA-UEYI01002714-UEYI01002714.1-human-gut-metagenome-genome-assembly--contig:-NODE-2714-length-11761-cov-3.811280_pt1 | contig 11761 bp, 12 predicted proteins | sample MGYA00242900_ERZ507916 | MGnify/ENA primary metagenome ERZ507916 (study PRJEB26167, sample SAMN06115521) | human gut metagenome | host: Homo sapiens | place: China:Chongqing | collected 2015-09-02...
AAAAAGGGTTCCGGACAAATTGTTCGGAATCCTTTTTTACATGCTCATGACTGAGACGGTCTCTGATTCGTGATGACGATGTAGATACCGGCCATGATCATGAGCATGCCGAAGAAGATGTGCAGCGTCATGGGCTCGCCGAGGCAGAGGATGCCGCCGACGACGCCGACGACCGGCACAGCCAGCACGGCGACAGACGCCTTACTGACCTCGATGTGCTGCAAGATCCAGCTCCAGAGGAAGAAGGCGAGTGCCGATGCCAGGACGCCGTTGTAGATCAGGCAGAGGACGGATTCCGCATTCCAGACGAACTCACCCTGCGGCACGATGGCCGTGTAGGCAAGCAGCGAGAGCGAAGCACAGACCATCTGCCACGTCGTCAGGGAGATTGGATTGACGTCTGCGAGCTTGAGCTTGACGAAGATGCTCGCGAGGCCCCAGAAGACGGCGCTCAGGAGGCCGATACAGATGGCCGTGACATCGCCGCCAGCATGGACGTCCATGAGCACTGCCATGCCGGCGATAGCCAGCACGATGCCCGCGCCCTTGCGCCAGTTCAACCGCTCCCCGAGCAGGAAATGCGCCATGACCGCCGCAAAGACCGGCATGCTGTAGTTGAGCACCGAGACCATGCCGGCACCGAGCGTCAGCATGCTCGTCTGCGCCGCGATGTTATTGAGCCCCATCTGCAGGATGCCCGTCAAGAAAATCCACGGCCAGTATTTCTTCTTCGGCAGCGGCAAGTGCAGCCAGAACCAGACCGACAGCAACACGAGCGCACCGAACAGGAATCGGTATGCCACGAATGTGATCGGCGGAAAGAACGTGTTGGCCGTCTTCATGACGACCCAGTTCATGCCCCAGATCAAGTAAATCAGGCAAAGCGCCTTCGCCAAGGAAATCGCCTCCTATAGTCATGCCAAGATAATCAATATTTACTCTTCATATTACCACACCGCTCTAAAAATAAAATAACATTCTTGCTTTTTTCTACAACCATCCTGCCTTGTCCAAAACTTGACAGGTGCCTGTCGTCGACGTATACTGGTTTTATCAGATTGATATATATCAATGCATTAAACAAGGAGATGTTCACAGATGGCTGCCAGTGAACCCGTCAAAATCCTCAAAGCATTGGCCGATGCCAACCGGCTGCACATCCTCGAGCTCCTGGGGCGCGGGGAGCAGTGCGCCTGCGCAGTCACCATTTATGTAGACTTCTACCCCATGTAACTTTAGTAAAATAATGAATATGAATCATATAAATACACTTTGGTTCTACCTTTATCCTTATATCGTTATTAGCGAGGACTTAGACAACTATTTGTTTTATAACACAAGTACATATAATGGTTTGTCATTTGAGAAAAAAAAGACAATAAATCCTATTGTAGAGCAATTGCAAGATATTGAGAAATTGTATAGTGTAAAAATCGATGTAAAAGATTTGGAGGATGACTTCTTATACAATTTTGTGAAAACTATTCAAGCATATGGATACGGAGATATCATTGAAGGAGATCTAGAATAACCAATTATTATGCCTCCTATATTAAATCTACAACGGGGTGTAGAACGATTAAAAGAAAATAAATCGCCAATTAGTGAAAATATTTTATCTTATTTACATGGGGTAGAAGTCTACATAAATGGTAACTGTACTTTTGATTGTCAGCATTGTAGAGATAGGTTTAAACAATACCTTTGTTGTACAAAATCAGCAAACGTACTCGATCCTGTTTTATTGAAAAATTTCTTATTCTCCATCTATTACACAGGAGCGGAGATAACGCTCTCGGGTGGAAATATATTTCAATACAAGGAATTATAAAATCTATTACCTATTCTTGAAGGAATAGATGCTACGCACACATTAGTCTCAGATTGGCGTAATATACCGGAAGATTTAAGTTTACTAAACAAGATCACAAAAAAGAGCTTCCGACTAAAGGTCCTTGTAAACGAACCGACTGATATCTTCCCAGTTATCGTTCTCGCTCAAAGGATCAAGGATCTCAAAATCAAGCAATGCTGGGTAATCAGTATAACTTCCTTCCCTGAATATGAAAAAGCGGAAGCGTTAAGCGAATCATTAAGTGAGTTGGTAGATGACGTGACAATTCGGCCATTCTATACCGGGGAGAACATAGCCTTCTTTGAGGAATGTATCTTTATTGATCAAGAGGAACTGGATAACATAGAACTCGATAGGCAAGGAGTATTCGCCCTTCAAGCGCTCAACACGAATAATTTCGGGAAAATAACCATCTTGTCTGATGGTAACGTATACGCAAATGTAAACGAAAAGTCCCTAGGCCATATTCAAGATCCTATTAAAAAGATGTTATGCGAAGAATTGGAAAAGGGAACATCTTGGCGCCGCACACGCTACGATCTAGCACCTTGCTCCCAATGTCGCTACAAATTAATTTGCCCGTCCCCCTCCAATTATGAGTTAGCGATCGGGAAAAACAATTTATGTCATATTAATCCTTTGTAAAAAGTGATTAAGCCCTTCCCCGCATATCGCCAACCGGACTCCATGGACTGCGGCCCTACCTGCCTGCGTATGATCGCCCGGTTCTATGGACGTGCGTACTCGATTCAAAACTTACGTGAGAAAGCCTTCATCACACGGGAAGGAGTCTCCATGCTGGGTATCAGCGAGGCGGCGGAAGCGATCGGGTTCCGAACACAGGGCGTGCGGATCACGGTGGAGGAATTGGAAAAGGAATGTCCCCTACCCTGCATACTGCACTGGAACCAATGGCATTTCGTGGTTTGCTACAAGATAAAGAAAGGGAAGTTCTACATAGCGGACCCGGCGGCGGGACTTATCACCTATACGAGGGAGGAGTTCAAGCGGTGCTGGGTCAGTACCAAGGTGGACGGGCAGGATACCGGGACGGCGCTCTTGCTGGAACCGGGGCCGGAGTTCTACGGGATGGAGGACGAGGAGAGAGACAGGAAACGTAACCTCGGATTCTTTTTCCGATATATATCGCCCTACAGGCGGGAGATGGCACAGCTCGTGCTGGGCATGGTGACAGCCAGCGTACTGCAACTCATCCTGCCTTTCCTCACGCAGAGCTTGGTAGATACCGGTATACGGGACAACAACCTAGGTTTCATAACCTTGATCCTTATATCGCAATTGGTGATCTTTATCGCCAAGCTATCCGTGGACTTCATACGGAGCTGGATATTGCTGCACGTAAACACGAGGATCAATATCGCCTTGATCTCCGATTTCCTCGCCAAGCTGATGCGCCTGCCCCTGCATTTCTTCGATACCAAGATGGTGGGCGATATCATGCAGCGCATCGGAGACCATGACTGCGTCGAGGCTTTCATGACCTGCCCGTCTCGCCCGAGACGCAAGCCTCCGCAGAGATCGTAACGGAAGAATTACGCTTGATCGAACGATTCTTCCTCCCGATCAAACGGATCGTGAAGGAAGGATTTTAAAGTCGCTAGGGTCCGTCATGCACCTTGTTTAGAACTATTATAGTTTAATAGCTGTACTGTTAAAACTAAAAACTTATATTTGCATGTTGATAAATAAGAGGGCGGGTGATTGTCCTACCCTTACAGTGCAATGATTTAGATTATGTTAAAGCAACAGTTACAACAAAAGTTACAGCAAAAGCTATCCCCTCAGCAGATACAGTTGATACGGCTTCTGGAGCTTCCCGCGATCGAGTTGGAAGAACGTGTGAAGCATGAGCTGGAAGATAACCCAGCCTTGGAGGAAGGAAAAGAGCCTGTTGATGATTTTGAACGAACTGAAAGCGAGGAGGGGGGAGAAGAGATCCCTTCTGTTGATACTGAGACCGACCTTTCTTTGGGAGATTATTTAACGGAAGACGATATACCTGATTATAAGCTACGGGAAATGACCGAGCGTGCGGAACGGAAAGAGGATGTCCCCTTCTCCGTAAGCCAATCCTTGAATGAGTTTCTGTTACAGCAGCTCGGGTTAAGGGATTTACCGGATAAGCAAATGAAAATAGCGGAGTATATCATTGGAAATATCGATGATGACGGTTATTTGAGACGGGACCTTTCGGCGATAGCGGACGATTTGATCTTCCAAGCCGGACAAGAGGTAGATGAGAAGGAGATCGAGTCTATCTTGAATATCATCCAAGATTTTGAGCCTGCCGGGGTAGGTGCCCGTGACTTGAAAGAATGTCTGTTGATCCAGCTGGATAAGAAGGAGAATACTCCGGTTACAAATTTGGCGATTCGTGTTTTGACCGAATATTTCGAGGAGTTCACCCGCAAACATTACGATAAGATCTTACGAGGTCTCGATATCGATGAGGAAACGTTAAAGAAGGTCATTCACGAGATTACTATGTTAAATCCGAAACCCGGAAGTAGTTGGGGTGGTTCTATGGAAGTGGCGATGAGCCAGATCATCCCGGATTTCGTGGTGGAAGCGCATAATGGAGAGCTTATCTTGAGCATGAATAACCGGGGGGTACCGGATATGCGTATCAACCGGGAGTATGCCGAGATGTTTCAGGATTATACGGCGAATAAGGCGAACCAAACCGCTGAGAGGCGGGATGCCGTACAGTTCGTGAAACAAAAGTTGGATTCCGCCCAGTGGTTCATCGACGCTATCAAGCAACGTAATGAGACCTTGCAGCGTACCATGGAGGCGATTATCTATTTACAACGGGACTTTTTCTTGACAGGCGATGAGGCTACCCTCCATCCCATGATCTTGAAAGACGTAGCGGAGCGTGCGGGATATGATATCTCCACTATTTCCCGGGTAAGTAACAGTAAATATGTGCAAACGAATTTCGGTATTTATCCGTTGAAATACTTTTTCTCCGAGTCTATGCAGACCGATACCGGCGAGGAGATCTCGACCCGTGAGGTGAAAAAGATCATGAAAGAGCATGTAGATGCCGAAGATAAACGAAAACCGTTGACCGATGAGGAGTTGGCTACGATCCTGAAAGAAAAAGGATATGTCATCGCCCGGCGTACGGTAGCGAAATACAGGGAGCAACTGGGGATTCCGGTAGCTCGTCTGAGAAAAGAAATATAAAAGCGTATGAAACTATTCTCGAATATAATATCCTTCGTGTTCCATCCGTTGCTTATGGTGACCTATGGGATCGTGTTGGCGTTGATGTTTACATTTCTCGCCATTTACCCGTTACCTGTGAAGCTGCTGATTGCCGGAGGCACCTTTATTTCGACAGCGATAGTTCCCGGACTTTTCATTTTCTTATTGGTGAAAAATGGCGCGGCCGGCGATATAGAGCTTTCCGACCGGAAGGAACGAGTGGTTCCTTATCTGATTTTTATCACTTCCATCTTGGTCTGTATCTTTTTCCTGTATAAGATGCTGATGCCGTTTTGGTTGTTGGCGATGCTGATCGGGGCTTGCGTAGCCTTGGTAATCGCCTTATGCGTCCATTTCGCTTGGAAGATTAGCGCGCATGCTATTGGTATCGGCGGGTTACTGGGCGCTATTATGGGAGTGGCGCGTATCCATATGATAAATCCCTACTGGGCTTTTATAGTCGTGTTGATCGTGGCCGGTTTATTAGGTACCTCGCGTATCTTTTTAAAAAGGCATACACCAATGCAGGTATATGCGGGGTTTTGTCTGGGATTTATATGTACCTTTGTAGCCTCATTAATGAGTTATATCTATTTATTCATCTAATAAAAACACTAAAATTATGAATTTTCCTGCAGATTTAAAGTACACAAAAGACCATGAGTGGATTCGTGTAGAAGGTGACGTAGCTTATGTTGGTATTACTGATTATGCTCAAGGCGAGCTAGGTGAGATCGTTTATGTAGACATTACGACAGAGGGGGAGACCGTCGCTAAAGAAGAGGTGTTCGGTACGATTGAAGCTGTTAAGACTGTTTCCGATCTTTTCATGCCGGTTAGCGGAGAGGTTTTGGAAGTAAACGCTGAATTGGAAGACGCTCCTGAATTGGTTAATGAAGACGCTTATGGTAAAGGTTGGTTAATCAAGATTTCTCTTACGGACGCTTCTGAGTTGGAGGAACTATTATCCGCTGAAGACTATCAAAAATTAATCGCTAAATAAGAATGACACCTGTTGTAAGTATTATCATGGGTAGTACCTCGGATCTACCCGTTATGGAGAAGGCGGCTAAGTTCTTGGATGAGATGGAGATCCCGTTCGAGATGCATGCTCTATCCGCACACCGTACTCCCGCTGAGGTGGAGGCTTTCGCCAAAGGAGCTAAAGGACGTGGAATCAAGGTTATCATCGCCGCTGCCGGAATGGCCGCTCATCTTTGCGGTGTGATCGCTTCCATGACGACAGTTCCCGTGATCGGCGTGCCTATTAACTCTACGTTGGACGGTATGGATGCTCTGTTGGCGATCGTACAGATGCCTCCGGGAATCCCTGTGGCTACTGTCGGCATCAATGGCGCTTTGAACGCTGGTATCCTTGCGGTGCAGATGCTTGCCGTTGGCGACGAGCAACTTCAGGAGAAGCTATCCGCTTATAAGGAGGATTTGAAGAAGAAAATCGTGAAGGCTAACGAGGAGTTGGCTAAGGTTTCTTTTAAATACAAAACTAATTAATTGAAAGTTGAAAGTTGAGAATTGAAAATTAAGGAGAAAGTCTCTCTTTAGGTTTTCAGTTCTCAACACTCATTCTCAATTTTCAATTCTCAATTTTCAATGAACAATGGCTTACTTTAATTACAACCGCCGTAAATCATCCGTTGCCCAAATCGGTGACACACCTATGGGAGGTGAGAATCCTATCCGTATTCAATCCATGGCTAATGTATCAACGATGGATACGGAGGCGGCGGTAGCTCAAGCGATCCGTATGATCGAGGCGGGAGCTGAGTATGTGCGTTTTACGGCACAGGGGGAACGGGAAGCCCGAAACTTGGGCGAGATTCGTAAACAATTGAATGAGCAAGGGTATACGACTCCTTTGGTCGCTGATATCCATTTTAATCCTAGAGCGGCTGATGCCGCCGCCGGTGAGGTGGAAAAGGTACGTATCAATCCGGGAAACTATGTAGATAAGGTAAAGACATTCAGCCATCTTGAATATACGGATGAGGAATATGCCGCCGAGATCGAGAGGATCCGTGAGCGGTTCGTCCCTTTCTTGAATATTTGTAAGGCACATGGCACCGCTATTCGTATCGGTGTGAATCATGGCTCGCTCTCCGATCGTATCATGAGCCGTTATGGTGATACGCCCGAGGGGATGGTAGCGAGTTGTATGGAGTTTCTTCGCATTTGCCGGGAGGAGAATTTCCCAGATGTGGTTATTTCGATTAAGGCTTCCAATACCGTTGTCATGGTAAGGACCGTGCGGTTGTTGGTTCGTACGATGGAGGCCGAGAATATGCATTACCCCTTGCACCTTGGGGTAACGGAGGCGGGTGACGGTGAGGACGGGCGTATCAAGAGCGCTGTCGGAATCGGTACGCTTCTATGTGACGGTATCGGTGATACGATCCGGGTTTCCTTGAGTGAGGACCCCGAGGCGGAAATGCCGGTAGCGCGTAAATTGGTGGATTATATTAGGGAACGGGAAAATCATCGTCCTATCGAGGCTTCGATGGCTCCCGGTTTCGATACGGTGGCGACAAGCCGTCGTATAAGCCGTGTGGTGGAAGGTATCGGAGGTACTTTCTCGCCAGTCGTGATCTCCGATCGTAGTAGCGGGGATTTTGAGTTTGATTATTTGTCCTTGCCGGACTATATATATATAGGAAAGGAAGATCCGGATAATTTGCCGGATAATTTCCGTTTATTGGTAGACGCTCATTTTTGGAAAGAGCGTCCGAATGCTTTTCCTTGCTTCATCGCCTCGGAGGCGGAGGAGTTAAAGGATTACGATTGTCCGCTTAAGTTTATCCGTCTGACGTATATGGATCTTACGGATCGTATGTTGGAGATCTTGAAAGCGGATAAGACCGTGGTGGTCTTATTAAGTACACATCATCGGAATGGGGTTGGCTCGCAACGTGCGGCTATGCATAAATTGCTGATGGCGGGTTGTGACGTGCCGGTTGTCTTGCATCGTGATTTCCGGGAGACGGATGTGGAGTTGTTGCAACTGAAATCCGCCGCCGATTTCGGAACGCTTTTGCTGGATGGTTTCGGGGATGGCTTGATGCTGCACAATGAGGGATGCGAGGCGGTTGTCTCGGATCGCTGTATGTTCGGGATCTTGCAGGCTACAAGAACCCGTATCAGTAAGACGGAATATATCTCTTGTCCGAGTTGCGGACGTACCTTGTACGACCTGCAAACAACGATCGCCCGTATCAAGGAGGCTACTTCCCATTTAAAAGGCTTGAAGATCGGTATCATGGGCTGTATCGTGAATGGTCCCGGCGAGATGGCCGATGCCGACTATGGTTATGTGGGTGCCGGACGTGGACAAATCAGCCTGTATAAAGGTAAGGAATGTGTCCTCAAGAATATCCCCGAGGAAGACGCTGTAGAACGTTTAGTTCAGTTAATAAAAGAGAACGGGGATTGGGTTAATTGATTGACTATTGACAATTTGTTTATCTTTGCAAGTATGAAAGTAAGAATTATCAATAAATCGCATCACCCGCTGCCGGGTTATGCGACTCCTTTATCTGCCGGGATGGATATCCGGGCGAATTTGTCGGAATCGGTTGTGTTGAAACCGTTGGAACGTAAATTAATCCCGACCGGACTTTATATCTCGCTGCCGGAAGGCTATGAGGCCCAGATGCGTCCGCGTAGCGGGCTGGCTTTAAAGCATGGGATAACCCTGCTGAATACGCCGGGTACGATCGACGCCGATTATCGGGGGGAGATCGGTATCATTCTCGTGAATCTATCTTCCGAGCCTTTTACGGTGAATGATGGTGAGCGTATCTGCCAAATGGTTATAGCCGCTCATAGCCATGTGGATTGGGAACCCGTGGAGACGTTGGATGATACGGAGCGGGGAGCCGGGGGATTCGGTCATACCGGAAAAGAATAAGAATAATAAGGTTAACAAGAATAATAGGATGTTTAAGCAACTGATATATCTCATCTCTTTCCTCTCGTTGGTCGCTGTGCTCCCGGCTGGTGCTACAGAAACGGAGAAGGATCAACGTAAGTTCGATTACTTCTTTTATGAGGGCTTGAACTTGAAGAACGCCGGGAAATTCGACGCCGCTTATGATGCCTTCAACCATTGCTTGGAGATTGACTCTACGGCGGCTCCGGTCTTGTATGAGCTTTCTTCTTTTTATGTACAGTTGAACCGTCCGGAGAAAGCGGTCGAGATGTTGAAAAGAGCCGTGGCCAACAGCAAGGATAATTTCACGTATAAAATGGCATTGGCGTCTATCACCCGGAATCTGGGCATGTATGGCGAAGCCGCCGAGGAGTACGAGGAATTGGTTCGTGATTATCCGGAGAAGGAGGAGCTGAATTATTATCTGGCCGATGCCTTGACGCAAGCCGGCGAGATCGGGAAGGCGATCGAGGCTTATGATGCGTTGGAGTCGGTTATGGGTATGAACGAGGCGATCTCCATGCAGAAATACAAACTGTACGTCCAGTTGGAGAAACCGGAAGAGGCTTTCAAGGAGATCGAGAAGCTAGCGGCTAAATATCCTATGGAGGCCCGTTACCAGATCGTATTGGGCGATCTTCATTTGGAAAACGGGGAGATGGACAAGGCTTTGGCTTGCTATCAAAAAGCGAATGAGATTGATCCGACCGACCCTTATTATATCGTCTCTATGGCCAATTACTACGAGGCGAAAGGGGATAAGGAGGCCGCCGAGCAACAAATCCGCAGCGCTTTGGTAAACGAGAAGCTGGACGTGGAGACGAAAGTGAACATCCTTTCCCGGTATATCTTGAAACTGCAACAAACGAAGCAAGGAACTGAGAATGCGAACCATTTATTCCAAACTCTTTTGGAGCAACATCCGGAGGATATCGACTTAAAACTGATGTATGGCGGTCTCTTGATGGCCCAAGGAAAGACAGAGGAGGCGAAATTCCAGTTCCAGTTGGTAACAGAGATGGAACCGGGTAACGCCGGGGCTTGGCAGCAATTGCTGAATCTGGCTTTGAAAGGGGAGGATATCCCGGAGGTCATCCGTATCTGTACGGCTTGTATGGAGCTTTTCCCCGAGTCGCCGGAATATTACTTCTATCTGGGTATCGCTTACTACCAACAACAGAAATATCAAGAAGCCTTGAATACCTATTATGCGGGCTTGAATATCATTCCGAAGGAGAACCTGCCGCTGAAATCGGATTTCTACGGTCAGATCGGTGATATTTATTACCAGGTGGGGCAATTGGATCAAGCGTATAAAGCGTACGATGAGGCGTTGAAGTATAATGACAAGAACGTGGTCGTACTGAACAACTACAGTTACTTCCTTTCTTTGGAGAAGAAAGACTTGAAAAAGGCGGAACGTATGAGCGCCCAATGTATCAAGCTGGAACCGGACAACGCCACGTATCTGGATACCTACGCTTGGATCTTCTTCGTACAAGGAAACTATACCTTGGCGAAAATCTATATCGAGAGCGCTTTGGAGAAAGATAAGACAAAGAGCGCCGAACTCGTGGATCATTATGGGGACATCCTTTTCATGAACGGTGATAAGGAAAAAGCGGTGGAGCAATGGAAAAAGGCGAAAGAGATGGGGAAGGATTCCGAGATCTTGAACCGTAAGATCGCCGAGCAACAATATATAGAAGACGAGAACGCGAAATGAAAAGAGACTATTTCTTGACCTTCCTGTTATGTGGAGGTCTTTTACTTTCGATGTTGACAGGCTGTAAATCGTCCAAGAAAGTCGGGACGGTGGAATCCGCTAGCGTGAAGGCTCATAATGAGTTCTTCCAGTCGGTGGAGGATCAATCCTTCCAGTTCCGTACCTTGACGGCCCGGTTGAACGTGGATCTGGATATCCCTGGTAAGCAAATGAGCTCTCGGGTGGATATGAAGATGGTCAAGGATAGTGCTTTCCAACTGTCGGTACAACCTTTTCTCGGGATCGAGATCTTCCGTATCGAGTTGAGCCGGGATACGATCAAGGTGGTAGACCGCATGAATAAACGCTATATGATCGAGAATTATTCCAATTTGCAAGGGCAGACTCCGATTGAGTTCAACTTCTACAATTTGCAGGCTCTTTTCACGAATCATCTGTTTATCCCGGGGGAGCAGGGCGTTTCCCGTAAGCATTATAATCGTTTTAAGCTGAATCAAGAAGGCCCGGTAGCCGAGATCAAGACCAAGGATGCCATGGGGCTTTTCTATACCTTTAAGGCGGATGGCGAGGAGAAACTTCTCTCTACCTATGTAGCGGATCCTTCCGATCGTTATGCCTTGCAATGGTTGTACGAGGATTTTCGCTTGGTGGATCGGCAGCCGTTCCCGATGTTGATGGATGTGCAGGTGTTGAAGAACGGGAATCCCGAGGGTGGGGTGAAGATCCATTACTCCCGTATCCAACTGGACGAGCCGCTCAAGTTGGATTTTTCGGTTCCTTCTAAATATAAGCGTATTACCTTTGCGCAAGTATTGAAAACGATTACGAATCTGAATCAATAATCTATCATGAGGCACGTCTGGATCGTTCTATTGGCATTGTCTTTATCTACCGTGGTTTACGGTCAGAAATCCGCCGCTGTCCGTCAGTTGGAGCAGCAGCGCAAGGAGGCGTTGGCCGATATCGAGGAGACGAATAAATTATTACAAGAGACGGCCCAGAC
>ENA-UEYI01002716-UEYI01002716.1-human-gut-metagenome-genome-assembly--contig:-NODE-2716-length-11759-cov-4.349512_pt1 | contig 11759 bp, 9 predicted proteins | sample MGYA00242900_ERZ507916 | MGnify/ENA primary metagenome ERZ507916 (study PRJEB26167, sample SAMN06115521) | human gut metagenome | host: Homo sapiens | place: China:Chongqing | collected 2015-09-02...
AGATGGGTGCATCAGATCAAAACACCGATCGCTGCTATGCAGCTTTTATTGCAGACGCAGAGGGAAGAAGCGCCGGACAGAATATGAGACAGAAGAGCTTTTTTTTGAGAATTTTTGGAAGGAACAGGAGCAGGGACAGCTTTGTGCAGATTATATTTCCGAGTTTTATTTCGGGAAACTGCATCTGATGTCACTTGGCGTATAGCATGGATTCAAAAGAATCCGTAAAAATCATGCACTTTAACAGAAAACAGAAAATGGAGAAGAAAATGAGTATAGAAAATCTGACAGCGTATGAAATCGTGGAAGACAGGGAGATCAGAGATCTGAATTCCCGTGGTGTGATCCTGCGCCATAAAAAGACAGGGGCGAGGATCGTACTGCTTTCCAATGATGATCCCAATAAAGTATTTTACATTGGTTTCCGTACACCGCCGACAGACAGCACAGGTGTGGCGCATATCATTGAACACAGTGTACTCTGCGGTTCAGAGAAGTATCCGGTCAAGGATCCGTTTGTGGAACTGGCAAAAGGTTCCCTGAACACCTTTTTAAATGCCATGACTTATCCGGATAAGACGGTTTATCCGGTAGCAAGCTGCAATGACAAGGATTTTGCCAATCTTTGTGACGTCTATCTGGATGCGGTATTCCATCCGAATATTTATAAAGAAAAGAAGATCTTCGAGCAGGAGGGCTGGCATTATGAATGTGAGTCCGAAACAGACGGCCTGATCTATAATGGTGTCGTATATAATGAAATGAAAGGCGCGTATTCGAGCGCGGATGATCTGCTTGACAGAGAGACTTTTAACAGCCTGTATCCGGACACCGCATACGGTGTGGATTCCGGCGGAAGACCTTCCGATATTCCGTCGCTGACTTATGAAGCTTTTCTGGATTTTCACAGAAGATATTATCATCCGTCAAACAGCTATATTTATTTCTATGGCGATATGGACATGGAAGAGCGTCTGACCTATCTGGATGAGGCATATCTCTCCAAATTTGACGTGCTTAAGATCGACTCTGCCATCCGGCTGCAGAAGCCGTTTGCAGCGCCTGTACAGGTAGAAAAGAAATATCCGGTACTGGATTCGGATGATATCACAAACGCCGCTTATTATTCTTATAATGTCAGCATCTGCAGCAGTCTGGACAGACAGCTTTATATCGCACTGCAGGTTCTTGACTATGCTCTTTGCTCCGCACCGGGCGCTCCGGTCAAGGTGGCTCTGATGGAAAAGGGAATAGGTGAAGATGTTTACAGTGTCTGCGAAAATGGAATTCTGCAGCCGTATTTTTCTTTTGTGGCAAAAAATGCCGGTTTATCCGATCAGAAAGCATTTGTGGAAACCGTAGAGCAGGCTTTAAGAGAGCAGGTAAAGAACGGCATTGATAAAAATGCCCTGCTTGCTGCTATTAACTGCTATGAGTTTAAATATAAGGAAGCAGATTTCGGGGCGTATCCAAAAGGGCTGATGTATGGTCTGCAGGCACTGGACAGCTGGCTGTATGATGACAAGGCTCCATTTATGCATATTGAAGCGAATGAGACCTTTGACGCATTGAAGAAGCTGGTACAGACTGATTATTTTGAACAGCTTGTGGAAAATCAGATTCTGAATAATACACATAAATCGATCGTATCCCTGCTTCCTGAAAAAGGAATGGAGAGCAGAGAAAGTGAAAAACTGAAAGAGATGCTTGCAAAGAAAAAGGATTCTCTTTCCGCAGAAGAGCTGCAGGCTGTGATCGCAGAGACAAAGGCACTGAAGGCATATCAGGAAGAAGAGTCCTCCCCGGAAGATCTGGCAAAGATCCCGGTGCTGAAAAGAGAAGACCTGGGTAAAGAAGCACATCCGTTCCTGAACGAGAAGGAGCCTTTTGAAAATACGATCCTTTTGTCTCATCCGATCTTTACAAACGGGGTTTCTTATCTGCATATAGTATTTAAGATCCGGGACATCAAAAAAGAGCAGCTTCCGTATCTGGGGCTTCTGAAAAATGTGCTGGGACTTCTGAGCACGGAAAAGAGAAGCTACGGAGAGCTGTTTAATGAGATCAATCTGCAGACAGGAGGTATTATCTTTGATGCAGCCACTTATACAGATGCAAAGGATTACAGTAAATTTGAACTGACTTTTGAGGCCAGGGCAAAAGTGTTATATGGGAATACATCAAAGGCAGTGAATCTGATCAGGGAGATCCTGACACAGTCTGTTTTTGAGGATGAAAAACGTCTGAAAGAGATTCTGGGTGAGGTAAAAGCAAGGCTGCAGGCACAGATGACAAGTGCGGGACATTCGACTGCATCACTGCGGGCACTTTCTTATATTTCGGAAAGTGCATGGGCATCTGACCGGTTCAGCGGTCTGGGATTTTTCCGTTTCCTGACAGATTTGTATAATCATTTTGACGAACGCAAAGCAGAATGTATCAGGGAAATGAAAACGCTGCTTTCCTTTATCTTGAATGGGAACAGAGTGCTTTATGATTACACGGGCACGGAAGAAGGAAAGAAACTGTTTATGGAAGCGCTTCTGCCGTTCCATAAGGGACTTTCTGCGGAAAACAATGTGCAGGAAGCATTCCGTGCGGATCCTGTAAAAAAACAGGAAGGGCTGTGCACCAGTGCGGGAGTCCAGTATGTCTGCCGGGCTGGCGATTTCAGAAAAGCGGGACTTCCATATACAGGGGCACTCCGTGTGCTGCGCATCATGATGGGATATGATTATCTGTGGATCCGGGTACGAGTCAAAGGAGGCGCATATGGCTGTATGAGCAACTTTACAAAATCAGGTCTCAGCTATTTTGTGTCCTACAGAGATCCGAATCTGGAAAAGACGGTTGCTGTTTACGAGAAGGCACCGGCGTATCTGCGGGAATTTGCAGCAGATGAAGAGATCATGACAAAGTATGTGATCGGCGCGATCTCCGAGAAGGATACACCACTCCCACCGAGCGCACAGGGCAGCAGAAGCTTCGGCGCTTATATGTCAGGCTACAGCTTTGCGGAAGAACAGCAGGAACGGGATGAGATCCTTTCCTGTCAGGTAGCGGATATCCACGCTCTTTCCGCCCAGGTGGCAGCCATGCTGGAGACAGGGGCATTCTGTGTAGTCGGTAACGAGGATAAGATCAAAGAACAGGCAGACAGCTTCCTTTGTGTGGAAACACTCGTGTAATACCCATAAATAAGAGAGGGCAGGAACGTATTATAAATAGCAGAGATGCAAAAAGAAAAGAGATTATGGAGAACAGCAAAAGGAGGGTTACTATGAAAAAGAGAATACTTTGTGCATTGGGTCTGGCACTGTTTCTGACAGGCTGCGGAAGCAGCAGTTATGATACAGCATCGTCCAATAAGGCGGCGCAGACAATGGCAGCTTCCGATATGATGACGGAGGAGGCAGCGGATGAAGCAGCTTCGGAGGGTGTTTACGAATATGATGCGGTAGCGCAAAATAGCGATACGGGATCCGGAGCGAGTACAGCGGAAAATGTACAAAAGCAGGTGGAACAGGGCAGAAAGCTGATCCGCCGCATGGATATCGGTGTGGAAACGCAGAGCTTTGATGAGCTGCTTTCGCAGATTGACGCAAAGGTTGCGGAACTGGGCGGTTATATAGAAAGCAGCAATACCTATGGAAGCAGCTATGGATATGAAGGCAACAGATCAGCCAACTATACGGTCAGAGTACCTGCTGACAAAATGGATGAAATGGTAACCATGGTTTCCGAAAATGCAAATGTCACGAGAAAATCGGAGTCAACCGATGATGTGACACTTTCCTATGTAGACACAAAGAGCCGGAAAGAGGCACTTGAAGTTGAGCAGGAAAGACTCATGGCGCTGATGGAAAAAGCGGAAAGCGTGGATGCGATCATTGCACTGGAGACAAGGCTGACGGAAGTGCGCTATCAGATCCAGTCCATGGAGTCACAGCTTCGTACATATGACAATCAGGTCGACTATGCAACCATCACTCTTTCCGTGGAAGAGGTGACGATCTACACGCCGGATACGCAGGAACCGAAATCAGATCTGCAGCGTATGACAGATGGTTTTGTAACAAGTGTGAAGCGTGTACTGCAGGGCATTAAAAACTTCCTGATCGATCTTGTGATCGCATTGCCGTATTTACTGATCTGGGCTGTAGTCATTGCAGCGATCGTGCTTGTGATCCGCGTGATCGTAAAGAAAAGCAAAAAGAAACGGGAAAGAAAGCTGGCTGAAAAAATGGATAGATTCCGGGAACAGAACGGGCAGCTGAATGATGCAGTGGAACAGGTCATGCGGAAGGAAGAAGAAACAGAGAAACCGGAGCCGTAAACAAAAGCTCCGATAAGAGGGATAAAGGAAGAATATATGGAAGCAGATAAAAAGAGCGGTTTTGTGACGCTGATCGGAAGACCGAATGTAGGAAAATCAACACTGATGAACCGGCTGATCGGACAGAAGATCGCGATCACATCCAATAAGCCGCAGACAACCAGAAATAAAATACAGACTGTATATACATGCGAGCAGGGACAGATCGTCTTTCTGGATACGCCGGGTATCCACAAGGCAAAAAACAAGCTGGGCGACTACATGGTAAACGTGGCGCAGCATACGCTGTCCGAGGTCGATGTGATCCTGTGGCTGGTGGAACCGTCCACCTTTATCGGCGCCGGGGAGAGACATATCATCGAACAGCTGAAAAAGACCAAAACGCCCGTCATACTTGTCATCAATAAGACGGATACGGTAAAAAGAGAAGAAATCCTGACTTTTATCGATGCATACAGAAAAGAGCTGGAATTTGCGGAGATCGTTCCGGTTTCGGCGCTGAAGGGAGATAATACACAGGATCTGATCGACTCTATCTTTAAATATCTGCCTTACGGACCGATGTTTTATGATGAAGATACCGTGACAGACCAGCCACAGCGGCAGATCGTTTCCGAGCTGATCCGCGAACAGGCGCTCCGCTGTCTGGATGAGGAGATCCCACACGGGATAGCAGTTTCCATTGATCAGATGAAGTGGAGAGCGGATGACAGCATTGTGGATATTGATGCAACCATCGTCTGTGAGCGTGATTCCCACAAAGGGATCATTATCGGAAAGGGCGGCAGTATGCTGAAAAAGATCGGAAGCCGTGCGAGAAAGGAAATCGAAGATCTGCTGGAAACACAGGTGAATCTGAAGCTCTGGGTAAAAGTCAAGAAAGACTGGCGCGACAGCGATTTCCTTTTGAAAAACTTTGGTTATAACGCAAAAGATATTACCAGATAAGGGAGAAACTACCACACATATTTTCCGGGAAAGAACGAACCCTATTAGTATCTAATTTACGGGAGGAAACGGATGATGCGTGATAGGGAATGCTGGGATACCTTTTATATGAGTGGTAAGGTTGCGGATTACTTAAGCTACAGGGAAGCAGCAGAAAATGCAGCAGACAGGACACAGTCCGAAGAGGATGCCTCCGGCAGACGGCAGACGGAAGAAAAAGAGGGCGGAGATGTAGTCAGAATGTAGCGGGAGCAGGAGCTGGCATGCAGGATTTTGTGGAAGTAACAGGGATAGTCTTAAAGGCTGTCCCTGTTTTGGAGATGGACAAAAGAATAACGGTTCTGACAAAGGAACGGGGGAAAATATCGGCTTTTGCCAGAGGCGCCAAAAAGCCGGGCAGCAGATTTATGGCTGCCACGAATCCGTTCTGTTACGGTACGTTCCGGCTTTATGAGGGAAAAACGGCATATAACCTGTCCGAGGTACGGATCGCGGAGTATTTTGAAAACCTCAGGGAAGATTTTGAAGGGGCTTTTTACGGGATGTATTTCTGTGATGTGGCAGATTATTATACAAGGGAAAATAACGATGAAAAAGAGATGCTGAAGCTGTTGTACGTTTCCCTGAAGGCACTCACAAAAGGAGCAGTTCCGCATGAGCTTGTGCAGTACATATTTGAAATGAAGGCTCTTGTGGTAAACGGAGAATTTCCGGGGGTATTGCAGAAAGAAATGCTGCTGGAGAGCACGGTATATACGATCCAATATGTCATGCAGGCACCTTTTGAAAAGCTTTATACCTTTAAAGTATCGGACGCGGTTCTGCAGCAGCTGGCAGAGCAGTGCAGGATCTACAGGGACCGGTATATCGGGCACAGGTTCAAAAGCCTTGCTGTACTGGAAAATTGCAGGTTGAAAAACTGAGCTCTTGCTAGTATAATAAAATGCGGTATGCAGGAGGTAAGTTATGAAAAAACGGAATATGATTTTCCTTATGGCGGCTATGCTTTGCCTGCTTAGTGCCTGTGGAAAGGAAACAGATGTAGATACAAATACAGTTATCATTGAAAAAAAAGGACAGATCACAGAGGCGATTGTTGAGGATTTTGAGCAGCCGTATTATGATCAGGAGGAATTGAAAAGGGAGATTGAGGATAAGATATCCCAGTTTAATACACAGTCCGGTGATGGCAAAGAGGCAGTGGAGCTTGAAAAATTTGAACTGGAGGATAAGGTGATCCGCGTCAATATCACTTTTCCCGACAGTGATGCCTATACATCTTTTAATGAAAAGCAGCTGTTTGCAGGAAAGGTTGCGGATGTATACGCAAGAGGATATTCTTTCCCACAGATGAAGAGTGTGGATGGTTCACAGATTTCAGAAGCAGATGTGCTTGAACTTGGCGATAAGAATGCTGTGATACTGGAAGAACAGCAGCAGGTAAAGGTGCATGGCAAAATTACACATATAAGTGATGGCATCTCTTTGGTAGATGAAAAAACCGCGGTCAATCTGAATGAAGGACAGACGGGATGTATTATTTATGAATAATAGCTGATACTGTCATGGCAGAGATCAGTATATGAATAAAAAAGAACAGCGAGGATGAAAACATGGAAAAATCACTGGAAAAAATTGTAGCACTTGCAAAGAACCGCGGATTTGTTTATCCGGGCTCTGAAATCTACGGCGGACTTGCCAATACATGGGATTACGGTAATCTCGGTGTAGAACTGAAAAACAACGTAAAACGCGCATGGTGGCAGAAATTCATCATGGAAAATCCATATAATGTCGGTGTAGACTGTGCGATCTTAATGAATCCACAGACATGGGTAGCCAGTGGACATCTTGGCGGCTTTGCCGATCCGCTGATGGATTGTAAGGAATGTCATGAAAGATTCCGTGCTGACAAGCTGATCGAAGATTATGCACAGGAAAAAGGCATTACATTGGAAAAACCGATCGATGCATTTTCGCAGGAAGAAATGAAGGCATTTGTAGAGGATAACAATATCCCTTGCCCGACCTGTGGTAAGCACAACTTCACAGATATCCGTCAGTTCAATCTGATGTTCAAGACGTTCCAGGGTGTAACCGAAGATGCAAAGAATACTGTTTACCTGCGTCCGGAAACCGCACAGGGTATTTTTGTCAACTTCAAAAATGTGCAGAGATCTTCCCGCAAGAAGATCCCGTTTGGTATCGGTCAGATCGGTAAATCCTTCCGTAATGAGATCACACCGGGTAACTTCACATTCCGTACAAGAGAGTTTGAACAGATGGAGCTTGAATTTTTCTGTGAGCCCGGTACAGATATGGAATGGTTCCGGTATTGGAGAGGCTTCTGCCGTGACTGGCTGCTTGCACTCGGCATTAAAGAAGATGAGATGCGTCTGCGTGACCATGATCCGGAAGAGCTTTGCTTCTATTCCAAGGGTACAACCGATATCGAGTTCCTCTTCCCGTTTGGATGGGGTGAGCTCTGGGGTATTGCAGACAGAACAGACTACGACCTGACACAGCATCAGAATACATCCGGTCAGGATATGTCATATTTTGATGATGTAAAGAATGAAAAATACATTCCGTATGTTATCGAGCCTTCTCTCGGTGCTGACCGTGTTGTACTGGCATTCCTTTGCGCTGCATATGATGAGGAAAATATCGGAACGGAAGAAAAGCCGGACGTCAGAACAGTCCTGCATTTCCATCCGGCTCTTGCACCGGTTAAGATCGGTGTGCTGCCACTGTCCAAGAAGTTAAACGAAGGTGCGGAAAAGATTTTTGCACAGCTTTCCAAAAAATATAATTGTGAATTTGATGACAGAGGAAATATCGGTAAGAGATATCGCCGTCAGGATGAGATCGGTACACCGTTCTGCATCACATACGATTTTGATTCCGAAACAGACAACTGCGTAACGGTTCGTTTCCGTGATTCCATGGAGCAGGAACGTGTAGCAATCGCAGATCTGGATGCATACTTTGCAGATAAATTTACATTTTAGTCAGTTTTAAAGAAAAAATGTCCTGCATTTATGCATAGGACATTTTTTCCTTTAGAAAATGGAATAAAATACTGTTATTTTGAGACAGATGAAGAATGATACAGTTTTTCAATATATAACGTGTGGAGGAAAGAAAATGAAGCAGTTTACTTCAAATGAACTTAGAAATGGTTGGTTAAATTTTTATAAAGAACGCGGGCATGTTGATGTTGGTGCGGTTTCTCTTGTTTCCGACGGCTCAACAGGTGTTATGTTCAACGTGGCAGGTATGCAGCCGCTGATGCCTTATCTGCTCGGTAAGAAGCATCCGCTCGGTACAAGACTTTGTAATGTACAAGGCTGTGTCCGTACAAATGATATTGATTCCGTTGGTGATACAAGCCATGTGACTTTCTTTGAAATGATGGGAAGCTGGAGCCTTGGTGATTACTTTAAGGAAGAACGTACCAAATGGAGCTTTGAACTGTTGACACAGGTATACGGCTTTGACAGAGATCATCTGGCAGCAACTGTATTTGCAGGCGATGAAAATGCACCGCGTGATGAAGAAGGCGCACAGTGCAGAATTGCATCCGGCTTCAAAAAGGAAAATGTATATTATCTGCCGGCAGAGGATAACTGGTGGGGATTGGAATACGGTCCGTGCGGCCCTGACAGCGAAATGTTTTACATCGCAGATGTACCGGACTGCGGTCCGAATTGCGGTCCCGGTTGTAACTGCGGTAAGTATACAGAGCTTGGTAATGATGTTTTTATGCAGTATGAGAAGCATAAAGACGGTCATCTGACACCGCTGAAACAGAAAAACGTAGATACCGGCTGGGGACTGGAGAGAAACCTTGCATTCTTAAACGGTACAAAGGATGTATATAAGACCGATCTTTTTGCACCGGTGATCGCTTATATCGAACAGGTATCAGGCTGTAAATATGAAGCTGACGAAACAGCGACAAGATCTATGCGTATTGTGGCAGATCATATCCGTACAGGTGTTATGCTGATCGGAGATGAAGCAAGACTGACACCGTCCAATGTAGGAGCAGGTTATGTACTGCGCCGTCTGATCAGACGTGCGGTAAGACATGGACGCAGCATCGGTCTGAAAAAGGAAGATCTTTTAAAGATCGCTTCGATCTATATGGACGAGATCTATCATGAAAGCTATAAGAATCTGGTAGAAAACCGCGAATTTGTTTTAAAAGAGCTGGATAAAGAAATTGTTCGTTTTGAAAGCACACTGGAAAACGGTATGAAAGAGTTTAAGAAGATTCTGGATGAAACCGTAAAATCCGGCAAACAGACAATTTCCGGAAAGGATGCTTTCTATTTATATGATACATTCGGCTTCCCGATCGAGCTTACCGTGGAAATGGCAAAGGAAGAAAATGTGGAAGCAGATGAAGCGGGCTTTGAACAGGCAATGGAAGAACAGAAGCAAAAAGCACGCGAAAACCAGAACTTCTCGGCAAAACTGACAGTTGACAACGATCTGTTCAAGGAACTGGATGCATCTGTTACAAGTACATTTGCCGGTTATGATGCGCTGACAACGGAAAGCGAGATCAAAGTCATCGCAACAGAAGATAAACTGGTTGACAAATTGACACAGGGGCAGGAAGGTACTGTTATTGTACCGGTGACAACTTTCTATGCTACCATGGGTGGACAGAAGGGCGACAAAGGTCAGATCAAGACAGAAAACGGCGTATTTGCCGTAACAGATACTGTGAAATTACCGGGTGGCAGAATCGGTCATATCGGTAGTGTCGTATCCGGCAGTATTATGGCAGGAGAGAAGGCTTCTATGGAAGTGGATGCTGCATCACATGCAAACACATGCAGAAACCATTCCGCAACACACTTATTACAGGCGGCACTTCAGGAGGTGCTGGGTGATCAGGTACATCAGCAGGGCTCTTATCAGGACAGCGAGCGCACCAGATTTGACTTCAGCTATGGACAGGCAGTGACAAAGGAAGAGCTTGCCAAGGTTGAGCAGATCGTCAATGAAAAGATCGCAGCAGATCTGCAGGTAACAACACAGATCATGAGTGTTGAGGAAGCAAAGAAGACAGGTGCGATGGCACTGTTCGGTGAAAAGTACGGTGATGAGGTACGTGTGGTATCCATGGGCGATTTCTCCAAGGAACTCTGTGGTGGTACCCATGTTGCCCATACAGGAGATATCCGTGCATTCAAGATCCTTGCGGAAAGCGGCGTTGCAGCAGGCGTCCGTCGTATTGAAGCCATTACAGGGGATCATGTGATCGCTTATTATGCGCAGCTTGACAAAGAGCTTGCAGAGATCGCAGCACTTTTAAAGACAACTCCGGCCGGCATTACAGAAAAGATCGAGCATCTGCAGAAACAGGTAAAGGAGCTGCAGGGTGAAAACGAATCCTTAAAGAGCAAGGCTGCCAAAGAAGCACTCGGTGATGTGATGGATCAGGTAAAGGAAGTTTCCGGAGTGAAGCTTCTTGCAACAAGTGTGGAAAATGTAGACATGAACGGTCTGCGCGATCTGGGCGACCAGCTCAAGGAAAAGATCGGAGAAGGTGTTGTTGTTCTGGCATCTGAAAAGGACGGAAAAGTCAATCTGATCGCAATGGCAACAGACGCAGCCATGCAGAAAGGCGCACATGCAGGAAATCTGATCAAAGCCGTGGCTTCCCTTGTGGGCGGAGGCGGAGGCGGACGCCCGAATATGGCACAGGCCGGAGGTAAGAATACGGAGGGCATCGACGATGCGGTTGCAAAAGTTCCGGAAGTTTTAAAAGAACAATTAAAATAAAAAAATACGAAAATTGTTGACGTAGAAGAAATATGTGCTATAATTTTATGTGTGCAAGAAATATACCCGAACAGTCATATGATGCACAATATAGGACTGGAGGGGAGGTTAGGTGTGAGACTATGTCAAATGTAATCGTTAAAGAAAACGAAACGTTAGATAGTGCTTTACGCAGATTCAAAAGAAACTGTGCCAAAGCAGGAATTCAGCAGGAGATTCGCAAAAGAGAACATTACGAAAAACCAAGCGTTAGACGTAAAAAGAAATCTGAAGCTGCTAGAAAACGTAAATATAACTAATATGTGCAGAACAATAATGGAGGGTTTATGATTCATAAACCCTCCATTTTTACAGGAAAATTTTATGTGGTGGAATAGGATAATATTTGGAATAGATGGATATGAGGTTGTGATGTGGTTTCTGACTTACAGCATGATGGGATGGCTGGTGGAATCCATCTATATGTCATTTTGTAATCATAAGATTACGAACAGGGGATTTGCAAAAGGTCCGTTTTGCCCGATCTACGGGTTTGGTGCTCTTACGGTGTTTTTTATATTACGTCCGTATAGCGACAATAGTATACTGCTGTTTTTCCTGGGATCGTTTCTTGCAACGACGTTGGAATTTCTGACGGCACTTGTGATGAAGCGAATTTTCGGTGAGATCTGGT
>ENA-UEYI01002717-UEYI01002717.1-human-gut-metagenome-genome-assembly--contig:-NODE-2717-length-11758-cov-2.920298_pt1 | contig 11758 bp, 8 predicted proteins | sample MGYA00242900_ERZ507916 | MGnify/ENA primary metagenome ERZ507916 (study PRJEB26167, sample SAMN06115521) | human gut metagenome | host: Homo sapiens | place: China:Chongqing | collected 2015-09-02...
AAAGACGGAGGGATTGTCGTTTTCCGGAAACTACAATCCCCCAGTCAGCTTCGCTGACAGCCCCCTTTACACAAGGGGGCTTTAAAAGCGTTTTAGGATTTTGCTTCGCCGTCGGTCTTGGGTCTCGGCTTTCTGCGGCGGTGGTTATTGCGGCGGGGCTTATCCGTGCGCTCGGCCTTGTCCCCGGCGGGGGCGGCGCTCACCGGCGGCTTTTCACCGCCGCGGCGCGCGCTGCGGTTTTCCCCGGCGGGCTTTTTCTCGCTGCGCTCCGGCTTCTTTTCCGCGCGCTCGGGGCGCTCGGGTCTTTCGGCGCGTTCCGGACGCTCGACTCTTTCGGTGCGCTCGGACCGTTCGGCATTCGCGCCGCCGCGCTTCCGGCGGCGGGAGCGGCTGCTTTTCTTCTCGCCGGAGGGCTTCTCCGCGCTCTGCGGCGCGGCGGACGCGGTGCACACGTCCTCCACGATCATCGACGGCATGATCCAGCCGCTCGTCTCCGGCTCGGCGATCTCTTCCTTGACCTTTTTGGGCTTGTTGCGGAGAAGGTCGGGCAGGGGCTGGCCCTCCGCCGGGCGGCCGCCGGGGATCTCGGCGATCTCGTCGGCATCGTAGGTGCGGATCTGCGCTTCGCCCGGGCCGTCCAGCTTTACCTTGACGTTCTGGCGCAGGAGATTGACGAGCGTGACGCTGCCGTAGCCGTCCTCGGTCTGGACGAACGCGCCGTTTTTCGGCACGTGCTTCAAAAGGTCCTCATACGCCTCCTGCTCATAGCGCAGGCAGCACATCAGCCGCCCGCACGTGCCGGAGATCTTCACCGGGTTGAGCGACATCGACTGCGTTTTCGCCATTTTGGTGCTGACGGGCTGGAAGTCGTCGAGGAACTGGTGGCAGCAGAAGGGCCGCCCGCAGATGCCGAGACCGCCGAGCAGTTTCGCCTCGTCCCGCACGCCGATCTGCCGCAGCTCGATGCGCGTGCGGAACACGCCCGCAAGGTCCTTTACGAGCTCGCGGAAGTCCACGCGCCCGTCGGCGGTGAAGAAGAAGAGAATTTTATTCCCCTCAAACGAGCACTCGACGTCCACGAGCTTCATTTCGAGCTTGTGCTTTTCGATGAGCTCCCGGCAGATGCCGAGCGCTTCCTTTTCGCGCTTGCGGTTGAGCTCCGCGATGCGCAGATCGTCCGGCGTGGCGCGGCGCACGACGGGACGCAGCGGCTGCACGCAGTCGCCGTCCCCGACCATGTGATTTCCCTTGACGCACTCGCCGAGCTCCATGCCCTTGGACGTTTCCACAACGAGCGTGTCGCCCGTCCTCGCGGTCACGCCGGCGGGGTCGAAATAGTACGTCTTGCCGCGGCCGCGGAATTTTATGCTGATTACTTCTGTCACGGAATTTTCCTCATTTCCTGATGTGTGAGCGCCGGAGGTCATTTGCCGTCCGGCAGATAGGTGGATAGATAACCGGTCACGTGCTTCGTGCCGACGTTCAATCGGAGATACTCCTCCGCGCGGTGGAGAAACGCTTCGAGCGCAAGCAGCTCCCGCCGGTCGGAAACGAGCTTCACCGCGAGCTCCTCCGCCGCGGTAACGACCTCGAGAAGCTGCGCGTTATCGAGCTTTTCCATCGCTGTGCAGCAGCGCAGAAGCTCCGCGCGGTCGAGCCGCGCTTCAAGATAGCCGCGGGCGCGCTCGTTCTCCGGCGCAACAGTCCCGCCCGCGAGCCGGATCTCGCCGCAGCGCGACTGCACCGTTTCGAGCAGCTTTTCGCGGCTTTCGGCGCAGAGAAGGAACATGACGCCGCGCGGCGGCTCTTCGAGCAGCTTCAGGAACGCGTTCTGCGCGGCGATGTTCATCGTGTCCGCTTCGGGAAAGATGTATACCTTGCCGTCGGCCTCGTTCGGCAGCACGGCGGCGTCCACGGCGAGCGCGCGGATCTGGTCAACGGTGATCTCGCGCCGCAGCTTGCCGGACTTGTCCGCCGCGCGCTCGACGAGCGCCACGTCCGGATGGATGCCGGGGAACGCGCCCTGGAACACCTTGCGGCAGTGGCGGCAAGCGCGGCAGGGCTTCGCGCCGCTGCTCTCACAGAGCGCCGCCGCCGCCATTTCCCGCGCGCGAGAGCGCGCCGCGTCTCCGTCGCCGGAGATTATATACGAATGCATCATCTTTTCCATATCGATTCAGTATAGCACACACATTTTTAGTTTGACAAGCGTTTGCGAATTGAATACTATGGAAAAAACATCGTGAGGGGGGAGAATATGCGCGCCGCTATCTGCGACGACCGCGCCGAGGATGCGCAGCTCGTCGCGCAGTATGTCCGCGAATGGGGCGAGAGCCGGGAAGAGAGCGTCGCGCTCGAGATGTTCCCCTCCGCCGAGGCGTTCCTCTTCGCCTACGACGAGGACAAGAATTTTGACCTTCTGCTGCTCGATGTCGAGATGGGCGGCATGGACGGCGTGACGATGGCCAGGCGCGTCCGCGCGGAGAACACCGCCGTGCAGATCGTTTTCATCACCGGCTACACGGACTACATCGCCGAGGGGTACGACGTGGCGGCGCTGCACTATCTCGTAAAGCCCGTCCGCGAGGAAAAGCTCTTCGAGGTGCTCGACCGCGCCGCGGCGAAGCTGCGCAGCGACAGCCGCGCGCTCACGCTCGAGTGCGGCGGCGAGATCTTCCGCGTGCCGCTTTATGAGATCCGCTATCTCGATGTGGAGAAAAACTACACGACCGTCCACGCGAAGCGCGACTACACCGTAAAGAAAACGCTCGGCGCGCTCTCGGACGAGCTGGACGAGCGGTTTTTCCGCATCGGGCGCGCGGCGATCGTGAATCTTTCGTACATCCGCCGCGTGCCGAACCCGGACGCGATCTGCTCCGCCGAAGCGCTCAACCGCGCCATTATCGCGTATCATTGAGAGGTGAGAGCATGAGCCTTTTTTCCCGCCGCGTCGATAAGCAGCTCGAAGCCTACCAGCGCGAGCTGGTGGACACGCATTATAAAGAGGTGGAGAACATGTACCGCCAGATCCGCGGCTGGCGGCACGACTACCGGAATCATATCCAGGTGCTCAAGGCGTTCGCCGCCAAGGGCGATATGGACGCCATCCGCGCCTATCTCGACGAGCTGGACACCGATCTGAACACCGTGGACACCGTCGTCAAAACCGGCAACGCCATGGCGGACGCCATTTTGAACAGCAAAATATCCCTCGCCAAATCGCGCGGCATCACGGTGCAGGCCGACGCGCACATCCCCGTGAAGCTCAAAATGTCGGAGCTCGATCTCTGCTGCATTCTCGGCAATCTCTTCGATAATGCCATTGAAGCGAGCATGGCTCTGCCGGAAAAGGACCGGCTCATCCGCGTGTACATGGACATGAAGGGCACGCAGCTTTATATCTCCTTCACAAACTTCACCGCCGGAAAGAAGCTCGAAAAGACCGGCGGGCGCTTCCGCACCACGAAGGGCGAGGGGCACGGCTTCGGTCTCGTGCGCATCGACGATATCGTCGCGCGGCTGGACGGGTATCTTTCCCGCAACAGCGAGGACGGCGCGTTCACGACCGAGATACTGCTCCCGCAGGTGTGAAAAGCGGTTCATCCCCGAAAACAGGCAATTCGTCCCCGGTCTGTGCCGGGGACGAAGTTTTGTGATAGTGTTATCCTCGCAAGGAAGAGGTGGTTTCGATGAAAGAAAAAACGAAAAAGCCGCGCTACAATCTGGGGCAGAATATGCTCTGGATGCTGCGGCAGGCGCACGCGGTGCACCGGGACGATGTGCCGGTCATTACGGTCATCCGGGCGCTCGCCATGGCGGGCGTGGGCGTTTCCGGCCTTCTGCTCGCGCCGGAGATCGTCCGCTGCGTGGAGGAGGGAGCTTCCCTCTCCCGCCTTCTCACGACGATCGCCGTGCTTACTGGGGCGTTGCTCGTGTGCTCGGCGGTCAGAGACTATCTGCATCATGGGCCGCTGTTCTCGCGGGTGGATGTGCGTCTTGCGATCATCCGCAAGATCCATTATAAAGCCTGCGTGATGGCCTATCCGCTCACCGAGGACCCGGAGGTCCTCAAGCTACAGGAGCGGGCCGCCCGCGCGACCTGCAACAACCGCAGCGCGAGCGAGTCCATCTGGCTGGACGAGCAGAAGTTTCTCACCGCGGCGCTGAGCTTTGTGGTGTATCTGCTGCTGCTCACGAATACGAGCGCGTGGCTTCTCGCCGCGCTCACCGTGACGACCGCGGCGGAGTATTTCGTCAACCGGCGCATCAACGAGTGGGGCTACCGCCACCGCGACGAGGCCGCCGCGCTCGAAAAGAAAATGGACTATGTTTCCGACAAGGCGCAGAGCACCGTCCTCGGCAAGGACATCCGTATTTTCGGCATGCGCCCGTGGCTCGAAGCCGTGTATGACAAAACGCTCCGCGCGTTCGACGCCTTCGTCGAGCGGCGCGAGCGGGTGTATTTCTGGACGAACGTGATCGACGCCGCGCTCACCGCCGTGCGCAACGGCCTTGCCTATTACTTCCTGCTGCGCCAGACGCTCGCCGGGGGAATGGGCGCGGGCGACTTTCTGCTGTGCTTCTCCGCCGTCGGCGCGTATGCCGAGCAGCTCAACGGCGTTCTCGCCGAGCTCGGCACGCTGCGGCGGCAGAGTCTCGATCTCTGCGTCATCCGCGAATATCTTGAGCTGCCGGAGCCCTTCCGCATGGAGGGCGGCAAGCCCCTGCCGGAGTGCCCGGACGGGAAATACGAGCTGCGGCTCGATCATGTCTCCTTCCGCTATCCCGGCGCGGACAAAGATACGCTGCACGGTATTGATCTCACGGTGCATCCCGGCGAGCGGCTCGCCGTTGTGGGCTTAAATGGCGCTGGCAAAACGACGCTCGTAAAGCTGCTCTGCGGCTTTTACGACCCGACCGAGGGGCGCGTGCTCTTAAACGGCGAGGACATCCGAAAGTTCAACCGGCAGGAGTACTACACGCTCTTCACCGCCGTGTTCCAGAAGTTCTCCGTGCTCGAAGCGACGCTGGAGGAAAACGTTGCGCAGACGCGCGAGGGCATCGACGAGGCGCGCGTGCGCGAATGTCTCGAAAAGGCGGGGCTCACGGAGCGCGTGGCGGCGCTGCCGGACGATCTCAAAACGCACATCGGCCGTCAGGTGTTCGAGGACGGCGTGCTGCTCTCCGGCGGCGAAATGCAGCGGCTCATGCTCGCCCGAGCGCTCTATAAGAACGCGCCCATCCTGCTGCTCGACGAGCCGACCGCCGCGCTCGATCCCATCGCCGAGAACGATATCTATCAGAAATACGCCGCCATGACCGTGGGGCGGACGAGCGTGTTCATCTCGCACCGCCTTGCCTCGACGCGCTTCTGCGACCGCATTCTGCTCATCGACGGCGGCGCCATTGCCGAGCAGGGCAGCCACGAGGAGCTGCTCGCGCGCGGCGGAAAATACGCCGGGCTCTTTGAAGTGCAGAGCAAGTATTACCGGGAGGAGGGCGGAAACGATGGAAGAGAATAAGAAAAAAGTATCCTCGCGCGAGGCGTGGCGGCTGCACCGCCGCGCGGCGAAGCTCTTTTATGCCGAACGGCCCGCGCTGCACGCGGTCAACTGGCTTTACGCCGCGTTCAAATCGCTCTCGCCGTATGTGCTGATTTATCTTTCCGCGCAGATCATCGGCGAGCTGACGGGCACGCGGGACGCGCACCGGCTCACGGTGCTCGCCGTTGCCGCCGTGGCCGCGGCGTCGCTGCTGCCGCTCATCACTGCCGCGCTCGAGCGCTGGCAGACGGTTTTGTTTGATAACTATTTCTATATCAACCAGAAGATCTATGCCAAAAAGATGCTGGACATGGATTTCCCCCGGCTGGACGATCCCAAAACGCACGACGATCTCGCCCAGATCGGCCAGAACGAAAACTGGGGCGGCTATGGCCTGGGCCGCGTGATGGATGTGGAAATGGAGCTTCCAAAGGCTGTGTTCGGCGTTCTGGGCGTCATTGTCCTCACCGTAACGCTCTTCACGCAGCGCGTGCCGGAGAGCGCCGGGGCGTGGACGGTGCTGAATCATCCGCTGTTCATCGCGGGATTCGTGCTGCTGCTCGCGCTGCTTACGGCGCTTTCGCCGCTTTGCGAATATCGCATGGCCGTGCTCACCGCGGAGCTCGCGCCGCTCGCGCGGCTCGGCAACCGGTATGGCTTCTTTTCGGATATGGCCCTTTCCGACCGCGACCGCGCGAGCGACATCCGCATGTATAATCAGCAGGACATCTGTGATAGCTACGCCTCTTCCGACATGCCGTTCAGCGCAAACGGCCCGTTTGCAAAGCTCGCGTGGGGCCGCGGCGGTGTGCTGATGATCGTGAGCGCTTCGGTCTCGGTGCTGTTCACCGCGGCGGCGTACCTCTTCGTCTGCTGCAAGGCGCTCGCGGGCGCGTTCGGCGCGGGCAGCGTTGTGCAGTATGTCGCGGCGCTCACCGCCCTCTCCGGGCACCTTACGGAGCTCCTCAACCAGAGCAGCATTGCGCGCAGCAACGCGCCGTTTCTGCAGGATCTCTTCGCCTTCCTCGATACGCCGAACGAGATGTATCAGGGCTCGCTCACGACCGAGAAGCGCTCCGACCGAAAGTACGAGATCGAGTTCCGCGATGTATCCTTCCGCTACCCCGGCATGGAGAATTGGGCGCTGCGCCATCTGTCGGTGAAGTTTGAGATCGGAAAAAAGCTCGCCGTCGTCGGGCCGAACGGCAGCGGCAAAACAACGTTCATCAAGCTGCTTTGCCGCCTGTACGACCCTACCGAGGGCGAGATATTACTCAATGGCATAGATATTCGGAAATATAATTACCGGGAGTATATGGACGTATTCTCCGTTGTGTTCCAGGACTTTCAGCTGCTGGCGTTCTCGCTCGGGCAGAACGTGGCCGCCGCGCCGGAATATGACCGCGCGAGAGCCGAGAAAGCGCTCCGGCAGGCCGGCTTCGGCGACCGGCTCAAAGAGCTGCCGCTCGGAACGGAGACGAGCCTCTTCCGCGATTTTGACGAGAACGGCGTCGAGGTCTCCGGCGGCGAGGGGCAGAAGATCGCCATCGCCCGCGCGCTCTATAAGGACGCGCCCTTCCTCATTCTCGACGAGCCGACCGCCGCGCTCGACCCGATCGCCGAGGCGGAGATCTACGAAAAGCTCAACGACATGGTCGGCGACAAGACCGCCATTTACATTTCGCACCGGCTCTCCTCGTGCAAGTTCTGCGACGAGATCGTTGTGTTCGACGCCGGGAAGATCATCCAGCAGGGCGCGCACGAGACGCTGCTCGCGGACGAGAGCGGCGAATATGCGCAGCTCTGGAACGCGCAGGCGCAGTATTACCGCTGAGTCTCCGTCGCACACACGGCGAAGAACCGCCGGATGCGGCGCTCGATGAGCGAAAGAGCCACGCAGAGTTTGCGCCCGCAGGCGCAAATAAAGTGCAAAGCATTTTTGCCGGCGGCGTGTACGTCGGCAAAAATACTTTTTTGACAAGCTCAAACGGAGGGGGAGACCCCTCCGTTTCCGTTTCTTGCGGCGGAGGGGTTTTCTCCGTCAAGGTCTTTTCAACGGCGGAAAAATGCGCTATACTTTCTCTGTATCTCTTAGAACAAGGAGCGATGCCGTTATGATGGATAAATCGAGAGCGTTTCTCCGCACTCTGGGTCTGCCGGGGGGCGATCTGCACGCTCTTCCGACCTCGGAGGCGACATTTCCCGGCGGTGCGCAGTTCGGCGTGGAGATCCCCACGGTGAACACCTTTGCCGCGGCAAAGGCGCTGCTGCGCGAAACGCAGCGTCTCGGCGTCACGGTCAACCGCATCGACGAAACGCTCGGGGCGTTCCGCCACACGCGCGCGGAGCTCCTCGAATATGCCGCGCTCTGCCGCGACAGCGGCGCTGCGCTCACCGTGTCGATCGGCCCGCGGGCCGCGTATGACACCTCCGCCACGCGCCTTTCGCGGCAGGGCGCCGTCATCGGCTACCGGCTGCGCGGCGAGGAACAGCTCGTCCGCGCGCTTGAGGACGCGAAGCGCGTGTGCGATCTCGGCATCCGGGGGCTGCTCGTATACGACGAGGGGCTGCTCTGGGTGCTCAGCGAGGCACGGAAAAGCGGCGAGCTGCCCGCGGACACGGTGCTCAAGGCGAGCGCCCACTGCGGCCACGGCAACGGCGCATCGTTCCGGCTGCTCGAGCAGTGCGGCGCGGACAGCATCAACCCCGTGCGCGATCTTTCGCTCGATATGCTCTGCGCGCTGCGCGCGAGCGTTTCCGTTCCGCTCGATGTCCACACCGACTGTCCGGAGGGCTCCGGCGGGTTCATCCGTACCTACGAAGCGCCCGAGATCGTGCGCTGCTGCGCGCCGGTGTATCTCAAGATCGGCAACAGCGCTCTCGCCGCCCACGGCTCACTGCCGACGGAGGCGGACGCCGCGCGCATGGCGCAGCAGGCCGCCATCGTGATGGAAATGCTGGAGCGATATCTGCCCGAAGCGCGCCAGCTCGCCCGCGGCGAGGGGCGCGGGCTCGTCGCCGAAGCGGAGGTTCGCGTATGAGCGAGCGCATCGAGACCGCCGCGCTGCGCGATTTTTCCGTTTCGCTCTGTCGCGCGGCGGGGGGAAGGCTCCCCTCGCGCTCGATATGGCGCTCTCCACCGCAGCGCGCGGCAAGATCCGCTATGCCGCGCTGAACGGCACGCCGATCCCCGAGACCTGGGGGCTGGACGCGCACGGCGCGCCCACGACCGACGCCGCCGCCGTGCTCGACGGCGGCACGCTCCTCCCCGCCGGCGGCGCGAAGGGGTCGGGGCTTGCGATCTTCATTGAGCTTCTCTGCGCCGTACTCACGGGCAGCGGCGCTCTCGGCGGCAGGGGGCTTCTCTCCGATCTCTCGCGTCCGGCGGGAACGGGGCACATCTTCGGCTGCGTGGATATACAGCGCTTCCTGCCGCTCGAAACGTTTGAAGCTCTGTGCGAGGAGAGCCTTTCGCGCGTCACTTCTCTCACCCCGGCGCAGCCGGGCGGAGAGATTTTGCTCCCCGGCGAGCCGGAGGAGCGCCGCGCAGCCGAGAGCGCGGCGAACGGCGTTCCGGTAGCTCCGGCGCTGCGCGATACGCTCAACGCGCTCGCCGAAGAGCTCGGCTGCGCGGCAAGAATTTAAAATCTTTATACATTTTGGAAGGAGGACGTATCCCCCATGAAACTACGCATCGACACCTCCCGCTCCTACGCTCTCGCGCTCGAAGGCGGCGGAGCGAAGGGCGCGTACCAGATCGGCGCATGGAAGGCGCTGCGTGAGGCGGGCGTGAAGATCGACGCCGTCGCGGGCACCTCCGTCGGCGCGCTCAACGGCTCGCTCATCGTGATGGGCGATCTGGAAAAGGCGGAAAACATCTGGGAAAACATCCGCTATTCGCAGGTCATGGACGTGGACGACGAGACGATGTCGCGCCTTTTGAAGGGCGACGTGAAGCTCGACGAGCTCGACAGCGTGGCGCAGCAGATGTTCGAAGTGATAAAAAACCGCGGCTTTGACGTTACGCCGCTGCGCAAGTGGATATCGCAGGTCGTGGACGAGAAAACGGTGCGCGAATCTCCCGTGGAGCTTTTCATCGACACGTTCTCCCTTTCGGACGGGAAGCTGCTCGAACTGCGCGCGAAGGACCTGCCGGAGGGCACGCTCTGCGACATGCTGCTCGCAAGCGCCTATCTCCCGGTGTTCCGCAGCGAAAAGCTCGGCGGCAAGCGCTACGCCGACGGCGGTCTGCGCGATGTGCTGCCGCTGCATGTGCTCATTGAGCACGGCTACAAGGACATTCTCGCGCTGCGGCTGTTCGGCATCGGCGTGGAGCGCTCGGTGAAGGTCCCGGAGGATACGCGCGTCTATACCGTCGAGCCGACGGCCGATCTCGGCAGCACGCTCGAATTTGAACCGGCGCAGAGCCGGGAAAACCTGCGCGCCGGATATTACGATATGCAGCGCTTCCTCTACGGGCTGCGCGGCACGAAATACTATGTGGACTGCGATTGGGACGAGACGAAGGCGCTCTTGCTTTTGTCGGACGCCGCCTCCGCCGGGGAGAGCGTCAGCCTGCGCACGCTCTGCGAAAAGCAGCTCCCCGCGCTCGCCAAGCGGCTCGACGCGGAAAAGGGCGATTACACCGATCTCGCCGTGGCGCTCCTCGAGGCCGCGGCGGAGCACAAGGGCGTTGATCCCTGGCAGATCGTCACGGCGGACGCGCTGCTCGAGCTTGCCGGCGGCGGAGCCGCTCTCGCCGCGGCATTTGCCGAACCGGCGGCGCGCAAGCTCGCCCGGCAGGGCGGAACGGCGCGGCCGGCCCCGGCGCTGCTGGGTCGCAAGCGGCCCGCGCAGGGCTGCCGCCGTCCGGACGGCGGCGAGGGGCTGAACGTCTGTCTGATGAACGACTCGTTCCCGCCGGTCGTGGACGGTGTGGCGAACGCCGTGGTGAACTATGCGAAGATCCTTACCGAGACCGAGGGGCTCTGCGCCGTGGCAACACCGGAATACCCGGGCGTTGTGGACGACTACCCGTTCCCCGTCGTGCGCTATCCGAGCATCGATACGACAAAAATGACCGGCTACCGCGCCGGGAACCCGTTCGCCCCCGCCGCCGTGGCAGAGCTCGCGGCGATGGATTTTGACATCATCCACACGCATTGCCCGATCGTCTCCACGATGCTCGCGCGCAGTCTGCGCGAGGCGATCGACAAGCCGGTCGTATTCACCTATCACACGAAGTTCGACATTGACATCGCCAAGGCCATCCGCGGAAAAACGCTGCAGGACGCGGCGGTGAAGCTCCTGGTAAGCAACATTTCCGCGTGTGACGAGGTATGGGTCGTGAGCCGCGGCGCGGGAGAAAATCTCCGCTCTCTCGGCTACGCGGGCGACTACATCGTCATGCCGAACGGCGTCGATCTCCCGCGCGGCAAGGCATCCCCGGAGGCCGTGGATGCGCTGAGCAGAAAATGGGCGCTGCCCGCCGATAAGCCGGTATACCTGTTCATCGGGCGCATCATGTGGTACAAGGGGCTGCGCATCATTCTCGACGGGCTCAAAAAGGTGCGCGACGCCGGCGGCGATTTCTGCATGGTGTTCGTCGGCGACGGGCAGGACCGCCCCGCCGTGGAGGAATACGCCGCGCAGCTCGGTCTCACCGACCTCTGCCGCTTCACCGGCACCGAGCGCGACCGCGACACGATCCGCGCATGGTATACCCGCGCCGATCTGCTGCTCTTCCCCTCGACGTTCGACACGAACGGCCTCGTCGTGCGCGAGGCGGCGGCGTGCTCGCTCGGCAGCGTGCTCATTGAAGGCAGCTGCGCCGCCGAGGGCATCACCGACGGCGACACCGGCATCCTCATTCCCGAAAACGGCGACGGTCTCGCCGCGGCGCTGCTGCGCGAGGGCGCGGACCGCGCGTATTTCGCCCGCATCGGCGAGACGGCCTCCGAGAAGATCTATCTCTCGTGGGAAGACAGCGTGAAGAACGCCCGCGCGCAGTACCGCAGCGTGATCGAGCGTTGGAATAGCGGCGAGCTGCCGCGCCGCCGCGTTCTCCCCGGCGCGCCGGAGTGGACCGGCGACGTGGCCGAGCTCATCAACCGCGCCCGCACCGGTTGGGACAAGGCAAGAGAAGCGCTGGACCGGTATCTGTAAGATTTCGGTAAAGGCCCCCTCGTGCATTTCTCCATCAGAGGCGGCAAGTA
>ENA-UEYI01002719-UEYI01002719.1-human-gut-metagenome-genome-assembly--contig:-NODE-2719-length-11754-cov-3.262482_pt1 | contig 11754 bp, 11 predicted proteins | sample MGYA00242900_ERZ507916 | MGnify/ENA primary metagenome ERZ507916 (study PRJEB26167, sample SAMN06115521) | human gut metagenome | host: Homo sapiens | place: China:Chongqing | collected 2015-09-02...
GACACTGTGAAAGCTGACCGTCAATAACTAATTTTTCACCGTCATTGGCTAATTTTTTCGCCGTCATTAGCTAACACTTGTACCGTCAAGAGCTAATCGTTGGAAGGCAGAAACCCAGCAACCACGGGGCTTGCGGCGGGGAGAAAAGAAAATAAAAAGAATTAAAAATATAAAAAAGAATCCGGCTTCTTTTGAAAAACGACTGGATCAAGGAAAGATCCACCCCAAAAACAGCTCCCTCACAACGCCGGGAAAACAAAATCCGAAACCAGAGGACAAGTCCGCCTTTTCTCTCCCTCAAAACAGCGTAATCAGACTGCTGACTCTCCTTTTTTCCGCCTGAAAAGAGGATAGAAGCCAGCAAGTCAGATGCCACAATGCCGCCGTTCTCCTTTTAAGACGATTTGTGGGCACTGACCTTTTTCCCTGGTTTCGGCATGTTTCGGATTTTCTCTTCTCTCATTGACTCTTTTTTCGGCGAAGCCAAACCCGAAACGCCGCCCGAAGCCAAAACAACTCCGCCGTCTGTTCAACCCAAGATGCACACGGGATTAGCAAACGCCAATCCCAATGCGGCAAAAGAAGAGCTGGACGATGCCAACGAAACGGAAATCACTTGCTTCGGACAAATCCCGCATCACAACACGGATCCGGATCAATCCAACCGCTACCCAATGCGCGAGTCGCCCATTCCGTGCGCCGGAATCAATTACGTGCTTCGCACGCAAGCCGAACTGATTCAAAAAATCAAAGTGGCCGTTCCCTTGAACGAACCCGACAAAGATCGGTTTCTTTTTCCGGTCATCCGCAACATCGCAGCCTATGTACATCTGCTGCCGGCATCCAACAACTATCACCACAAAGGCCGCGGCGGTCTGTTAAGGCACAGTCTGGAAGTGGGCCTATATTCGGTCAATATGGGCCGCATGCACATCTTTGACCAAAAAGCCGATCCGGAAGCCAAGTATCGCAACAAAGGGCGCTGGTTTTTGGTCTGTTTCATCGCAGGCGCACTGCATGACATCGGCAAAGTGCTTGTATCGCTTACGGTGTGCGGCCAAGACGGCACACCGGTTTGGCACCCGGCAAGCAGCTCGCTGCACGACTGGATCAAGGAAAACCACCTCACGCGCTACTACCTCACGTGGCGCAGCGCTTCGGTCGACTACAGTCAACACGAATCGGCCGGTGCCATTTTGTTTGCTCAAATCGTGCCGCAACTCACCCGCCAGTTTCTGGAAGAAGCCAATTCGGCCACGCTCATGAACGAACTCTACGACGCATTGGGCGGGGTCAAGCGTAAGGGAGCACTGCTCACGAACCTCGTCACCAAAGCCGATCAACTGAGTACGTCGCGCGACCTGAAGCTGCAAAACGCCGCAAGCCTTGTCTCCAACGGCGTGGATATGCCGATCGCAAACGTACTGCTCGATGTGATCGTCTCATTAGTCGAAGACGGTTCATGGCGAATCAATGAATACAAGTCCGGGTGCCTCCCCTCGGCTTTGTGGGAGACCAGCGCCGGTACCTTCATTGTCTGGGAGAGCGCCGTTCAGTCTGTCGTCAACCGGTTAAACCAGCGCAACATTCAGGGCATACCGCGCGACTCGATGATCATTGCCGAAAAACTGAGTGAGTCGGGCATTTGTCGGTTCGCGGAAAACGCCGGAGACGATCGCTTCTGGAAAATCTCTCCCATTACGGTAGCCGAGGCCGATTTGTCTGCCAACGGCACTAAACCAATCCAAGAACCGGCTGCCGACGCGCCCGCCTACGCCTACAAGTTTTTCTCGGCTCTGAAAGTGCAGATCCCGGGGCGACTGTTTGAACACACCGCCGCCCCGGAAAAAGTGCCTACAGCTGTACTGGGGCAACCGCTGGCAGATCTGCTCACGCTTGCTTGGGAAGACAAACTCAAGCGCAAGGTGCCCGACAGCGGCCCGGCCGAAGACTTCGGCAGCCCCGAAGAAGAAGCCGAAGCCGACCGCATTGCGCAAAGTCAGGAAATCTACGACTACTTCGATGAGTTCGGAAACCCGGTGATTTCAATTCCGCAGCCCGAAATCGACGCGGCGCTTGAAACGCTCTCCGACAAAGCGCCGGAGACGATTGCTCCGACAAACGACCCGGTTGTTGTTCCCGAAAAACGGCAGACTGTTGCACAACCGCGAGCAGCCGATACCTTTGATCCGGACTCGCTCGATGTGGACGTTGTTATCAAAGAATACGATGAGACCGAAGAGCTGGATGCGGAGTTGCCCATTGAGCCAGATGACATTGCTGAGGCAAATCCAGAATCAGATTCGCAGCCCGAAAGCATTTTGCCCTCCCCCGTTTCGGCTCAAGCATTCGCTCCCAGCGTTTTCCGGGAGACGACGAACGATAAGGTAATGACGGTTGAGCGTCAGGAAGTTCCGGCTGTCGCTCACGCATCGGCCGCTACGTTTGCTCCCTCCTGCGCTTATGGGGAGCCGATCTCCGGCAAACAAAAGGAGACGAAGGCCGCTATTGCCCCCTCCCCCGCCTTGCCGGAGGAAAAAAGCGACAAAAACCGCACGGAAAACGCACTCCAACCGACTGATTTTGAAGAGAAAACCGTAAAAATTGCTCCGGAGCAATTTTTTCCTGCCACCCCTTGTCCGTTGGTTCAGGAAGACGAAATTTCCATTTCGAAAGTCAAAGTCGAATGTACGCAACCGGTCGTTGACGTACCGCTTGATGAGGCCCAACCGCAGAATTCGGTTGCGAACTTCATGCCGGGGACAGCTCAGAGCAAACCGAAAAATAAGCTAATGACGGTTAAGCCGAAGACCGAAACCAAGGATAAGGTCAAAAAGGCCGAAGAAAAGCTCGTTGAGTCTGCCGGAAAGGTGACTGAAATCCCAGTTTCACCAAAGCAAAACCAGCCTGTAGAGCCAAACAAAGGCGAAACGAAGACTTTCGTCTCCCTGCCACAAAAGGAGCCGGCTCTCGTGCCCTCCTACGAGGTCACGGTTGAGACCGTTCACGCGGCCTCCCCGTCAATTTCTCACACTTCGGCCGCTGCGGACAGCCAACCGGCTGAAGGCAACAAATACGAGGCCGAACTCAAGCGCAGCATCGAGGTCGCGGGACGCCGCTTTACCGTGCAAACGATTCTTGAGAGAGCCGCCCGCAACCTCACGGTGCAGATGGCTGCGGGCGGCGGAAAGCTTGCGCAGCACGTTACGCGTCGCAACGGCAAAGTCGCCTGCCCTGCTTTGTCCGTGCAGCTATTTTTGGACAACCTCAAGATTCCTTTTGAGGTGTTTGCCGATCAGTGCAACCGCGGCGCTTACGGGGCGCTCTCCTTTAATCGCTCTCTGCAGAGCTTTGAGATTCCCGAAAACCAACTTCCATGAGTGAATTTCAACGATGGCTACCCTAGATTACGATCCCTACTCCTATGAGATGCCCTGGCGTCCGAACTACGAGGCCATGCGTGCGGGCGTGTGGATGGCGACGGCGGCCTGTTATTTGGCCGCCTGCGCCTGGGACCACTCAGGCGTCTTCTTCTGGCTCGGCATCGTGTGTTTGTGTTTTTCACTGGCCTCATTGCCGGCGGCACGCCGCATTCACGAGCGCCAGCAGCGCCTCAACGGCTTTAGCGTTTTGTTTCGCGACATCAAGGACATCGAAAAATTAGCTCTTGACGATCAGCACCGCGGCTCGATGTGGCTCGGCACCGGTTTTGAGTGGACGAACCGCGAAGCGCAATACCTCTCGCAACTCGCGCAAATCGATCAGAGCAAATTGAAAGAAATGATCGAAACAAACGCTCGCCAGCGCGAACTCATCGACAACGTTTTTTCCGGTCGCGCTTTCCGACACCCCATCAAAACGCTGCACGCCTATTTCGATCCCTCCCCTGTTGTTGCGAAAAACATCGGGCAGCCGTGGATACACGGTCTGGGAAGTGAAAACAAAGATCTCTGGCAGCCCTTGGAACACGTCAACGGCCACACGATGATCTTCGGCACGACCGGTTCGGGCAAGACCCGCTTTTTCGATCTGATCATCTCGCAGGCGATCATGCGCAAGGAAGCCGTGATCATTATCGACCCCAAGGGCGACATCGACATGGAAAACAACGCGCGCGAAGCTTGCGAAGCACTCGGGCGCGGCGATGCGTTTGTGTACTTTCACGTGGGGCGTCCCGCGTTAAGTACACGCATCAATCCGTTGGCCAACTGGGCCAACCCCGAAGAAGTCGCCTCCCGCGTGGCTGCTCTGCTGCCTCAGACGCCCGGATCCGAACCCTTCGTGGCCTTTAGTTGGCAGGCCATCAACACCATCACGCAAGGGCTGATTCTTTGTTCGCAGACGCCGACGCTTGTCAATCTGCGCAGTTATCTGGAAGGCGGCATCGACAATCTGGTAGCCAAGACAATCATCGCCTGGATGAAAAAGGCGCTAGGCTCCGACATGGCCGATAAGGTCGTCAAGCGCCTTACCAATTCCGGCACTGAGCCGATGGATAAGACGCTCTCGCGGCTCATCACTTACTACCGCACCAAATTGCAGGACACCAACCCTTCGAGCGAAGTCGAAGGGCTGATTTCAATGGTTGAGCACGACCGGGAACACTTCTCGAAAATGATTGCCTCTCTTCTGCCGGTGTTGAGCAAACTCACGTCCGGCGCTTTGGGACACCTTCTGTCGCCGCGCGGCGAAGAAGACGTGGCCGACAGTGGGATGCGCGATATGGCCGAAATTATCGCCAACAAGTCGGTTTTGTACGTGGGACTTGACACGCTCACGAGTCAGGAAGTGGGTTCGGCCGTCGGCTCACTGATGCTTGCTGATCTTACGGCGGTGGCCGGTGCACGCGCCAAGTACCCGGAAAGCGAACAAGGCTATGTGAATGTCTTCGTCGACGAAGCCAACGAAGTGGCAAACGGCCCCTTCACGCAGCTTTTAAACAAAGGCCGCAGCCCGAAATTTCGAATGTTTGTCGCCACGCAAACCTTCTCGGACTTTGCCGTGCGGCTCGGCAGCACGCACGAAGCCTACAAGGTGCTTGGCAACCTCAATAACCTCATTGCCTTTCGCAGCTTCGATCCGGAAACCCAAAAGCACATCTGCGAGCGTATGCCGGAGACGAAGGTCAAAGAGCTGCAGCACGATCAGTCGCAGGCTACCGGCACCCGAGAGCCGATCCTCATTTCGGGCGGTCTGCGCGAAAGCCTCAAGCTGGAGAAAACCGAACTCTTTCCCCCTGCTTTTCTCGGGTATCTGCCCAATCTCGAGTACATCGGAATCATCTCCGGAGGCAATGTCATCAAGGGGCGCATCCCGATTCTAGTGCGCAACAAAGCGGGAAAGGACGCTTGAAAAAACGCCCCGAAACCGCCACGGCTTGACACTGTCGGGCAGTAGCATAGCTTCCCGAAAAATTTTGGATTTCTTACACAAACATGTCGTCAAATTCAGCAGCACTTATATCTGACGAACTTCACCCTGCCGTGGTGAAGGCGCTTGACCAAAGCGATCTGTTGCAAAACCTAGCAGCGCACTTTCCCGACGTTTATCGCATTGCCAACGAATACGCCGATCTTTTGAGCGTGCAGTGCGGCACCGATGAGATCTGCGCGAGACTACTTGGACTGCTCGATCGCGTCGTCGACGGCCAACAGGCAAGCGGATGCGTTCCAAGTGACACGCGCCTCTTTTCTCACTTTGCAAGCGCCGTTACAAAAGACGCCTGCGCCGTGATGAACGCGGGCGACAAGCCCCAAACCTCAACAACCGGAGCCGAACGGATTCTTCCCAACTCGGCGCGCCGCGTGCTGGTACGTCAAAAGGTCGCCGCTCGTGCGTGATTTCTTAGCCATTTGTTTTCTTTTGCTCGCCGAACTCGCCCTGGCACTCATCTTCGTGACGCCCGAGTACGCCGTGCGTCAATCCATGCGGGAAGCCGAGTGGATTGATATGTTTCTCGGCAGCGACTCGGCGCTTCGGCTCCAGCAACGGGCTGACGCGACGTATCAGCTGCTGGTGATCGATACCGGCACGGCAAAGGGGATTGGCCGCATCGTTCCCAACGAAGAGGAGAGGGCGCGCAGCAAAGGGCTTGAACATCTGGGTGAGACGCTGTGGCCGCGCGTGCAGGATCGCATCGAGTCGCTTCTGGATCTCTTCTATTGGCTGATTCGCCGCTTTCATCTGTTGGTGATGTGGCTTCCGGCCTGCATTCCGGCGCTGATTGCCGCCGCGGTGTCGGGCCTGTTGACGCGCCGCATCAAGCAGACGAACTTTCAGTTGACAAGCGCGGTGATGCAGCACTACACCTGGCGCATCTGCGGCTGGGCGTGCGGGCTGTTTCTGCTCGCGTTTTTTGCACCCGTGGCAATTCCGCCGATTGTGGTGCCCGTGATTGTCTGTTCTCTTGCCGTTGCCTTCGGTTTGTCGCTCGGGAATATCGCCAAGCGTATCTGAACTGAGCAAGTAGGGGGAGAAGAAAAAGGGATGGCTTTTGTGCTGTCCTTTTTTCGATTTTGGCCTGTATTTAAAGGGGAAAAGCAAAAAATTGCTCCGGAGCAATTTTTTCCCTCGGACACAGAAAAAGCCCCGCCTGAGCAAACAAACGGGGCCGGTGGAGGTGAGGGCGCTGAAAGCTCCGATAACGACGCCGGTCTCCGTCGCCATGCTAACACGAAGCGCGGCAAAACTGTTTTTTCATTGCCTCAAGCTGCCATGTACAATTCGGCCAGCGGAAAAAGCGAAGCAGGAATCGAAGTTGCCTGTTAATCCTCCACAACGCGGAACGGCCTACAGAATTAGCGCTTGTGCGCTATGACAGTGCCGTGTGGCACTGCCGACAAAAAGGCAAAGGCCCAATCCGCGCCAACGGAAAGGGCCTTGGTCTTTTCACTTTGGAGGTAAGGCGATGAACTTTCCACAGAATTCGCCAATCTCCGTAGAGATACTAGCACGGTGCGGGAGAAAATTCCGCATCCGGTTACGAATTGTCGTGCCGGTTGGGTTCGTCCTCGTGCTTGTCTCGACGGTCATTGACGTACTCCCTTGTCTGAAGACAAAGGATTCTTGGTTCAAACGCCAGATGCCGGCACTTGCCGGTCTAACACTGACTCACCTTGACGGACGATCGTCCCGCCCGTTGTCGCTTATCGGCAATGCACAGCGCTTCCGTCAGAATATTGCACGCAGCATTGACATCGCGGTTATGTTCTGCACCGCAGTGCGGACATATCCAACGACGCACACTCAGATCTTTCGTGCCGTTAAATCGGTACCCGCAAGCCGAGCAAAGCTGACTTGACGGATACCATTTATCGACATGAACAATCTGTGTGCCTACCTTAGAAGCGGCGTACTGCAAGATGGATACGAAATCGGAAAAACCGTAGTCTCCGATCTTTCGCCCCCATAGTCGCTGCATTGCCTTAATGTTGAGTGTTTCAAGTCCGATGAATGCATGACGCTCAACAAGCTCTCGGGCGATCTTCCATTGCCAGGCACTGCGCTGATTGGTGATGCGTCTGTACAGACGCGCCAAATCACGCTTTGCACGGTTCCGGTTATTCGATCCCTGTTGCTTGCGCGAGAGTATCCGATTGAGGCGTTTGACCTCTTTGAGGTTTTGCTTGAAAAACTCGGGACTTTCAATGCACTGTCCGTCGGACCCGGTGAGGTATGTTTCCAAACCGAAGTCAAAGCCAACCGGATGACCCGGCCGTGAATTGACAACATTTGGTACCTTCACCTCAACCGAAAAACAGAGCCATAGATCGTTTACCGAGTCGCGCTTGACCGTGAGAGTCTTTATCTTGCCTTCAATCTCTCTGGACTTGAAATACTTGTACTTCTGACCGCAAATCATCACCTGATTGCCCGACAGCAATTTGTAGCCTGCTTGCTTGAGGGTGAAGGATTTGTACTTGCGAACTTTTCTAAATCCCGGAAGACCGTATTTTTCGCCGTTCTTCCTGGCATTAAAAAAACGCTCGTAGCTCTTATAGAGCCGGTCGGTGACTTCCTGCAACGCCTGCGAGCCTATTTCTGTGAGGTACGCATACGGCGTGCGGGTCTTCAGTTTGGTCAGATGCATTTGAAGCTTGAACTTCGGAAGCGACTTCCCATACCTTTTGTAGTACCTGCGAGTCAGTGCCACACAGTGATTCCACGCCAAAGCCGCCGCATTGATCTGTCGATGCAGCTTCTTATTGCGTTTCGCACTGTAGAGCTTGAACTTGTAGGTTTTCATAACCTCAATCATACAAGGACGCGCCTCTCATCCCCGGATTGAAATCTGGGGCTTTCTCGGCTCGATACTGTAAAGCGCTCACTCATTGACTTCTTTTCATTTTTTTAACCCGTAAAGGGCACTTTCATTTGTCCTTTGCGGGCACTTGGAGTGCCCTTTTTTCCTTTTAGGAGCATTCCATTATGAATTTCCGCAGCTATCAGCATCTGGTACTCGTTGGTCGTCTTGGTCGCGACGCTCGTGTTTCTCAAACAAAGAGCGGCGTCGAGATGTTGAGTTTTTCGGTGGCTACCACTGAAAGCCTCAAAAACAGCGACGGTTCGTTCGAACAACGAACAAGTTGGCACGACTGTCTGCTTTTTGGCACGCGCAGTCCCAAACTCGCTTCCATGATGATCAAAGGAACGCTTGTCTGCGTGCAGGCGCATCTGTCGTACCGCACGCTCACCGTCGGCGACAAGCAGCATCAGGTTGCAACGATCATCGTTGATGACTTGCAGCTTCTTGCCGGCCCCGCCGCTCCGACATCGGAGACGGTTGCAGCAGGTGATGCTACGCCTCGCGCTCAAGCCACGGCTCCTGCCGTAGCTCACGCGCAGCCTGCCGCCAGACAAACCTATGCCAGAGCACGGCGTGCGCCGGCTTCGGCTCCCGCTCAAGCTCAAACGCAGAGCACGGCTGACAGCCAGCCTGACTTCGTTTAACCCTCGTTGCCGGGGATGCCTCATCCCCGGCCAAGGGCGTGATGCATCCCCATCTTTTTTTCTGGAGATGCATTATGAAAACCCGTTATCTTCTCGGTGCCTTGATTGTGATTGCCGGCATCAATTGGTTGATCGGAGCCGCCGGTATTGTGGCGGCTATTTTCGTCAATCTCAGTGTGCCCGACAGCTACGTGGCCGTTCGCTCCCTGGCGCTTGTCGTCCTGAGCATCGGCGTGGGCATTGTCGCCGGCTTGGCCGTCTGCTATGTCTCAAGCTACTGTCGATCGCTTGGCTGGCTCAACGGTGCCCTGTTCGTCTCTGCGACGATCTTAGGGTGCCTTGCACCGGGTTTTGTTTTTTATTCCATGCCCTGGAACTGGACGCTCTTTCACTCGGATCTCTTCTGGCTGCTTCTTGGCGGTCTGATTGCCAGCGGTCTGACCGTCGGCTGGATCGGTTCGTGCATTGAACGCAAGTCCTGGGCTTAATTCTTTTTTCACCTTCGCAATGAGCGGGGACGCTATCCATCCCCGCTGGTGCGGGCATGGTGCGTCCTCTTTTTTTAGGAGATTTACCATGTCCGATAAGGCAACCTCTCTTGTGGTTCGTATGGCCCAGCGCCTGGGTGTCGATTCTCAAAAACTTTACGAAAGCCTCACGAAAGTGTGCTTTTCCGTCAAGGAAAAGGATCGCCCTGCGCGTGCGCCGGAACCTGAAGAATTGCTCGCGCTGCTTGTCATTTGCGAGCAATACCAACTCAATCCCTTCACGCGACAGATTTTCGCTTTTCTTGCGAAAGGCGGAAAAGTGGTTCCCGTCGTGAGCGTTGACGGTTGGATCGCCATTCTCAATCGACAGCCCGATTACGACGGCATGGAGATTGAATTTAGCGACAAAACCGTCATGGCCGGCGGTCTGGAGCTGCCCGAGTTCTGCCGAGTGAAGATTTACCGCAAGGGACTCAGTAAGCCCGTCAGCGTTTCTGAGTTCGCTCAGGAGTGCTTTGTGGAAAAAAGCGAAGTCTGGCGCAAGTTTCCGCGTCGCATGCTGCGACACAAGGCCATCATCCAAGCCGTGCGCGTTGCCTTTGGCATCTGCGGCATCTACGACGAGGATGAGGCCAAAAACATCATCAACGCGGATGCCATCGAAGTGCCGCAGGCGTCTGCCTCCATTGCCGAGGCCCCCAAGCCGGCGCTTTTGCCCAGTCAGACGCAGGAAGAGCTTCAGAAAATCGTCACTCAATTGACGCGTCACGCAGCAGCCCATCCGGGAGGCTGGTCACGCGCTTATCAATGGGCTGACGCGAACTTAGCCGATGAGGCCGATCGCCAATACGTGTTTGCAGCTCTCGAAAAGAGCTGCAAAGAAGTGGAATCGGCGAAACAGGCCCAGAGCGCACCTGCTGCGGCGACAACTGCTGTCGCAGTTCAAGCCAACCCCGACGTGGTTGACGATTGGGACGAAACACAAGGAGCCTAACTGTGAAGGAAGTTCGTCTTGAACAAAAATCAGATCAGTGGAAAAGCTGGCGTCGAAACGGCGTCACGGCCACTGAAAGCGCCGTCATTGCGGGCAAGAGTCCGTTTATGACGCCGTGGCGTTTGTGGATGATCAAGGCGGGAAAGATGCTCGAACCGGATTTGTCAGCTGTGCCGGCAATCCGATTCGGCGTCGAACACGAGCCGATTGCAAGGCGCATGTTTGAAAGCACGCACGACACCCTCGTGGTGCCGACGTGCGGCGAGTTCGACGAAGATCCCGTTTTTCGGGCTTCTTTCGACGGACTGACGCTTGACGGCGAACCCGTCGAAATCAAGTGCCCCCAGGAAACGACGCTTGCAGACGTTCGTGCCAACGGACGCCAAAGCGAAGCCTTCCGACTTTACTACACGCAGGTACAGCATCAGCTGCTTGTGAGCGGTGCGGCCAGAGGCTGGCTCGTTTTTCTGGACAATGATCATCTCATCGAGTTTGAGGTCGCTCGCGACGAAGCCGCCATTGCAAGCATCCGTTCTGCCGGAAGGCAGTTCTGGGAATCACTGCTTGCCGGCAAAGCTCCCGCGAAAGACCCCATGCGCGACGTTTTCGAGCCGCAGGGCGAAGAAAACATCGAGCGCTGGGTTCAAACGGCCAAAGAACTCAAAAGCGTTCTCGAGCGAATCAGCGAACTTGAAAAAGCTTGCGTGCCGCTCAAAGAACAAAAGTCACGACTGACGAAGGAACTCACGCAAATGATGGGACAAGCCTGTTCGGCCAATTTCGCCGGCATTGCTCTGACCCGTCGCACAAGCGCCGGTTCCATCAACACCGAAAGGCTCATGCAGGCGCATGGGCTGACGCTTGCCGACATCTATGCCTGCCGCGAAAAAGGATCCGAGTCCTGGCTCGTGCGCAGCGTTGAAGGCAATCACGACAAAGCTTGGGCGCCCGACGAATCGTTCGATCAAATGATCGATTCGATTGAGCCGGCTCCGACGCTTTGGTGGTGAGGTAACGTATAATGCGTGTATGTCAATCGTAATACAAGGAGATTTATCATGCAGTTGGTATCGTTCCGCATCGATGAGGCCAGTCTCCAAGGATTGGATTTTCTTGCAAAGGGCGGTCAGACAAGATCTGCATTGATTTGTCAGGCTGTTCGAGAGTATGTCGGGAGACATCTTCTCGACAATCGGGTTATTGAAATGAACGCAAAAGCATTTGATGAGTTTATGGATTCATTGGATGCCGAGCCGACTCAGCAAGAACTCGAAGGCCGTCAACGTCTGAAGAATATTCGTTATCCCTGGAGTCCTCAACAGT
>ENA-UEYI01002733-UEYI01002733.1-human-gut-metagenome-genome-assembly--contig:-NODE-2733-length-11700-cov-3.258367_pt1 | contig 11700 bp, 9 predicted proteins | sample MGYA00242900_ERZ507916 | MGnify/ENA primary metagenome ERZ507916 (study PRJEB26167, sample SAMN06115521) | human gut metagenome | host: Homo sapiens | place: China:Chongqing | collected 2015-09-02...
TATCGCAATTTTCAAAAATAGTGCCGGTCAAAACGGCATCTTTGCGATATGCAGTTTGCGGCTGTTGCTTGTGCATTAAAAACGCAAACTGCTATATTTCAGCAGCTCCGTCAGCTTTGCCAGACGATGCACAGCCTCGTCCAGCACGTCGGTGCCGCGGGCAAAATGCATCCGGATGAGGTGGTTGACCGGCTCTTTGAAGAAGCTCGAACCGGGGACAGCCGCCACACCGATGACAAAATAAGTACCCTGCGGGACGTTGTGCTTGAGACCGATGGCATCCAGCCCGGCAAGGAAGTGGTCGCGCTTCTCGGTGTAAAGAGCGCGCAGACCTTCATAGTAGCTTGCGGGCATGGTCAGACCGGCGACGGCGGCCATCATGGCCTCGGTGCCGCCGCAGGTGACGCAGATTTCCGTGTTGGGGTCCACCTCTTAGTCTCCCCTCGAGAGAGAAGCTGTCACCGAAGGTGACTGAGAGGTTCAGTCCTTAAAATACGCATTCTGCACAGCCAGCAGGACGCCTGCGCGGCTGGCGGCGAAGTTCAGGCCGCCCTGCAGGTAGCAGGTATACGGCTCACGCAGCGGGCCGTCGCAGGAAAGCTCGATGGTGCTGCCCTGCGTAAAGCTGCCGCTGGCCATGATAACTTCGTCGGTGTAGCCCGGTTCCGGAGAGGGTTCCGGGGCGGCATAGCTGTCCACGGGGCTTGCGGCCTGAACTCCCCGGCAGAAGCCGATGAGGGCGTCCGCCGTACCAGCATCAAAGCAGGTGACGATGTCGTTGTGGGCCTCGCAGTAGCGAGGGATGGGCTTTTTGCCCACCAGTTCCAGCAGGCACTGGGCGTAGATGGCCGTCTTGATGGCCTCGCAGACCACGCCGGGGGCGTAGTAGAAGCCCAGATACATATCGCGGGGCGTCTCGAGGGTACAGCCCAGCTCCTTGCCGAGGCCGGGGGCGTTCAGGCGGTAGGCGCAGAGCTCCACGAGGTCTTTCCGGCCCGCGATATAGCCGCCTGTGGGGGCGATGCCGCCGCCGGGGTTCTTGATGAGGCTGCCCACCACGAGGTCGGCACCGGCCTGGCAGGGTTCTTCCTTCTGGGTGAACTCGCCGTAGCAGTTGTCCACAAAGATGATGATGTCGGGGTTGGCGGCACGTGCGGTGTCGGCGACCTTGCGGATGGTGTCGAGGTCGAAGGCGTTGCGCTGCAGGTAGCCGCGGCTGCGCTGGATGTGGCAGACCTTCGCGCCCGGGGCTTTCTGGGCGATGAGCTCATAGTCCGGGGTAAAGTCGGCCTTCAGCGGGGCCTCGTCGTACTTGATGCCGTAATCCATCAGGGTTCCGGTGCCTTTGCCTTTGCCATCCAGACCGATGACGCCTTCCAGCGTGTCATATGGACGGCCCGTGGCAGCCAGCAGGGTATCACCTGCCCGCAGCAGACCAAAGAGGGCCACAGCCAGCGTGTGGGTGCCGCTCTGGAACTGGCTGCGCACCAGTGCATCTTCGGCGCCCATCACCTCGGCAAAGATCTGCTCGAGCTTGGCGCGGCCGCTGTCCCACAGGCCGTAGCCGGTGGTGCCCAGCATATCGGTGGAGGACATCTGGGTGTCCGCAAAGGCTTTCAGCATCTTGAGCTGGTTGTAGTCGCGGATGTCCTCCATCTGCTTGAAGTAGGGCTGGCAGAGCTCGAGGGCTTTTTCATCCAGCGCCAGAACTTCGGGTTTGTAGTCGAAAAAGTGATTTAACATTGACATTATAATGAATCCTTAATTGTTATTGTACTTCATATCGTGCATACTCCCCCATCTTCTCAAAGCCCAGCCGGGTATAGAAATCCACCCGCTCGGGGCTGCACAGGAAGACAGGCATCCAGCCTTCGGCGGCGAGGGCATTCGCCATCTCGACGATGAGCCGCCCGCCGACGCCTTTGCCCCGCAGAGCTTCCACGGTCTCGCCGCAGGCCATGTATGCTTGACCATTTGCCAGCGCGTAGGCTCCCACAGTACAGATGATGTTTCCTTCCCGTTCCAGCGTCCAGACCCGGGCAAGGCCCCGGCTGCGCTTGGAGCAGAGCTCAGAGTAAAAGTCATCCCGTTTTGAGGGCCTGTCAGGGAAGAGCATATCCGCTGCTTTTCCGGCAGCAGGTTCTGTGTTTTTGGCAAGACTCTGCCAGAGGGCAGCGTCTGCCTCAGGCAGCGGCAGCTGACGCCCCGGCGCAAGGCCGAAGACGCTGTGTGTCTTTGCCCGTTTCCAACCGGTGGGCGGCGGACACTCGGCTTCATCCAGCACCACGGCCTCACAGCCGCAGAAAGCCAGAAAGCCCGCCAGCTCCTCGGGGTTGGCGTGACCCGCCAGCCACGCGGTGCCTCCGCCGACATCCAGCGCCAGCGTCGGCCCGGCGAAAAAGCGGCCCGGCTGACTCTTACCGAAGAGGGCGAACGCCAGCGGCATGGTCGCCCCGAGACAGAGCTTGCCCCGGCAGGCGCTCAAAAAGCGCTGCTTCTGGCGGGGCGTTTTGATTTGGGCTATCACTTCAGCGCGTTGACGATGCTCTTGAACTCGCGGCCGCGCACTTCAAAGTTCGGGTAGAGGTCGAAAGAGGCGCTGGCCGGCGAGAGGATGATGATGTCGCCGGGCTTTGCGCAGGCGCGGGCCAGCTCCACGGCGTGCTGCATGTTGTCGGCGTGCTGGATGGGCAGCTCTGCCTCGTTGAAGTTCGGGTCTTCGCGCACGGCCTTCTCGATGCGGGGGCCGGTAGAACCCATCAGCACGAGGTTCTTTACATGGGCCGTGATTTCAGGAGCCAGCGGCTCATAGGGGATGTGCTTGTCGTAGCCGCCTGCGATGAGGATGACCTTCTGGTCGAAGCTGCGCAGACCGGCGATAGTGCGGGTGGGGCTGGTGCCGATGGAGTCATTATAATAAGTGACGCCGTCCAGCACGCGCACCGGCTCGATGCGGTGCTCCACACCGGTGAAGCTGCTGCCCACCAGCTGGATGGCCTCCACAGGCACCTCGCCCCAGACGGCGGCGGCAGCGGCCAGCAGGTTCTCAATGTTGTGCAGGCCCCGCAGCTTCACGTCCTTCTGGGCGAGGAAGGGAGTCACGACGCCGTTCTCTGCCATGCAGAGCATCCCGTCCTCCCGCAGGAACGCGCCGTTGTCCGTCTCGTGCAGGCGGGTGAACCAGACCTGCTTGCCCTTGCAGTCCTTCTGCATGGAGCGGCTGATCTCGTTCTCATAGCCTAGGACAGCGCGGCAGGGCTGCTTCTGGTAGAGCAGGATGTTGCGCTTGGCGTCGATGTACTCCTGCATATCCTTGTGGTGGTCGAGATGGTTGGGGGTCACGTTGGTGACGACGGCGATGTTGGGGCTCTGGTGCATACTGATGAGCTGGAAGCTGGACAGTTCCACCACGGCCACGTCGTCGGGGCTCACCTCGGGCAGCATGGGCAGCAGGGCTGCGCCGATGTTGCCGCCCAGATGCACCTTGCGGCCTGCGGCCTCGTAGAACTTGGAGATGAGGGTGGTGGTGGTGGTCTTGCCGTCAGAACCGGTCACGGCCACGATCTCGCAGGGGCAGAACTGGAAGAACAGCTCCACCTCGCTGGTGACCATGGTGCCGGCGGCCATAGCGTCCTGCAAAGGCTTCTCGAAATAGCCCACGAAGCCCGGGGTGCGCATGATGATGTCCTGCCCCTTGAAACCGTCGAGGTAATTCTCGCCGAGGCTCAGATCGATGCCCAGCTCCTTGATGGTGGCAGCGTAGTCGCCGAAATCTTCCACGCTCTTTTTCTGGTCGCAGAGGGTGACGTGCGCACCCAGCTCCACGAACTCCTTGATGAGCGTCTTATGGCTGACGCCCGCACCGATAAAGGCAACCTTTTTGCCCTTGATGAGGTTTGCAAGCTCCTGCTGTTCCTTCTGCATAAAAAAGGACCTCCTCCATAAATGTATATTACCATAGCACCCCCGCCGCACACAGCCGCAGGAGAAAATGCATTGCCGTCCCCCATTATAGACCATTTGTTTCCGATTGGCAACGGAAAAACACAAACCGTGGCTCAAAATGTCCACCCAAATCAACAAAATGTCGATTGTCTTTTCTGCCTGTTTCTGTTACACTTATAGCGATTTCAATTTTTGGCGCAGCATCAACAGCATTGCGCCGGCTCAACACCAGAATTTTCCTGCGCCTGTCCGGGTGTAGTTTTCTTATTTCTTATCACTTTCTGAGACAAACAGGGCCGCACCGGCCCGAAAGGATGCATTTCTTGAAACAGCTTCGCTTTGTCACGGCCCTGCTAGCTGCGTTTTTTGTTCTGAGCCTGACCGCCTGCGGCTCCGGCTCCAACAGCTTTACCTGGTTCGTGGACTCCATCCCCGCGAACCTCGACCCGCAGGTGGCGTCCAGCGCCTCGGACATCATCGCCTGCGAGAACCTCTACAGCGGCCTCGTCCGCCGCACACCGGACGGCAGCCTCGCGCCGGAATTGTGTGAGCGGTGGGAGGTATCTGCCGACCGGCTCACCTATACATTCTATTTGAAGGACGGTCTGACCTATACCGCCTCGAAGGGAGATCCCTCCGACTACGCCATCACCGCCGAGGACTTCGTCTTCGCGTTCCAGCGGATGTTCCGCCCCGGCACCAACTCCCCCTACGCCGTGGAGTTCTCTGCCCTCGAGAACAGCGCCGCCGTTCTGGCCGGTCAGAAGCCCGCCAGCGCGCTGGGCGTCACCGCTGCGGAGCCGCTGAAACTGGTGTTCCGACTCTCCTCGCCCGACGAGACGTTCCTCTCCAAGCTGACGCTGCCCGGCGCGATGCCCTGCGACGAAGCGTTTTTTGACAGCACCCGAGGCACCTACGGTCTGACCAGCGCCTCCACCCTTTCCAGCGGACACTTTTACCTTTATAACTGGACGTCCAGCGGCCTTTTCCTCCGCCGGGCGGCTTCGGGGAGCCAAATCGACAGCCTGCGCCTCGTGGAGAACACCACGAGCTCCGGCCAGTCCGCCGAAGAGCTCATCAATAACGAAAAATGCACCGCCGCCCTCGACGACAGCGGTACCCCCACCTCGCTGCAGAGCGTGTCCTACTCCGACACCACATGGGCGCTGCTCTTCAACTGCGACTCCATCTTTGCTTCCACTGAGCTTCGGCAGGCACTGGGCAGTGCAGCCGCTTCGGCGGTGGAAGTCCCTGGCGGCGGGCTGTTCGCGGAGGCAAAGGGCCTCATCCCCGACGGCCTGACCGTGGACGGCATCGACTACCGGCAGACGGCGGGCGATGTCCGCCCGGCCTTCGGCGACCCCCGCGCACTTTACATCGCCGCCCGCGACGGCGGCGTCTCCCCCTCCGACTTTGGGCGCGTCTCCCTGCTGCTGCCCTCCGGCAGCGGCCTCAGTGACACCGCCGAGCTCATCAACAGCGCATGGCAGAAGGAGTTTTCGCTCTTCTTCTCGGTGGAAGAGGTGGAGCCGGAGGAGCTCCAGAAGCGGCTCGAAAACGGCAGCTACACCATCGCGCTGGCCCCCGTGCAGGCCGAGGGCGGCAGTGTCTACACCGCACTGGCCCAGTTCTCCCCCACCGGCGGCGGGCTGACCGGCTACAGCGACGCCCTTTACACCACCCAGCTCTCGGCCAGCGCCACAGCCACCGGCAGCACCCGCTGCTCTCTGCTGGCCGCCTGTGAGCGCCAGCTCCTCGAGCAGGCTGTGGCCGTACCGCTCTTCACCCAGCAAAAGCGGCTGCTGGTGGCCAACGGCATCGAGGGCCTCGTCTTCGACCCCTTCGGCCCGGTGCTGGATGTGACGTATGCGACGAAGGGATAACCTCTCAGTCTCGCTATCGCTCGACAGCTCCCCTACCGAGGGGAGCCTCTGGCGAAGAGGTGAAGCTTTATGAAATGCCAAGGCCTCTCCTCGATAGGAGAGGTGGCACGCCGTCAGGCGTGACGGAGAGGTTTATTTCCTACTTTTTCTATATTGCAGCGGCCCGACGCCCATCGTCTCCCGAAAAACGCGGCGGAAGTGGGCCGCAGAGGCGAAACCGGTCTGCTCGGCCACGCTGCCGATGCTCAGCTCTGTCGTTTCCAGAAGCTTCTGTGCCGCCTCGATGCGGCGGGCGTTGATGTAGTCCACGATGGACTGCCCCGTCACCCGCCGGAACAGCCGGCTCAGATAGTAGGGCGAGATGTAGAACCGCGCTGCCACCTCGGTGAGGGAAAGCTTCTGCTGGTAGTTTGCCGCAAGGTAGGCGCATATCTGCTCCACCGTCTCGTTGCGGGGGCGGGCGTCGGCGGCGCTCTGCGCCCGGTGCTCCTGCTCCACATAGTGGAGCGTCAGTGCCAGATACAGCCCGCCGGGATACTCCGGCTCGCCCATGGCGCCCCGCATCATCTCCAGCAGCGTCCGCAGACGACTGGCCCACTGGACGCTGCCGTAAAGGGCCATCTGGCTGCCCGGTGCAAAAAGGCGGAGGAAATCTTCGCCGGTGGCGTTCTTCATCTCGTGGAGCACTGCCAGCGGGAACTCGCACCCCAGCATTTCCGGCTGGGTGTGGCCTGCCTGCGATACCACCCACGCCCCCGGCCCCAGCAGCAATGCGCAGCCGGGGCTGACCAGGAGCGACATGTCCCCGCACTGGACTGTGCAGCTGCCGCCTGAAAACAGAACGATATGGCACATCTCGGCAGGCAGCTCGAGCCGCCCGCCGGACAGCTTGAGCGCTCCCGCCGTGATCTTCGCGTTGAGTTTTTCCCGTTCGGCGCGCATCCGCCCTTCCCCCTTCTTGCTATGCCTGCCCCGCTGGGGCAGTGCTCTGATATTCTTATCCCCAGTGTACCATGTCCGCCCTCTGCGGGCAAGCCGCAAATCTACGCAAATAACTCAGGAGGCTGTAAAAATGAATCTGTCTCTCATCCGTTCTATGACCCGCAGCGCCGTCTTCGAGCTGGAAAATGGCAAGTGCTTCCGCCCGGAGCATCCCTTCCCCGTGGCTCTGAACGGCAAGACCATTTACGAAAGCTGCAACACCAACGTGTTCTCCCTCTTCTCTCTGACTCCGTCCACCGCCTACACCGTGGAGGTAGACACCGAGGGTGAGCACCTGAAACTGGATTTCACCACCGAGGCCGAGAGCTTCTTTGTGGACGCATCCCGCTACGGCCTCGTCGCCGATGGCGAGACCGACAACACCGGCAAGCTGCAGGCTGCTCTTTCCACCTGCCCCAGGGGCGGCACGGTATATGTCCCTGCTGGCCGCTACCGCACCGCCAGCCTCTTCATGAAGAGCTGCACCACCCTCTACCTCGAGAAGGGCGCTGTGCTGCTGGGCGACAATGACCGCACCCACTACCCCATCCTGCCCGGCGTCATCCCCAGCGAGAACGAAGTGGACGAATACTACCTCACCGGCTGGGAGGGCAACCCGCTGAACAGCTTTGCGGGCCTGCTGAACATCACCCAGGTGCATGACGTCGTCGTCACCGGTGAAGGCACACTGGACTGCGACGCCCAGAACGGCGACTGGTGGGTCGATCCCAAGGTCAAGCGCATCGCATGGCGTCCCCGCGCCGTGGCGATGGTGGACAGCGAGAACGTCTGCCTCCACGGCATTACCGTGCAGAACAGCTACTCCTGGACCATCCACCCCATCTTCGTTAAACACCTCGACCTGCTGAACTTCAACATCAACAACCCCTACAACGCCCCCAACACCGACGGCATCGACCCCGAGAGCTGCGAGTACACCCGCATCATCGGCGTGAACATCCACGTCGGTGACGACTGCATCGCCATGAAGGCCAGCAAGGTCTTCCTCGGCATGAAGCTCAAGAAGAGCTGCGAGCACACCGTCATCCGCAACTGCCTGCTGGACAAGGGCCACGGCGGCATCGTCATCGGCAGCGAGATGAGCGGCGGCGTCAAGGACATGGTGGTCACCCAGTGCCTCATGGACCACACCGACCGCGGCCTCCGCGTCAAGACCCGCCGCGGCCGCGGCAACACCGCCGTCATCGACGGGCTGGTGTTCCGCAACGTGGAGATGCAGGGCGTCAAGGCTCCCTTCGTCATCAATATGTTCTACTTCTGCGACCCGGACGGCCACGGCCCCTATGTCCAGTGCCGCGAAGCTCTGCCCGTGGACGAGTACACCCCGAAGCTCGGCACCCTGACCATGGAAGACATCGTGGCCACCGACGCACAGTTTGCGGGCTGCTACTTTGACGGCCTGCCCGAGCAGCCCATCGAGGGCGTCTCCATGAAGAACGTCACCATCACCTTCGACCCCGACGCAAAGGAGGGTCAGGCTGCCATGGCCGACAACCGCCCGCTGGTCAAGAAGCTGGCCATCTACGCCGAAAACGTCAAGAACATCGAGCTTCACAACGTCAAGATCGAGGGCTACGAGGGCGAGCGCCTGCGCTTTGCCAACGTCGGCCATTTTGAGGAGGACTAAGCCATGACTCATGAAGAGATTTTGTCCATGCTGGGCGATTATGTGGACTACCTCATCGCCAATTCCAGCGCCGAGGCACCCATGTGGAACATCGAGAAGGTCCGCAGCGGCAAGCCCAACAAGTGGAACTACATCGACGGCTGCATGATCACCGCCTGCCTGAGCCTGTATAAGACTACCGGCGACGAAAAGTATCTGAAATTTTCCAAGGATTTCATCGACTGGTTCGTGCAGGAAGACGGCTCCATCAAGACCTACGACCCGAAGGAGTACAACCTCGACAACGTGAATCAGGGCAAAAACCTGTTCATCCTCTACGACATCTTCGGCGACGAGAAGTACCGCAAGGCCATCGACACCATCCGCAGCCAGCTGCTCACCCAGCCCCGCACCAAGGAGGGCAACTTCTGGCACAAGGACATTTATCCGTGGCAGGTCTGGCTGGACGGCACCTACATGGCCCAGCCCTTCTATATGGAGTACGAGACCCGTTACAACAAGATGCAGGGCTGCATCGACAGCTACAAGCAGTTCATGAACATCCAGAAACACATGCGGGATGAGAAGACCGGTCTGTACTACCACGGCTACGACGAGAGCCGCCAGATGTACTGGGCCGACCCCGTCACCGGCTGCAGCCCCAACTTCTGGCTGCGGGCCATGGGCTGGTTCATGGTGGCGATGGTGGACGTGCTGGAGCGGATGGATGAGCAGCTGTACAACGAGTACCGCGGCATCATGGCGATGTTCAAGCAGACCATTGAGGACGTGCACAAGTTCCAGGACGAGGAGACCGGCATGTTCTGGCAGGTGATGGACCACCCCGGTGTGGAGGGCAACTACCTCGAGACCAGCGGCACCGCTCTGTTTGCCTATGCGGTGCTCAAAGGCGTGCGTCTGGGCTACCTGCCCAAACGCATGGCCGCATGGGCCGAAAAGGCCTTCTACGGCACCTGCGACAAGTACCTGTCCAGGAACCCGGACGGCAGCCTGCAGCTGGACGGCATCTGCCTGGTGGCCGGTCTCGGCGGCAAGGACCACCGCGACGGCTCCCTCGCTTACTATTTCAGTGAGCCTGTCGTCTGCAACGATGCCAAGGGTGTCGGCCCGCTCGTGCTGGCCTACACCGAAATGATCGCCCGCTGAGCACACGAACCAAATAGAAACTGCATTGGGGCCGGGAGCTTTTCCCGGCCCCAATGCGTTTTCCGGGCGCAAAAAAAGAGGAACTGCACGGGGCAGTTCCTCTGGAAAAAGGCTGTTTACTTGAGCACCGCACCGAGGTTTGCACTCGTGACCATGCGGGCATAGCGGCTGAGCCAGCCGGTCTTGATGTTGGGTTCGGGTGCGACATACCGGGCTTTGCGCTCGGCCAGCACGTCGTCGGAGACCTCCAGCGTGATGCTGGCGTTGGGGATATCAATGTGGATGATATCGCCCTCCTCGATGAGGCCGATGGGGCCGCCGGAAGCAGCTTCGGGGCTGACATGGCCGATGGCGGCACCGCGGGAAGCGCCGGAGAAGCGGCCGTCGGTGATGAGGGCGACGGTCTTGTCCAGCTTCATGCCGGCCAGTGCAGAGGTCGGGTTCAGCATCTCACGCATACCGGGGCCGCCCTTGGGGCCTTCGTAGCGAATGACTACCACATCGCCGGGCACGATCTGGCCTGCGTAGATGGCCGCAATGGCGGTCTCCTCGCTGTTGAAGACGCGGGCCGGGCCGGAGTGCTCCTGCATCTCCGGGGCGACGGCGCTGCGCTTGACCACGCAGCCGTCCGGTGCGATGTTGCCCCACAGGATCTGCAGACCGCCGGTGGGGGAGTAGGGGTTCTCGATGGGGCGGATGGCCTTATCGTTCAGGATGCGGGCACCCTGGATGTTCTCGCCCAGCGTTTTGCCGGTGACGGTGGGAACATCCAGATCCAGCAGGCCCTTCTTGGCCAGTTCGGCCTGCACGGCGGGGATGCCGCCTGCGGCGTAGAGGTCGGGCATGTGGGTCGGACCAGCGGGGGCCAGGTGGCAGAGGTTCGGGGTCTTGGCGCTGATCTCGTTGAAGAGCTTCAGGTCGATGGGGACCCCGGCCTCGTAGGCGATGGCCAGCAGGTGCAGCACCGTGTTGGTGGAGCAGCCCAGCGCCATATCACAGGTCAGCGCGTTGCGGATGGAGCGCTCGTTGATGATCTGGCGTGCGGTGATGCCCTTGCGCACCATCTCCATCACGGCCATACCGGCGTGCTTTGCCAGCTGCAGGCGCTTGGAGTACACAGCCGGGATGGTGCCGTTGCCGGGCAGGGCGATGCCGATGGCTTCGCACAGGCAGTTCATGCTGTTGGCGGTGTACATACCGGAGCAGCTGCCGCAGCTGGGGCAGCAGTTGCAGGTGCAGTCTTCCAGCTGATCCTCGGTGATCATACCGGCCTTGTAGGCACCCACAGCCTCGAACATCTTGGAAAGGCTGACCTCTTCGCCGCCGTAGGTACCGGCCAGCATGGGGCCGCCGGAGCAGACCACAGCGGGCACATCCATGCGCACCGCTGCCATCACCATGCCGGGCACGATCTTATCGCAGTTGGGCACCAGCACCAGACCGTCCAGCTGGTGGGCCATGAGCATGGTCTCCACGCTGTCGCAGATCAGCTCGCGGGAAGCCAGCGAGTACTTCATGCCCACATGGCCCATGGCGATGCCGTCGCACACACCGATGGCAGGGATTAGGATGGGGGTGCCGCCTGCCATCTCAATACCGGCCTTTACGGCATCGGCGATCTTGTCCAGATTCATATGGCCGGGCACGATCTCGCTGTAGGCGCTCACCACGCCGATCAGCGGGCGCTCCAGCTCTTCCGGGGTGTAGCCCAGGGCATAGAACAGGCTGCGGTTTGGGGCGCGCTCCGGGCCTTTTTTAACGTTATCACTTCTCATATTTTTCTCTCCTTTGCAGCGGAAAAAGGGCATGGTCCTTTTTAGGGGCAATCTTTGCTGTTTATAGTATCGCACAAATACCAGAAACAAGCAAATAAATTCATGTCCCGGAACGGTCGCTACGCCCGCAGGCACGTTTCGGAGGCCCGCAGGGCAGCACCCCGGCTCTTAGGCCGGAGATAGACCGTTCTCTATAAATAAATTTTAGTTATCTCGCGAGGAACCACCCCTCAGGCCGCTTTGCGTCCAGCTCCCCTCCAGGGGAGCCAATATCCTGCCTTAGGTCGTGCCTGGCTCCCCTTTGAGGGGAGCTGTCTGCAAC
>ENA-UEYI01002744-UEYI01002744.1-human-gut-metagenome-genome-assembly--contig:-NODE-2744-length-11645-cov-8.999481_pt1 | contig 11645 bp, 10 predicted proteins | sample MGYA00242900_ERZ507916 | MGnify/ENA primary metagenome ERZ507916 (study PRJEB26167, sample SAMN06115521) | human gut metagenome | host: Homo sapiens | place: China:Chongqing | collected 2015-09-02...
TCGACCCTCAATCTTACAGTGCAGGAACCGCAACCAGAAAGTATGAAGAAACCGGCTGCCGTGGGCTATCCGCAGCCAACGGCCCCAGCATCCGAAGGCCGGGTGCTGCTGCGCGAGGTAGGGCGCGAGAAACCTGCGACCATAAAACGCATGTTGAGCGACATATACCGCCAAAACCGTACGGACGTGAAGGGCATTCGCACGAAGAAGTACGGCATTGAAGTCGAAGTGTTGGGGATTTACGTGTTCAATGACGTGATATACATTCACTCCTGTATCTCGAACGACACGAATATCTCATTCGAGGTAGATGCACGACATTTCATTGTAGCGGATCGCAAACTCACCAAGCGTACGGCACAACAGCAGTCGACGCTCGAAGTCCTGCGCGTATGCAACGATCCGGCAGTCGTGAGGGGACATCAGCGTCAGCGAACGGTATTCGCACTGCCCAAACTGACGATCTCCGATGACAAGGTGCTTTTGCTGGAAATCATCGAGAAGAACGGAGCCCGGCATCAGACGGTGGAAATACCAGCCGAAGAGTTGTTAGAAGCAAAACTGCTGTAACGGGAAAAATAAGATTCGATGTTCGTACACTTTCTAACGGCTATTTGCCTGACAATGGGAATATTGTCGGTACTGGTCGCCATCGGACTATGTTGGTTGATCCTCTTTCCGGAGTATCCGAAACACAGATATTGATCCGGGGTTGAACCCAATTAAAAGTGCCCGGTAAAACCGGGCACTTTTAATATTTTACAACTTACAATTCTCTGGTGTGGCGGGCAGGTCATTCCACGACTTGTCCGCCATAGTGCAATGTGCATATTTCACGATGTATCTGCCGGCATAGCAGCTCAATAACCCGTTCGGAAAGATCGTGCCGCACCGTGTGCATGAAGCGGCGGTTCTCGATGCGGCTGAACAGGCTTGTGCCGTCTTCGGCGACGGCGCAGCAGATTTGCGCCTCGCGGAAACGGTCGTAATCGGTGAAATATTCCACATCGGGAGCGATACGTATATAAGATTTCATAGGTTCGTCAGATGATGTTTTGACACAATTCGGGGTGGCGGTATGGCGGGAGCCGCGGGCGTCCGCCCGTTCGCGTCTGCGGCATGACTGCCGCAGACGGAAACCGGGACTTATTTATGGTGTCGCAAGGTCGTTGAATCGCAGTTCGATAGTTGTCAGCAACAATCCCGGCGGACAGGAATAAGTGCCCCTTATGTCCGATTCTTCGGAGAAGATATGCACGGTATAGCGGCGTGCCGCTCGCTCCCGGGAAATCCGGATACCCCAAGTATGGCCGTTTCGGCGTGCGAAAAAAATGTGATTTCCCGCACCTGTCTGGATCAGATCGAAAACGGCGATTCCATGACGGCGAAGAGCGTCGATAAATTCTTTCAACATGATTCATTCGGTTTTATGGGGACGGCCTGCGGGCCGTCCCCGATCAGACTTTAGGCGGCTTTCTTTGTCGTTCTCTTGGTGCTCTTACCCGTTTTGCCCTCTTTCTTGGCGGCTTTGGTCTTGGCTTTCTCCTGCGCTTCGGCCACGGCAATACGCTCGTCGAGACGGTCGTTGCGTTTCGTGTATTCCTCGTCGAACTGCGCTTTCACAACCTCGCATTTCTCTTTGTGGTGCAAGGCTGCAAATTCCATCAGCAGTTGCTTCCCCGTTTTGTCGAAACCGATGTCGGATGTAAGACTTTTTACAAGAAAATCACGGGTGATGAGGTCGCGTTGTTCGTCGGTCAGCGCATTGATGACGGAGATTTTCTGTTCGGATGTCAAATAATACGCTTCGGGGAATCCCACGGCGGCGAGGTGTTCGCGCCGCAGGCTTCTGAGCATGATGTAATAGAGAATGTTGTCTTCCAGCTGGGTAAACGGCGTCGGGGCGATCTCCTCGTCGCGGACGATCTGCCGGACGGCTTCGACGGTTTTTTCGTGTGCGAGTTCCGTGTTGCGGATTTTCTTCTCCTCAAGGCGGGCGATCAGTTCCCCGGTCGATTCCCTGCCTTTGGCGGCTTGGTTCACATAGACCAGCCGGGCGTCGTCGCGCGAGGTTTTGACGAAGATACGGATCGCCCCGGCGTCGTGCTTGGCCAGCAGGTCGGCGGTCTTTTCCTCGGCGGCCTTTTTCTGCTGTTCATAGATCTGCATCGCCGCGGTATAATCGGCATCGGTGGCATAATCCGCCGGACATGGTTCCGCGGGTATAGCGGGCATTTCCTGCACCTGCCCGTATTCGAACGCCTTGCATTCGACCCCGTTTTCGGTCATATGCTCTACGGCCTTATCATGGTCGTCGCATCCGTAACGGTCTTTGCAAAGGATGAATTTCGGGTTTTGCGCGAGCAGTTCTCCGCTTTTTCGCTCGATGAATTCGCGGTTTTTGGCTTCGAGACATTCCCGGTTCGTACACCGTCCGCTTCCCGTGGCGAACATATCGTATAGATTGGTGTTGTGCTTGCATTTGGCGCACGCCGTTTGGTCGAAGCGGTACCGGGCCAGATCGTTCGTATAATGGGCGTCTACCATCCGCTTGAACTCCTTTACGGAGTATTTCCGCCACCCCTCCTCGTCTTTGAGGCGGTCTTTGCAGATCGTCTTTTGCAAGTCTTTCCCGTATCGTGCCAACTCCATAGCGAGACCCAATGTAATAGAGTTTTCGCGCAGGAGTTTTTTTGCATCGGGGATCAGTTCGTTGAGTTTCATCCGGTAGTAGATATACTGCTCGCTCTTGCCGAAGCGTGCGGCCACGGCGGCGGCGTCCCCGCCGAGGGTCTGCATGGCGGCTTTGTAGGCTTCGGCCTCGTCGAGCGGCGGCATCTCCTCGCGCTGAATGTTCTCCGAAAGCGCGAGGTCGAAGATCGCCCGTTCGTCCGCGGAGGCGGTATCGACGATGGCTTCGATTTCGGTCTGGCCGAGCAGTTGCACGGCGCGGTAGCGGCGTTCTCCGCAGACGATGATATAGCCGCCTTGTTCTGCGGCTCGCACCCGGATGGGCTGAATAAGGCCGTGCGTGGCAATGGAGGCGGCCAGTTCCGCGAGGGCGTTTTCATCGTAACTCCGCCGCGGATTGTGGGGGTTGGGGCGGATTCTGTCAATGGAGAGCAAAACGGTCGATTTCGTGCTCTGAACGGCGGTTGCGGTCGTGGTGTCGGTTTCGTTCGTTTTCATGGTGTGATGATTTTAAGATTATTTTGAAAGGTATTTGATCAGTTGCTTGTGGCGGTCATACGGTATTTTGAACAGCAGGTAGGTAATGCCTATGCCGTTGCGCGATGCGTTGTGAAGGAGTTGCCGCAGATCGGGGTCTTCCTCGGCCGTGACGCCGAACACCTCCGACATGTATTTTTCCGGCAACTGCGTGCGCATCATGTAGTCGAAATCCGCCGTGCGCTGTATGATTTCTTCGTATGATTTCATAATAAAGTCGTTAAGAATGAGAGGATCGAATCGCCGGACATGGCATGCGCGTTGTCCCAATTCCGCCATTGCTGTCCGTCCTTGTTTTGTAGCGAGAGATTGAAAAGAGGGTCTTTCCCCTGCGACCATTTGCCGGAATAAATACGGATGCTGAAAGTGCGTACATGGCCGCTGAAATCGAAAAAGGCGGTGTATTTTTCTTTGCCGTTGATCTCCAACAGGAGCGCGGCGATAGCTGTTATCTGTTCGTTCATGCTCTCGGGTGTTGTGGGGCGGGCGGATGCACGCCCCGGATTGAATGTTATTTGAGATAGGCGGCCAATGCGCTGCGCACCTCTTGTTCTCGGCGTTTGGAGAAAATCCACCCGGCGCACCGGGTGCCGTCGTGCGTAAGGCAGGCGCGAAACAGCCCGTTCAGATCGCGGAGCGTGTCACGCAGGGGTTTCGTATCGCCGAATACGGCGATCGACTTCGCGGAGTATTCCACGATCTCGACACGTGCGTCGGCCACGGTTTCGGGGGCGGCGGTCTGCACGGGTGCAGGGTTCTCGATGCATACATTGTCGGATTTTCCGGCCACGACGGCGAAACGCTTGATAATGCCCTCTTTGTCGCGGCACGATTCCTTGCTGACCTGCCAGCCCGAATAGCGGTGCGTGCCAAGGTAATAGCCGTGCCCCATGCTGTACTTTTCACGGTGTTCGTACTCGGCATTACGCTCGGCCAGGTGTGCCGTGCCCTCGAACCGTGCCGCGGCCTTGCGCATTTCGGGGAACAGATCGCGCGTGTGGGTCGAGAATCCGAGAATAACCGTGCGCACGATACGCGAGCCGAAATAGTCCGTATAAGGGTCGCACTCGCTTTCGTGCTGTTCGCCGATGATGACGGCCACGGCATCGTCGGGAACGATCTGCCGCAGACGCTCCGCGCCGATGGTGCGTAACCGTTCCGCGTCTTCCGCCGCCGCACGTCGGGCGGCTTCCTGCTCGGCTTTGAGGGCGTCGGCACGGGTACGAAGCGCCGCGACCTCGGCGGCATCCATAAATTCGGGGTGCTCGTCGTCGTAATAGTGCCCGATACCGAATTTGTCCCGCAAGGGCCGGATCAGATCCGCGGAGTGCTCCTCGGCGGTTTCGGGGTCGATCAATCGGTAATTGTAACCGGATTGTGTGTGTGCGATTCCGGCCACGACCATGCGCTGACGCATGTTGTAAGGGCCGTCGAAAATGACGATCTGATTCTCCCGCACGTTCTGTACGTCGGTGTCGTAACTCTTTCCTGCGAATAACAATGTGACTTTTCCCATAGTTGTAAGGTGTTGAATGTTAGTAAAACAGCCGCAGAAGAAACCGCACGAGGACAACCACGGGGGAAAGGACGAGACGTACGATGTCCCGACACCGCCGCAAGAGCCATAACGAGAGGCAGAAACCCAAAAAACCGCCCGCACCGAGATAGATGCCCGCGAGAAATTTGAACGCCGCAAACGCGCCGAAAAGCACAGCCGCGAAACTTGCCGCAGACCTCCAAAACCCGCAGATGCCGGTGGGAGCGGTGCCGCTCCGTTTCAAAATTTCCCGTATGTCTTTGTGCTGTTTCATAACTACGACCTTTTTTTTATGCCGTATGGGCCGCGTTTGCCTTGCTTCCGTTTCCGTGGGCTATATTTCAGAGGGGCGGAATACAAACAAGATTTCAGGACAAAAAAATCAGCCGCAACTTATATATTGCGGCTGATTTATTTGTCTGAACCCGAAGGGCCCCGATCTTGGTTGTTTTCCGACCCCCTGCCATAGCTTCGCCCACGGAAACGGAAGCAAGGCAAATGCGGTGCATAACGTGCTAAACGGGGAGTAGGTAGTCTCGGAAACAGCACAAAGACATACGAGGAATTTTCAACCCGGATATAAAAAACAGATATGTCTTTTAACATATCTGCTTATCTGTCTTTGGCCGGATTGTATCTTGCTATCGGTAGCCAATAATTTCAAAATACTGCGAGCCGTAAATCCTTTGCCGTAGGCGGCGGTTATTTCCATTTTGGAAACAACCGATTCTGTATCGGGATTTTCAGCGTTCGACCGTTCCCAATGGCATATATTTATTCTAATTGGATATCCCATTTTGTGATTTCGAATTCGAGGTCACAAATTGCGGCCTCAAACCGATTGCGAACCGTCGGATCATTCTGTCGTATCTGCCTCCGGGTGTTCGATCCCTTCGGCTGTTTTTTCGGCCAATGCCTGTTTTGCCGTGAGCGGCGATACGATTCTTTTTCCGGTCTGGGCTTCGATCTCGCGGCGGGTATTCCCGGCGATACGTCCGCCCTGTGCCGCCACGGCACAGTTCGCTGCGGTCGTCCGCGGTTTTCGCTCTTTCGAAATTTCGGTGGTCGTCGCTTCGGCAAGCATGTTGAGCACCAGCTCCAGATTGGTCATGTTGTCGCGCAGGCTTTCGGTTTTCAGTCCCTTGTACTGCTTGTACTGGCGCGTGGTCATACCCGACCAGCCCAGCGTAATAATATCGGTCAGCGTGGCGTATTCCTGTCCCTTTTTGATGCCGCGGCGTTCCCATTCGTCGGTCAGTTCCTTGCGTACCTCGATGGATTTCAGCCGCTGGTTGATCCAGTTCTCGGAATAGCCTTTGCGATGGTAGTATTCCAGCATCCGGTCGATGCCCTGTTCCGGGTCGTCGATCTCCTCCAGCCGTTCGCGGGCAAGCGAAGAGAGCCACAACTTGAACGGCTCGGCTTTCGGCGAGGGAATCGACTGCACCAGTCGGAAAAGCTGCTCTACGTCAGCCACATCGGTTAGGCGCATCTTGCCATCCGGAGCGGTCATTTTCAAACCGTGACAATTTGTCACGGTTTCATTCCCTTCAGCTTTCAGCCGTTGTTTGAGTTTGCGCCAGTAGGCTGCGGCATCTTTACTTTCGGTCAAAACTGCGATAACATCGACAATCGAAACGTACCACTTGCCCGCTTCGTCGTCCCAGACGGTGCGTACCTTACGCTCTTCAAAAAGTTGTATCGCTTGCTTTTGGGTCATGGCTCTTTTTACTTTGATTGCTTAAAACCGATGGGCCGGGGCTGTTTGCGGGCCTTTGGAACTTTGACCGACAGGGCTGCGATGGCCTCGTAGATGTTGTCAAGCTCCTTGCGCATGTCTTCCGAAAGGTCGTTCACCGCTTCGGCGTTGTCCTCGTCCGCCCGTTCCAACAGGGTCAGTTTCGCACGGATTTCGGACAGCTCGGCCGTCATAGTCGAGGTTGTCATAATGTAGTTGCGCATGGCGACGAAAGCATCCATAATCCGAATACTGACTTGTATGGCTGTCGGGCTGCGTAGCACGGCAGAAAGCATGGAGACCCCTTGTTCGGTAAAAGCATAAGGACGTTTTCGTGTGCCGCCCCAACTTGATGTTCCATTTTGGAATATCAAAAATTCCTGTTCTGTCAGTTGAAACATGAACCGTTCCGGAAAACGTTCGATATTTCGCTTTACAGCTTTATTCAGGTTGCCGGTCGTAACGCCGTAAAGCTCGGCCAAATCGCGGTCGAGCATCACGCGCTGGCCGCGGATTTCGTAGATTTTGCTTTGGATCGTAGCGAGTTCTTCCATCGGTTCGGGTCAAAATGAACGGTTATTTCTCTTCCTTCGGGAGTTTGAACCCGATGGGCCGGGGCTGTTTGCGGGCCTCGGGCACTTTGACCGACAGGGCCGCGATGGCCTCGTAGATGTTGTCCAGCTCCTTGCGCATGTCTTCCGAAAGGTCGTTCACCGCCTCGGCATTGTCCTCGTCCGCCCGCTCCAGCAGAGCCAGCTTTGCCCGGATTTCAGCCAATTCCGAAGTAACGGTTGTAGCTGTCGTAATATAATTGCGCATGGCGACAAATGCTTTCATAATAGAGATACTTACTTGTATTGCCATTCCACTGCGCAATACCGCAGAAAGCATCGCAACTCCCTGTTCGGTAAAAGCATAAGGTAGGGATGCCTTCGGCCGCTTCACTCTGGATGTCGTCACAAATTGTGATGACATATTTTTCCATTCAATTTCGGAAATGCGGAACATGAACTCTTCCGGAAATCGTTCGATGTTACGTTTTACGGCCTGATTCAATGCACTGGTCGTAACTTGGTAGAGCGCCGCAAGGTCGAAGTCGAGCATCACGCGCTGGCCGCGGATTTCGTAGATTTTGCTTTGTATGGTTGTGAGTTCTTCCATCAATAAGTTTGGGCAAGTTCTTTCCTTCAACACAAATATAGTCGCTTTTTTGCAAAAAGAAAGACGAAACCGCTCCGTTTCGTCTTTTCTATTCTTTTTTCGCAGGATAATTTATCGGTGCGAAGAATTCAGCGATTGTGATGTTATATAATTTACAGAGTTTCAGTATAGATTGTGTGTTTGGAATGGAGGTTCCTGATTCATACCGAGAAATATCTAAATGTGTAAACTCAATAACTTCTTCTTGAGAATACCCATGATCCGAACGTAATTGTTGCATACGTTCTATCAAGAGCCGTTGAAAAGTAGTATCTCTATATTTGGGAACCTTTGTTCGCATTTTTTGCAAAGGAAAGGTGATGTCTAAAATTTTATACACGTGATTTCACGTGTATTCGAAAAATTTGATTATATTTGCATACGTGGATTTCTAAATACAGAAATTATGCTACATTTGCGATTGAATAGTTCGGCGTAGCCGACGGACATAATCATAAAGGGTAAACAACTCTTTATACCTACTTGTAAACTTGGAGACCTCTTCGGAGGATGTTTAATCAGATGGTATAATGGTTGTCAGCTCCAGTTATGTCCTGTTTGTTATTTGCAAGCAGGGCTTGACTGGGGCGCAGGACAGCTTCCATCTGAAGGTAACTCCAAGACCGACAAGTAGGGGCTGACACCGCGCCCCCTTTTTGTTTTCTGTGGGTACATCATCCACTAACCCGAAACCGTCATGCGCCGCCATTCGCCGAATACATTACATCATACGGATTGCACCCGCCGAGCGACCGCCGGCAGGCGGAATCGGTATATCTTTGCAGCAGCGTTTGTTTTGGGCCCTAATACTATCGAAATTATAAATATGATACCGATTCGCTGATTTACCATCGGTTTTTCTGTCTGCTGGCAGAGAAAGATAGTTTTTTACGGGGCGGCCGCGCCCGTTGCACCCTGCCCTGGTTTCAACTATCGCACCACCGAACACATAAAAACATACCGAAAATCAGCCGACAAACCGTTCCGTGGCTGAATCCCGACTCGAATTAATAACACGGATGCGGCCGATATACGATTGAATTCTTCATGGAATCTGTGTGAAGTTGCGTCACTATCCATCGTATGTCTCTGCATCCGTTTTCATATCCGGAAATTGTCTCCGACAATAAGTCCGAACCGGCTCTACCCGTATTCGGACTAATGGAAGCGCGTATTTACAAGGGAGAATACACATCGGCTGAGATGATCGTCTTAAAATCTCTTGACATTCATTACAAGCCGATGGCTTCCATTCCTTTTCATTTATTGTAGATATAGCAGCATAATTATAACATTCACCAGATAATCTTTTAGCGGTGTCCGAAGCAAGAAATTTGCCCGCTGAATCTCCGAAGTAACCTGCCGGACGGTCAGGTTGAATTTTTCCGCAATTTGATGGTAAGTCATATCTTCCAGACGGCTTGCCAAAAATACATTACGAGTAAGAGACGGCATTTTGGCCAGTTCGCGCCGGTAAATCTCGATTATCTCGGATTGGAACAGTTTGCCGATCTGTTCTTCGTTAGATAATGTATTGATACTCGATTCGATCCGCCATTGTTCTTTTCTATAAAGTTCGCTTTGAGCTTTGAGCATGGATTTCCGCTTACGCAGGTATGAAATACAGCGAGTCCTGACGTAATTGTAAATATAACCTTTGATATTCACGTCGAATTCAAGGTGATCCCGGTGTTCCCACAAATACATGAAGCCATCGGTCGTAATATCCGTTGCCATCTCCATATCATTTATATATGCGATTCCTATAAAACGCTCCTTCTCGTTGAACAGCCTGTCGAACTCTTCAGCTGTCAATATTTTCGTCGGCTTCCCCATCGCAATCTTTCGATACTGTTTCCAAAGATAGCAATTATTCCCGAAAATGCAAGTCGAGAATTCATCCCCGGTTTTTCGTTTCCGATGTTTTGAAAGCGCCTGCAAAAAAGAAATGAAAATATTTTTGAAACAAAATAAGGTTCCAGGAAGCAAACGCAGGCGATCAATACACTCATTGTCAATACATTGGCTAAATAAATAATTTTACATTATTATTAAAGATATTTATTTATAAAAAAGGCTGTAAACTCGGTTCGCTCATGCGTTTAAAAAGAGAAAGCAATGAAGCCGGCATATAATTTAATTACAAGATAATGGATCAAGAGGTAATATACAAAGCTCTGCGCGGCGAAGCAACCCCAGATGAGCTGGAACAGGTGGCACGGTGGCATTCCGAAAATCCGGAGGACTTCCAGCGCTGCGCGGATGAGGTGCACATGCAGATCGACATGATGGAGTTGTACGGCGAAGAGATCCGTCCAGCAAGTTGGATCGCCGTGCACTGGAGAAAGGTAGTCCGTATTACCGTACAGGCTGCCGCCATGCTCGCCATCGGGTTGTTCGTCGGGGGATATATCAGCAAGGAACGCACCTACGATATGCTTGCCGAGCAAATCAACACGTTGCAGGTTCCTTACGGCCAACGCCTGAAGTTCACGCTTCCGGACGGTTCGAGCGTTCAGCTCAATTCCGGAGCAAAGATCGAATATCCATCCGTATTCAAAAAGAATCTCCGCAGAGTAAAGCTTTCCGGCGAGGCGGTATTCGATGTCGAACATGACGAGAGGTGTCCGTTCGTTGTAGAAACTTTCGCATCCGATATTCGGGTGTTGGGTACGAAATTCAACGTTGTGGCCGATGAGCGCCACCAACGCTTTTCGACCGCATTGCTCCGGGGGCGGGTGCAAATTACAAACCGGCTCGACCCTATGCAAAAAGACCTTATCCTGAAACCCAATGATATTGCCAATCTCTCGAACGGTCATCTTTTCATCGAACCGATAACCGATCCGGAAATACTGTGCTGGACCGAAGGCCTTATCAGCATTTCGGGCCTGCCTTTCGACGAACTGATGGAGAAGTTCGAGCGGGCGTTCGACGTGAAGATCGACATCACCCTTACGACTCTTCCGAACATCAAGAACGTCAGCGGTAAAATCCGTGTGAACGACGGCATCGACAAAGCCCTTCACATTTTGCAATATACCGCCGATTTCTCTTACAGGAAAGATTCGGATACGAACGTAGTGACGATATACTGACGTGAAAACCTGATTGTCTAACCTTAAAAACGAATATTGCCTATGAAAACGTAGTCAGCCACTTATGCTGCTCGTTCAACGAAAAAAGCCTGCGGAGGTAGAGATCCGCAGGCCGGATAATAGATTGAATCGAGCTTTCTGAGATACTAATTAACCTATTATCTAAACTTTGCAAAGATATGAATAAAACAGTATTCTTCAACAAGTTTCGAAGACTGTTTGGGTTCGTATTGACAATCTCTTTGCTGGGAAGCGTACTTACGGCGTCCGCACAGAATGCCCGGGTTTCCATAAAAATGGAAAACGCTCCCATTTCGCAAGTCATGAAAGAGATTGAAAATCAAACTCGTTACTTGTTTATCAACAAAGGCGTCGATACCAAAAACAAAGTCAGTATCAACGCTGTCCAAAAAACGATCCAGGATGTGTTGGCACAACTGTTCGCCGGCACGGAAATCGCTTACCGGATCGATGAATCCTACATTATCCTGACCAAAAAGAACGATGCGGGGAATCCGGTTTCCGTGACCGGAAAAATCAGGGATGCGAACGGCAATCCGATCGTTGGGGCCAGCGTCCTCATTCAAGGGACTACGGTTGGTGTCAGCTCCGACGCCGATGGTGCGTTTGCGCTTCAGGTACCCCCCCCCGCAGCGGACAGACAGCTGGAAATCAGTTTTATCGGTTATAATCCTGTGTCTTTCGTCGTGGGCAGCCGGACTGCTTTCGATGTTACGCTTGAAGAGACTGCGTCCGAAATCGAGTCGGTCGTGGTCACTGCTCTTGGTATTAAGCGTTCGGAAAAGGCCGTAGCCTACAATGTTCAGCAGATCAAGGCCGAAGA
>ENA-UEYI01002746-UEYI01002746.1-human-gut-metagenome-genome-assembly--contig:-NODE-2746-length-11633-cov-3.892783_pt1 | contig 11633 bp, 12 predicted proteins | sample MGYA00242900_ERZ507916 | MGnify/ENA primary metagenome ERZ507916 (study PRJEB26167, sample SAMN06115521) | human gut metagenome | host: Homo sapiens | place: China:Chongqing | collected 2015-09-02...
TACACGGATCTTTCTTCCATTTACTACTTCATAATCAAATTCTGCCCTTATTTCTTCCTCCGTTCATATTTATCAGTACTGGTTATTTTGTATAACCTTTATTTCCTATCAATTTAGTTGGTATAATACCATCTATTACCTACTAAGTCAATAGGTTTATATGTTGAAGCGAACCACACCCGTAAATTTTGTGTAAACAGTGAATCTTAAGAAAAATTTAGCCGTTTTTTCCTTGAGCCAATTGGAAAAAACGTGTATGATAGACAAAACACATCTTCCGGGAGGCTTCCATGGCAAACATTCTCGAGTATCTTGACTGGCGCGGCGATTTGACACTTTCCGAGCGGCCGTTCAACGAGGTGGACAATCTGATTCTGGCGGAAATCTGCTATCTGGATTTCTCCGGCTTTGTACCCGCAGGCTTTCAGACGCAGCAGGTAACGCTCCAAGCCGCAGCGAGCGCCTATTTTACCGCCCACCCGGAAACCAACATGGGCGTTCTCGTGCCCGATCAGATCCCCGTTCTGGTAGAACATGCGGCAAAGACCGCGCGCTTCGGAGATATCCGTCTGCTCGGCTATGTGAACCGGATCGATGAGGAAACGCAGACGCAGTTTTCCGCTGTGACGATGCTCCTGCCAGACGGCAGCGCCTATGTCGCCTTCCGCGGCACGGACGACACGATCGTCGGCTGGAAGGAGGACTTCAACATGGCCTTCACGCCGGAAATTCCCGCGCAGAAATATGCGGCGGAATACCTCCGGCAGGTATCCGCCGCCCTTCCCTTCCGGCCATTACTTGTCGGCGGGCACTCGAAGGGCGGGAACTTAGCGGTCTACGCATCGGTCTTCTGCGGTCAGGAGGTGCAGAAACGGATCCTTGCCGTCTACAATAACGACGGCCCCGGCTTTTATTCCTCCCTGCTGTCCCTTCCTGAACACAAGCCGGTTGCCGGAAAGATCACGACACTGCTGCCGGAATCGTCGGTTGTCGGGATGCTGCTGGAGCACGAGGAGGCCTATCAGGTCGTGCGCAGCACGCAGGTCGGCCTCATGCAGCATGACGGCTTTTCGTGGCAGGTGAAGGGCGAACACTTCGAGCACCTGACAGAGCTCGCCGAGGGCGGCAAAATCATGGACCAGACGCTCCGGTCCTTCCTGCGGGAGCTCACCGGGCCCCAGCGCGTACAGTTTGTTGATACGCTCTTTGCCATTCTGACCTGCACCGACGCGAGCACGCTCACAGACCTCAAGGAAGGCGGCCTCAAGACAGCCTCCGCGATGGTCAAGGCGCTGCAAAAGCTCGATAAGCCGACAAGGAAGGCTCTGACGGACACGCTGAAGCTTCTGGTAAAGTCCGGCGCACGCTCGGCGTTTGAAGAGCTCGGCATTTCCCGCCTGCGCGATAACCGGCTCATTGAGGCCATTTCCGGCTACCTCGAAACACACAGCCGCGCGTAGCCATCAAATCTCACACAAAGGACGCTCCGCTATGACGCTTCACGATTATCTCTTTACGTTGCTTCTCGCCATGGCTCCCGTCAGTGAGCTCCGGGGCGCGATCCCCTTCGGACTGGCACACGATATTCCGCAGGCGCTGCTGTATCCCTCCTGCATCCTGGCAAATTTACTGCCGGTTCCGTTCGTGATTTTATTTTTGCGCCGGATTTTGGCCTGGATGCAGCGAAAGGGCGGAAGACTCGCGGCCGCGGCCGGCTGGTTGGAAAAGCGGGGCAGAGCCAAATCTGCCCGCATCAAGCGTTCGGAACTTCTGGGGCTCTATCTTTTCGTCGCCATTCCCCTGCCCGGCACAGGCGCATGGACGGGCGCGCTGGTTGCGGCGCTGCTTGGAAGGCGGCTTTCCCACGTCATGCTCTCCATCGGGGCCGGCGTCATGACCGCCTGCTGCATCGTCGCACTTCTGTGCAAGGGGATTATTCATATCGCCGGTTTATAGATTTTTATGGGCCTTCCGTTTTCCCCGTAGGGGTCGATGCCCACATCGACCCATTGGGAAGTATCGAATTCGCCGAAGATTCCCGAAAAATCGGTTCTATTTGCCGGGGCGATGTGGGCATCGACCCCTACGCATAGCTGGGAAATTTCCGCATTCTTCGCGGGATGTTCGTAGGGGCAGTTTTTTGGGAACGTTTATCACCATGCAAAGAGCCAGCCGGGACTGCCGCGATATGCGGCAGTCCTTTTGTTGCATTTTTTTTAAAAAACGATATAATATGGATAATCTTATGTGGGGGAGAATCGCCATGACTGCCATTGTGACCGACGCGCATTACCGGATGTCCGTTTCGCTCATCCGCGATTTATCCGATCGCGGCGTGCGCGTGGTCGCATGCGAAAAAGCGTCAATCAAAAATCCCGTCGGCTTTGCAAGCCGCGGCGTTTTGCGCTGTGTGCGCCTGCCGGAGGACGGGTATCTCGACGCGCTGCTTGCCCTGTGCCGCGAAATTTTGGCGCAGGAGGGAGAAAAGCCCGCACTTTTGCCGGTTGGGGCGAAGACGCTGGCGCTTCTGAGCGAGCACCGCGCGCGCTTTTACCCTGTCGCCGGCCTCTGCATCGCCACCCCCACGCAATTAGCGCTTCTCAACGATAAGGCCGCTGTCAGCAGCCTCGCCCAGAAGCTTTCCGTTCCCGTTCCGGAGAATTTCGAGCGGAAATCAGGCGAAGATTTGGACGCGTTTTTTGCCCGTTTGCCGCTTCCGTGCGCGGTAAAGCCCCATTGCGGTGAAACATTCGGCCTCACCGCCGCGCAGCGCTATCGCATCTGCCACACAAAAGAAGCCTTGCAGGAAGCATTCTCTCATTTTCAGGCCATCGCGCAGGAAGACCCCATCGTACAGGAATATCTCCCGGGCGAGGCGTTCGGCTGCTCGGTTCTGGCAAAGGACGGTACGGTTTATCGGACGATCTGCCACCACCGGCTCCGCGAATACCCTGTCTCTGGCGGGCCTTCGAGCTGCTGCGAGAGCATTTCGCGGCCGGATTTATGTGCGTACGCCGAGAAAATTGTGCAGGAAACCGGCTTTTCCGGCCTTGCGATGTTCGAGTTCAAATGCGGTGCGGGCGGCGCGCCCCGGCTCCTGGAAATTAACCCCCGCGTCTGGGGTACGTTCCCGCTCACGCGCGCGTCCGGGTCGGATTTTGCCTACAGCTGGTTCTGTCTGGCGGCAAACCTTCCCTTACCGGAAGAGCAGCCCGCAGCCCCTGTGCGCATGGTCTACTATCCGGCGGACTTTGCCGCGGCGCTCGGTTATCTCAGGTCAGGAAAGCCCGGGCAGTTTTTCGCCGTGCTGCGTGACTTTATAAATCCCGCCGTCAAAAACGGGATTGGGGATAAAAAAGATCCCGCCCCCGCGCGGGCGTATTTCCGCAATTTATTTTGCCGGGGAGGACACAAATGAAACTGCTTGCCGACCTGCATGTCCACTCCCGCGCCTCCGCCGACGGAAGAAGCAGCGTAGAGGCCCTGATCGAAGCCGCCAAGGCGCGCGGCCTCGCTGCCATCACCGTCTCCGACCACGACCTGTGCACGCCGCTGCCGGAGAGCCCGGACGTGCTTTTGATTCCGGGCGTGGAGATCACCTCCGCGAACGGGCACATCCTGGGCCTCTTTCTCGACCGGCCCATCGACTTTGCCGCCCTCGGGAAATATCCCGCGCCGGAAAAGGCCATCGAAGCCATTCACGCGTGCGGCGGTCTTGCCGTCCTCGCGCACCCTTTCGCGCCTGTGAAGCTCTCGGAGGATGAGATTTCAAAGCTGCCGTTTGACGCGGTCGAAACGGCCAACGCCCGCGCGATGCTGAAACCCGGTGCTAACGAAAAAGCCCGGCAGTTGGCTGCCGGACTGCACCTTCCCGGAACCGGCGGCTCGGACGCGCACTGCGCCAAGGAGCTCGGCGGCTGCGTGACGGAGTTTACCTGCGAACTGAGCCTTTCTGCACTCAAAGCCGCACTTCTGGAAGGACGCTGTAATCCCATTGAAGTACGCGCATGCAAATGGGTCTGGAAGGGCTTTTCGAAGCTCCGCCGCGAGCGAACCTGCGGCACATTCGTTTCCCGCTGCAAGGCGCTCGGCTATTTTGCTGGGTGCATACTGCGCGATATTTTTAAAATTTAAGGAGGCGCGCCATGTCTGCTGTCACGAAGGCCATCGGCCTTGCCAAAAAACTCAAGCACCGCTACCAGGACGAGCTTCGCGCCCGCACGCCGGTGTACTTAAGCCCTGTGCGCCGCATCGAGCAGGTGCGCCTGCCGAAGCGAATCTGCGCCATGACCTTTGACGACGGTCCCTGCCGCCTGCCCGCGAACCCGTCGCGAGACGGAAAGCCGCTGACGCTCTCGCTTCTGGAAAGCTTGGAGCAGTACGGCGCGCGCGGCACGTTTGACATTGTGGGCGATACGTCCGAAAATTACCCGGATCACCCCGGCAAAGAGGGCTCCGCGTCGTGGGGCGGGGTCAAATTTGACCACTACCCCGATATCCACAAGGACGCAGACGGCGGCGCGGTCCATTGCCCCGAGCTCGTGCAGCGTATTTTGGACGGCGGGCACGAGATCACAAGCCATACCTACCGCCACGTGCTCTACGGCCCCAAGCCTCTGGTCTACGGCGGCCGGCAGCCGTTCGATTCTCTTTCGGAAGTCGTGGACGATTTAAAACGACTGGACGATCTGATGCGCAAAGACTACGGCTACGAAATAAAGCTCTCCCGTCCGCCACACTATGTCGACAAAACAAAGGACGGCTTTACGAGCTACGACGCGCACGCGCTGCTTGGCTATCAGTACATGGCTGCAAGCTTCGACGGCGCGGGCTGGCTGCCTCTGGCAAGCTATGAAGCGGAGGTCGAGGCGATGCTCGCCCCCATGGAGCGCGCGCTCGCTGAAAACCCGGACTGCCTCTGCGGCCAGATCATCTTCCAGAAAGACGGTTACAACATGGCGCGCCGCTCGCCGGTTGCGGACGCCCTTCCAAAGCAATTGGCGCTACTCAAAGAGTATGGCTACCGCGTCGTGACCGTCTCGGAGCTCCTAACGATGTGCCCGTTTGCGGACCTCTCGCCGGAGAGCCCGGTCTTTGCGCCCGCGAAGGCGCTGCTGGATACGGGCTGGTGCGTCTGCTACCGCGACAACACCGTTCGCCCGGACGCAGTTTTAACGCGCGGCGAAGCGTGCATGCTTGCCTTTGGCTGGAAGACGGCGGCGCGGCGGTTAGATCTTGTGAAGACCAAAACAAACGTCTGCCGCGACGTTTCCTACCGCCACCCTTACGCCGCGGCCATTGAGCAGGCCTTAGAGCGCGGCTGCCTGCAGCAGGGAAACGGCCGCTTCCGCCCGGACGACCCCATCTCGGAAGCGGAGTTTTCTAGTTTTTGCGAAACATTTTTCGGCCAGTCCGCCCCGCGGCCCCACAGTCCCATCACCCACGCGCAGGCCATCGAGCTGCTGGCCGCTATGGCGGCGCGCGACAATACCTGATTGGAGGAACCATTATGCAGCTGGATACCGCAGTCAAGAATCTCACAAATCATGGATTTTCTGTTCGCGTTTTCAAAACACAGCAAGAAGCCGTCAGTGCCATCTCGCAGGAGCTTTCCGGCAGGACCATCGGCTTTGGCGGCAGCGTGACGCTGCAGGAACTCGGCCTTTTTGAGAAGCTTTCCGCCAACAACACCGTCTACTGGCACTGGAAGCAGACCCCCGCCGAGGCGTGTGAAAAGGCTGCGTCCGCGCAGGTCTATATGACCTCCGCCAACGCCATTTCCGAGACGGGCGAAATCGTGAACATCGACGGAACGGGAAACCGCGTCGCCGCCATGCTCTACGGCCATGAGGCGCTCTACATCATCGCGGGCACCAACAAGCTTGCGCCCGACCTCTCCTCCGCTATGGAGCGCGCAAGAAACATTGCCGCGCCGTTAAACGCCCGCCGCTTAAGCTGCAAAACGCCCTGCGCGATGAGCGAGCCCATGCGCTGTCATGACTGCGGCAGCCCCGACCGGATCTGCAACGGCTTTGTCACGCTCGCGCGCCCCTGCGGCGGTATCGGCAAAACACACGTCATCCTGATCGAGGAAAATTTGGGCTATTAACCAAAAACCGAGTGCACCGCGTATTGCAGTGCGCTCGGTTTTTGATTGACCTGCATCATTCTTCGTAGGGGCCGATGCCCACATCGGCCCGGCGATACCATTCGTTTTTACGGAAATCCAATGCGAATTCGTTGGTACCCAAGGGGCGATGTGGGCATCGCCCCCTACGCGTCATTTGAAAAACTTCAGAAATCTTGCAGGGGGCAGACGCCCCTACGTATATTTGGCTGATCGCTCAGCTCTTAGGCTCCGCACTGGATCTCTTCGCGCGGGCTCTTCCCGACCTGCGGCGGCGATGGTGAACCGGCTTTTCGGTCAGGCGACGGTAGTTCTCGGCAGCCTCGCTGTCCGCGCTGTAGACCAGACGGTTGGCGCGAAGCGTTCCGTCGGGGTCTTCTGCAAGGCGCACGCGCACCAAAAACGCACCGTCCGCTTCGCACGCAGCCATGGCCATAAAGCGCTTGCCGGGCTGCGGATACCACTTGCCGCAGGACATGCGCTTTCCGCAGACGGGGCAGATATTCCCGCTTCCTGCCATCGCGGCCAGCGCATGGGGCTTGTCCGGGTGTCCGTGGCTCACGCTGCGAAGCAGGCAGCCCGGAAGCTCCGCGCCGTGAAACCCGTTTTCGTGCTCCTTCGCGGCCTTTTCATAGGCGGCGATACCATCCGTGAGGTTGAGCCGGCTGCAAATGAGCGCCGTATGATACGCGTCTCCCAGCGCATCGTGCGCAGGTCTCGTCGGCTCGATGCCCATGATCTGCATGGCAGACGACAGCGACTTCTGCGCGCTCGAGCCGTCGGTCTGGGCGTTGAAAATCAGCTGCGCGTTGTACCAGGTATCGACCCACGCGGTGTCCATGCCGTAGAGCGTGAGATTTTCCTTCAAAATTACAATATCGTCGAAGCCCCACGTCAGAAACGCCGCGTCTTCGCCGCACCAGTCGTGAAACGCCTGCATTGCCTCGCGGAAGGGCTTGCCCCGCTCCTTGAGAACGGAATCCTTGATACCTGTGAGGCTCGCGACCTTGCGGTTCATCTTTTTATAATAGGCCGGACGGATCAGCGTCTGAAACTCGTCGGCGACCTCGCCGTCGCGCGGCATGCGAACCGCGCCGATCTGGACAATCTCGCCGCGAATGGGGCTCGGCAGAACCTTTTTCGCGCTCGGAGAGCCCGGCCACGGCTGGTTCCACTCCATGTCCAGAACGATATATTGCATACGCTCACCTCCGTCAGGAAAACTTCTCCCGATATGGTATCACAAAACGCGCCATATGTAAACAAGGAGATATAAACAAGCTTCCATGTACCCGGCATTTTGTCACCCCTTTTCCCCATCCCGCATAATATAAAAGACCGGCGCAGCAGAATCTGCGCCGGAAAGCTTGCGAAAGGCGGTAGACATATGCCCTTTTTATTCCTCAGTCCCTCCACACAGGAGTTTAATCCCTACATCACGGAAGGAAACGAAGAGCACTGGCTGCACCGGCTGGCCGATCAAATGGAGCCGTATTTGCACGCAAGCGGCGTGAACACGGTTCGAAATGACCCGGAGGCCGGCGCGGCGGGCGGGATTCGCCTGTCCAACCAGGGCGACTACGCTTTTCATCTTGCGCTTCCCTCCAACGCCTCCCCCGAAGCGCTCGCGGGCCAGCAGCGCGGTGTGGACTTTTACTACTATCCCGCGAGCGCGGCCGGGCTCCGGATGGCGAACATCCTTGTCGACAACATAAAACCGATTTATCCGCTTCCCGACCGCGTGCAGGCAAGGCCGACGACGGCCATCGGCGAAGTTCGCCGGACGAAAGCGCCCTCTGTGCTTGCCGAGCTCGGGTACCACGACAATGTGGACGACGCGAACTGGCTGACCGGAAATTTAGACGCGATTGCGCAGGCGCTGTCCGTCGGCGTGACGGAGTATTTCGGTCTTCCGTTTCTCATTCCGGGCGAGATCCGGGACGGCCGGGTCCAAACAAACGGCGGCAGCCTGAACCTGCGCGGCCTTCCCTCCACCGACGGCGCAGTGCTCGCGCAGATGCCGAATGGCGCGGCGGTCCGGATTCTGGCCGAATACAACGACTGGTACTCCATTTTTTATGACGGCCTCTACGGCTTTGCCGAGCGGCAGTACATCGCCGTCTAGCCCTCTTTGCCGAGCCGCCGCGTCTGAATGTCGCCTTCCGCCCAGCCCCGGTCCTTGCCGCAGACGGGGCAGACGCGGAAGGCTTCCTTGGACAGCATCACAAACCCACAGTTGAGGCAGCGCCAGACGATCGGGCGCTCCTTTTTATAAAGCCGCTCGGTCTGCATCTGCTCGTAGCTCTCCAAAAACACGTCCCGGTGCACCGCTTCGATGCGGGCGATATTCTCCCAAAGACTGGCGATATCGGCGTACCCTTCCTCGCGCGCGGTTTTTGCGAAGCCCGGGTAGACGCGCACCGACTCTTCATTTTCACCCTTCGCCGCCTCGAGTAAATTCTCCATCGTCACGCCCAGCGTATAGGGGTAGCCCGCCGAAATGTCAATGTTCTCGATCGGCTGACGGCCGTATTTTTGCAGCTTCTCCAGAAACTCCTGCGCGTGGATCTGCTCGTTGGCGGCGGTCTCCTCAAAGATCCGGGCAAGATAGGCAAGGCCCTCTTTTCTGGCCTGATCTGCGTACTGCGTATAGCGCTGGCGTGCCTGCGATTCCCCCGCGAACGAGCGCGCAAGGTTCCGGCACGTTTGAGTCTGCATGAATTCCATCCAAATCGCTCCTTTGTAAAATTCCTGGATGTGCTTAGAATCTGCAGAATCGGGCGCTTTATTCCATCGCGCGGGCTTGACAGGTTTTGTATAATAAAAGATAGAGCTGTTTCGCTCGGAATTTACGTACTTTGAGGATTTTTATGAACAAACGAATTTTTGCGCTGCTGCTGGCGGCGCTGCTGATCCTGATCGCCTCCGGCTGCTCCAAAAAGCAGGCGCTTCCGGAGCAGAAAACCGCCGACATTCTCGCCACAACCCAGCCTGTCTATCAGCTGGCCTCCGCCCTTACCGACGGGACAGGCCTTTCGGTTTCGCTTCTTATCTCCGAGCCCGTCTCGTGCCTGCACGACTACACACTGACGGTCGCGCAGATGGAAAAAATCGAGGGCGCGCAGCTGGTTTTGGAGAGCGGTCTCGGTTTGGAGGATTTTATGGAGGACGCGCTCTCCGGCAAGACGCGCATCGATATCTCAAGTGGGCTCCCCACGCTCACCGGAGACGAGGGCGTCGACCCCCACTGGTGGCTGGACCCCACGCGCTTTCAGCAGGCAGCGGCCACGGCCGCGCGGGAGCTCGGCGCGCAGTACCCGGAATTTTCCGACCGGATCACCGAAAATCTTGCTGCGTTTGACGAGAAGCTTTCCGACTTGCAGACCTATGGAGATGAAGCGTTGGCCGGTCTTTCCTGCCGTGAGCTTATCACGTTCCACGACGGCTTTTCCTACTTTGCAGACACCTTTGGCCTGACCATTGCCGCAGCCATGGAGGTCGAGTCCGGCAGCGAGCCCTCGGCGAAGGAATTGGAGGCAATCATCGCCATTGTCGAAGAGGACCAAATTCCCGCCGTATTTTACGAGACGAACGGGGAAACTGGCTCTGCCGAGGTCGTGGCAAACGAGACGGGATGCTCGGTTCGGACGCTCGACATGGCCATCAGCAGCGGCGACTATTTTGCCGCCATGCGCGAGAACATCGACATTGTAAAGGAAGCGCTCGGATGATTTACAAGCATGCAAATACCGGCGGCTGCGAAAACGCCTGCTGCCTCAAAATTGAACATCTGTCGGTCCGAATCGGATCAGACGTCATTCTGGACGATATCAATCTGCACATGCACTGTGGGCAGATTGTTGCGCTCATCGGACCTAACGGCGCGGGAAAATCGACGCTCATCCGCGCGATTCTCGGCCAGCGGGAACACGAGGGCAAGATCACCTTCCATTCCGCGGATGGCAAGCAGACCCGTCTTCGCATCGGCTACGTGCCGCAGAGCCCGGCCTTTGACCCGGCGGACCCTATTTCGGTTCTTGATCTTTTCACCTGCTGCATTGCAAAGCGCCCTGCGTTCCTGCGCCCCGGAAAGGCGCTGCGGGAGAAGGTTTTAGAGTGCCTTTCGCGCGTGCACGGGGAGAGCCTCATCGACAAGCGCGTCGGCACGCTCTCGGGCGGAGAGCTTCAGCGTGTGCTGCTGGCGCTGGCGCTCGAGCCGATGCCCAACATGCTGATTCTCGACGAGCCGCTTTCGGGCGTGGACGTGGAGGGCATGGAGCTTCTGATGGACATGCTGGACGAAATCCGGAAAACCTACGATCTTTCGATTCTCATGACGACCCACGATTTTTCGATGCTCGAGCGCTACGCCGACCGTGTAGTGCTCCTGCGCGAGAAGATTCTTTGCAAGGGAACGCCGCTGGAGGTTCTGAACTCGGACGAGTTTGCGCAGGCGTTTCACCTGGGAGGTGCAAAATGAGCATCTGGTACGCACTGTGCGAGGCAACGCACCTCGAATTTCTGCACATGACATTCATGAAGAACGCGCTGCTTGCCGTTCTTATCCTCGCGCCGCTTTTTGGCCTTCTTTCCACCATGATCGTCACCGGGCGCATGAGCTTTTTCTCTGACGCGCTCGGCCATTCAGGCTTCACCGGCATTGCCGTCGGTGTTCTCTGCGGCGCGGTGCAGCCGATCGGCTGGGCGGTGGGACTGGCCGTTTTATTTGCGCTGCTGTTCTCCTTCGTGCGCAGCCGCTCGCGGCAGTCGGCCGATACGATCATCGGCGTGTTTTCCTCGACCGCGGTCGCACTCGGTATTTTTATCGCGACGCTCGGCGGCAGCAGCTTTACAAAATTCAATAAGTATCTGATCGGCGACATTCTCTCCGTCACGCCGGGCGAAATCGGGCGGCTGGCCTTGGTCCTGCTGGGCGTAGCGCTTTTGTGGATATTTGCGGCGAACCGGCTGTTTCTGACGGCGGTGCATCCGCAGCTTGCCTCCTCGCGCGGCATTCCGACAGAAAAGACGCAGGCGCTGTTCACGGTCTGCATCGCGGTCGTCGTGACCTTAGCAATGAGCTGGGTAGGCCTGATGGTCATCAACTCCCTTCTCGTGCTCCCTGCCGCGTCGTCGCGGAACATTACGCGCAATCTCCGGGAGTATCACCTGCTTTCTGTCCTTGGGGCGCTGGTCTGCTCGGTAGGCGGCCTTGTAACTGCGTACTATCTTGGCTGCTCGGCCGGCGCGACGATCGCGCTGCTGCTGGCCGTGTACTTTGCCGTGTCCTTCGCGCTGCGGAACCGCGCCGCCTGAGAAAGCGACAAAAATTTACCGGAATCCCGCGCGGATTCCGGTTTTTCTGCTACTTGTATGCAGGAAAAAAGTGTGATAAACTTTAATTGGAATGGGGTCTCCACATATTATGGGCAGCTGCTGATTTGCATGCACTCTGCAGGGGCCGATGCCCACATCGGCCCGCTGGGAAGTTGCGAATTCGCTACAG
>ENA-UEYI01002754-UEYI01002754.1-human-gut-metagenome-genome-assembly--contig:-NODE-2754-length-11613-cov-2.923804_pt1 | contig 11613 bp, 13 predicted proteins | sample MGYA00242900_ERZ507916 | MGnify/ENA primary metagenome ERZ507916 (study PRJEB26167, sample SAMN06115521) | human gut metagenome | host: Homo sapiens | place: China:Chongqing | collected 2015-09-02...
AAGCGCTCTCCCAGCTGAGCTACGCCCCCGTGCGAAGAAGTACTATACGGGAACTCGGACCACGATGCAAGGACAATTTTGGAAAAACTTTCCGGGGGCGCGGGCGCCGGAGCCCCGCGGGGTCGCGACGGCGGAGGCCAGCGCCCGCGGGGCCGATGCGGGCGGGCAGCGCTGCCGCCCCCGGGATCCCCGCCACGAAACCGGCCCATCTACTACGTTTGGGCGACATCCCACGACCATGGCGTCTCGGGCATTAATAAAACCGCAGGTAGACGGCCTGCGGCTTTCGCGAAATGCGGGGTATGGTCGAGGGGTCGGGGTTAAACGTAGTAGATGGGCCGGTTTCGTGGCGGCGGCATCGCAGGCAGCCGACCGAGGGCACCCGGAAATGAGCAGGGCATCCGTCTAACGACCGATTTCCAGCCAGTTGCACAGTACGTTGGCTCGTAGCTCCATTTCCGTCGTCTTTTGCGCCTTAGTTTTGCACCTATAGCGTAATTCCAAGCGCGAGCAAAGACTTCTCACGATCGCATCAAGCTGCTCGGCATCGTTAAGCATGTCGTGCGTAACCAGGAAGACGTCATACCCCATACTTTGCAGCGCTGTCATGCGTTTGGCATCGTGGTCGAGCACGGCGCCTGATCCGTGGATAACCTCTCCCTGAATCTCCACGATGCCTGCTTTCATTATGGTTGGATTTATGATCACGATATCCCCGTAGCAGACTTTTTGCCCTGCAATGATCTGCGCCGATGCGGTAAGCGGCGTAAGGTCGTTAACATAAACGTTTCGAAAGCCGGCACCGCCGCGAGAGCGTGGAAGCGATAGCAATAAAATTCCTGCAACTTCAAGCGGAGAAGCTGCTATACCTGTCACCAGCTGAGCGGCGTTGTAAAACTTCGTACCCCACTTTCGTCTTTTCATCTTACTGGCGTACTCATGAAGCTCGTGTAATTCGATGAGCGGCTTCCTCATCCAGAGCGAAGTGCCCTTTAGCCTTGTGACCTCCTTTGTTTTTTGTCCGTTGGGCCCCTTCGTATTTACCTGTTCTTTTACTTTTATGCGCGCATAAACGCGTTTCCATTGTGGCTCGTCTTGGCTTTCATCGAGGTCAAAGAGGAATTCGGTGGTTGCATTCTCGGCAGCGTCATTGGCTTTGTCTAGTTCCGCCTCTGCTGCTGCGGTGGGCTCAAAGACTGAGAACCATCCGCAAAATTCGTACATGGCAAGGACGAGATCGGTTGGAGACACAAAGCGTGCCATGGTAAATAGCGTCGCAAGTGGATTGGTAACCCTAAAGCTCATCGCGGTTTCCAGCGTGCTATCCACTCCCGAAGCATCATCACAGTGGATTGTTGTCCGTAATCCCGAATGGTAGTTAACGCCACCGGGCACTGTGGTGGTAATAATCGGGGTCTTGAGGATATCGGTCACGAAAGGGGCTTGGGCTAGAGCTCGCCAGCCGTCTTCTGGGCTTGGCAGTCTTGGGTAGAGGTCGCGGACCTGCGGTGGGCAGCGCCAGAAGCGGAACGCGGTGTTTGCACAAATGATCTCGTCCATATGGGCCTCCCCTAGCTTTGGCTGCGTGCCGTTATGTTTGCAGGTAGACCGATTATCAATGGCGTCATCATGCGGGTGAGTACCGGAAGCTGACCAAATGCTGGCCAATAGCTTGACGCATTGCGCCTAAAGATCGCCGTGCGGCACAAATCTGCTGGTAGGAGTTCTGGGGCCGTGGTCCCTATCTCCACATTTGTACGTGAATCTCATGGCAAATTCGATGAAAGAGCGCATGGGCTTTATGCAAAACGCGCGATGACGTCAGCACAGGAGAGATCAGCTAGAAACGCGTTTAAAAATTTCGATTCGATTTTGGTGTCAAGCTTGGTGTCAAAAAGAAAAAGGTCAGAGGCTTAACACCTCTGACCTGTGCTTTAGATGGTGGGCGATACAAGATTCGAACTTGTGACCCCATCCGTGTGAAGGATATGCTCTACCCCTGAGCCAATCGCCCGTCGCCTTTCGGCAAAAGAGATACTAACATAGCCGCGCGTGGTTTACCAAGAACTTTTTGCCCCCGATTTTAAATTCGTGGGTGCTAGCCAAGCCAAAACAACAAAAACAATCGGTAAAACCGCAGCTAAACCACCATTTATCGCTTAATCCACGAGGTCTCGGGACGGCAGATAAGTCGCGCGTTGTTGTAGGCCATGTCGAGCGTGAGGCAGGTGCGTGCGGCGTAGAAACCGTCCTCGCGCTGGATGGTCAGCGCCAGCTCGGGCTTGTCGCCGGTCAGGCACAGCGGCAGCAGCAGCTGGATCCGGCCGCCGTAGAACTGCGGCACGGCGAGCGTGTAGTTGGCTGCGGCGCGGCGGGCGGCCTCGGCGACGGCGCTCTCAAAGGCGCGGCGCAGCAGCAGCGAGTTGTCCTCCCCCATCAGGCTGGCGGGAATACGCGTAAGGTTCTCCTCGTCGCCCAGAATGTGGTCGATGTTAGAGCGGATGGGCAGGCGGTAGTCAAAGACCAGCTCGGAGGGGTCCTCGGCAAAGCGCACGCGGCACGGCAGGTACTCAAACGAGACCAGCATGGGGTCGCTCTCCTTAAAGAAGCCCTTCAAAAACCAGCGCTGGCGCGCGTCGGGCTTGGTGTTGGGCTCAAACAGGCCGTAGATGGTCTCGTAGCGACGCGTGTACAGGCCGGTATTGAACAGGCAGCGGTCATCGTCGAACACCAGCGGCAGGTTGGACGGCCCGGTCTGGTCCAAGTCACGCTCGGTCAGGAACACCGCGCGGCTAAACGAAAACGACAGGTAGTTTTTGAGGATGCGGTTGCCGGGACCCCAGTCCTCTGGGTCGGCGAGGTCGGCCAGGCGGTCGTAGCAGGGCTCGGGGCAAAACGCGAAGTCGTACACATTGCTGCACAGGGTGCTGGGGATTTCCATGTGGTGTCCAATCCATTCAATAAACGGCGCGCGGATGCTTAGATTCTATACGAGCGACAGATCGCCCGTGCCCGCAACGAATCCGCAGCGCAGCTCTTCGGCTAGCTCGCTGTTCGTGCGGCGACTGGAAACGAGGTCCTGGATCCAGGCGTAGTACTGGTTGTCTTTTGGTTCGGGGCTGTCAGACAGCACGACCGGAGTGCCTGCGAACCTTAAGACGGACAACGCAAAGACAAGGCTGGTTCGTTTGTTACCGTCTTCAAAGATGTGGTCCTTGACCATGTGCTCGGCCACGTAGGTGACCTGGTCAAAGATGTCTGCGAAGCGATCGGCCGGCGATTGACCGAATATCGTACAGAATGCACCCGCAAGCACGGACTCGACGCGTCCAAGCTCAAGCGCGGCCCGGTCGCCTGTGGCGTCGGTTGTATAGCAGCGCCCGACCGTCATCAGCGTGCTGTGCAGGCGCATCACGGCCGCGGCCATATCTTCGAGCGAACCGGCATCATCGAGCATGAGCGGCGCGAACGGATGCGCTCCCCGCTTCGTGTCCGCCATCATGAGTTCTCCAAGAGCCTGAGCGCGTTGGGCATGTTCGAAATGGTCAGCCGAATAGCTTCGTCGATTGACGTGGTGCCGCCGAGCAAAATCGGTGATGCTGAATTTGCCACGTGCGCAGTTGAATGATCTTCTTGAGCAACGCAATCAGCGCCGTCATCTTGTTGAACATAGCTCCAAGGCATGTCTGACTCCTTTATATCTTTACAGACGAAATAGCCTGCGAGTCGTACTCCAGAGCAATCGGTTGCCAGACGAGGTCTTCGATGGTGCAGTTTAGGGTGTCTGCAAGCGCCAATGCCGAGGAAACCGAGGCGCGGCGTAGGTCGAGCTGGTTCTGCTCGTAGAGTTGTATGGCGCGAAGCTTAACCCCCGATTGGGCGGCGAGCTGTTTTTGCGTTAGTCCGGCAGCCTTTCGTGCCGCCTTGAGGCCCTTTTTGTCTGCCTGGGCGTTGTTCCATTTTTCGATGACAATCTGGGCGAATTTATCTTCGGAGGCCTCGTGGAGCGGATGGTACGAGCCGATGATCCAATCGAGCGGAGCGACTTCGAGTAGCTTATTAAAGCCCAAGCTGCTCATCCATTGCGTATAGGCCATAACCCACCCCGCCCAATACTGAGGCGAACGGTCGAACGGATAGGTCTCCCTACATCTGACGGGGGTCAGTCCCGCATGGGCGATAATATCGCGCGCGAGCTCGTCGCCCGCCATGCCGCAGACGACGCGAGGCATACCGCGCTCAAACTGTTTCATCTCAAGAGCGTTCGACATGATCGCCGTCAACTCGGCTGGAGTCAGCCCTTGGTCACAGAGAGCAAAATCGACCGCCTCGCCCAGCGTTCTCATTGCATCCTCGAGATACATCTCACTGTAGGCGTGGGTCATCGCCCGTCATCCCCTCTCGAATGATATCGACGATACGTATTCCCTCAAACGGGTTTTCGGGAAGGAGCTCCCGATACTGCGCCCTTGCCGCTTCATCTCGTTCCTTGGCCAATGGACCATACAGTGCTTGCTGCGCACGTTCAAATCCAGCAAAACGAATGCTCTTAAACGCACGCTCGCTTTTGAGCACAATCTGCTCCCCCAGGTTACCGAGCCTCATAGATCGTCCAAGCTGATCGACGGTGATCGTATTGTTTACAAAAGCTCTGGCATAGCTAAAGTACGAGTCGTCCGCACGCCACCCTCTTATTACGTCGCAAGTGCTCGTCTGAGGTAGAAAGTGATCATGGAGATATTCGCACGCCCCCGCGGCAATGGCGGTATCTTTGCGAAAAGAACGATGCTCAACGAGCAACGCTATCCAATGCAGGACGCAATATTGCGGCGATAGCAAGTCGAGAACTTTGAGATCGGCTATATCGAGTTCATAGCGATTCGCAAAGCCATCGGCATCCCGAGAGCATGCCCATTCCCTTGCAAGGTCGAGGCTCTCTGTGCAATAGAATCCCTGTCCATAGTCGTTATGGATTTTCCCCAGGCCAAGCTGGGGAGCCTCAATGATTTTCTGAGAACCATGCCATAGTTCCACGCGAGTCTCCTAACAGGTATCGCCCTAGCGATAGTATAACATACTATCGCTAGGGCGATACCTGTATTCAAATAGCAAGAGGGTGTCTGGAACCGAGTTTGAGTTCAATACTTGCTTCTAAGGCTCGCCGAGTCCGGAAGTATGCGACAAAATTCAGACTTGCTGATCATGCCGGAGCACACTAACGCCTCGTCCTGCTTATAGAGCTTCATAGACACGCACCTCATCTTGCTCGATACTTTTGTGGAATGCCGGGCGCATGTGCTCTGGTGGGTTGGTGACGATATCAACCTTTCGCCCAAGTTCCCTCTCGAGCTCATGGGAGAGTTCGTAAAGCGTGCCGAACGTCATGGTGTTGCCGCAGACTAGGCGCAAGTCAATATCGCTATTGGGCGTTTGCTCGCCTCGGGCAAACGAGCTAAATGAATATGCTTCGCTGACGTCGTATTGAGCAAGCACGCGGGAGGCGGCAGTGGATATGTCTGTAGGCGAAATCATGGGTTATTTGCCGTTCAACAGTAGAACGTCAGGGGGCCAGAGTCGAAACCACCGGTCCGGCTTTTTGGCGTTCGGCGAGCTCGAAGATAAACGGGGCGTTTGATCTAAGAAATTGAGGTCATCAGCAGTAAATCCTTCGACGTTGGACCATTTGACCGCAGGCAAGAAGCAATCCGCATGGTCAAAGCCAAAGTCAACCGGGCGTTCGACGGCTATGCGAACGGTTCCGTCTTCTCTTGTCTCTGAGTAGGCAAACTGAGTGCCGTCATCAAGCTGAACATAGCTCCAAAGCATTGCTACTTCGTTTACAACTTTTTGAGTTAAAAGCCTGCCCCTAACGCGGGATGAATCACACTAGTTACCCGATCCAAATACGTCATCTACAAGATCAGGCAAGTCTGTCCATACTTGATAGGCGGAAACGTTGTCCGGATTCATTTCTCTTGCACGACGTTTATTATCCGTATTATGCTTTGCGGCATTGGTCAAAGCCTGGGCCTTGTTGCCGTCAATCATTTCGAGATTTACCGACTTGAACTTTGACGCGGAGGACCTGTTGGGGTCAGTAGATTTTAGAATACTAAGGTCGCGCGCTCTTTTCTCACATTGTGGCGTCGATGCAAAAGTTTCCGGGCATGGTGAGACATGATCGATAAGCCATACTTCAAAACATGGATTAGAGATTGCGAGCCTAACTCCCTTTGTCTTTGCTTCTCGTTCTGCTGCGGCTAGGTTTCTGAACTCATCTGAATCGACCACGATCCATGCGGAACTCAATGCTTCGATTTCGCCTGCTTTAACGGCCTTTTTATCTGAATCGAGCTCTCGCGAAAGCTGCTTGGCCACCTTCAAAGGGTCTCCGTCAATATGCCGATACAGCACGCTTCCGCGAACGTCCATTTCAGTAATAAGGAAGTTAAAATATTCGGTTTCGGTCACCTTTCCATTGGACACAATTAGGTGGCGCTTTCGCTTGGCTCTTGTCTGCTTTTTGCGGCCGCGAGCAAGCCCTCTCCTTTCTGCCTTAGCCATTTATGTCAGCGCCTTCCTTCATGAGTTGGGCCACAAGTTGATGAAAACTTGGGTTGGGCAGCGGCACATAGACACCGTTTAAGTAATTGCGCCCCAGATTCTCATTTGCACGAGGCGAATACTCCATCGCAGCAATTAATTGCGAAGCACCTTCAGAGTCCTTTTCCACAAACCAGACCTGGTCACGTTCAAGCACCTCTTCCATAGGGCTGGTGCGCGTCATCAAGGTGACATCATGGGTCGAGAAGATTAGCTGCGCGCCCTTTGGATTTGTGTCGGGATCGGCGAACAGTGAGACGAAGTCGCGCAGGAGCGTAGGATGAAGGCTCGAATCAAGCTCGTCAATTACTGTTGTGGCCCCACTGCTTAAAGAACGTAAGGCTACCGAGAAAAACGCCAGCGCAGCTTTTGTGCCCTCCGATTCATGGGCGGAGCCCAGCCAAAAGCCATCTCCCGAGCCTTTATGGTGGAAGAACAGGTCATAAGCGAACGACAATTTAAAGTCTTCTGTAATTTTATTACGTGCCTCTTCCGGAATCTCATCGAGTCCAATGAGTGAGTCTTTTAAACCCATGACGCCTTCCGATTGTCGGACATCTATGCCGTCAATTCCGATATCAGCATATTTAATGAGCTGAGATAGCATCTGAGCTCGAGCGTCATCGTTGATAAACAGCTTTTTTATGGTGGCGAGTTCTGCTAGATAATGCGTTGCATCATAGAGATTGATGTCATTGGCAAGAGCTGTGAATGCGGGTTGAATTACATCACTTCCAGCCGCCGCTGCGGCAGATAAGAACAAAGAATTATTGCGCGTGATATCCCAAAGTTGTTTTTTTGCACCTGTAAAGGTACTACCAAATTTAATTGACTGTTCCCCGTTTATCGAAGAGCGGTCATAGAGAAGGGACGGCTGTTTTGATCGATACACAGTGAGGTTTTCATATGTAACCTCATTTTTGTTCACACCAAATGAAAACTCATACTTTAAGTTGCTAGCGATAAAATCTATCGAGAATTCTGTGTCACTTGATTGGGATTCCGAGTCAAGTAAAAAGGGGACGATGGGTATTTGAGAATTCGCATCGCCTGCCGCATAACCTGTACGAACAAAGTAAGAGACAAAGTAAAGAGCATTTAGGAAATTTGATTTGCCTGACGCGTTTGCGCCGTAAACCGCAGCCACTCGCACAGGCCCAAGTTCCTTTTTGCTCGAAATCGGTTCAAACGAGAACTGTTGAGCATCTCGAAAGCTCTGAAAGTTCTTAAATGAAAAATTGAGGATCATCTTCAGAATCCTTTTCAAAAAAGTTGATTCACCGCAGACATTCTTTAATAACAAGGAAAATTATATTGTTTTAAAACCATTATTTGTTAGTTTCGAACAAATATCTACTTTAAATTGAGATTCAAACTAAAGGTCTCAGCAAGTCTATACAACATAATGTCTGAAACTGATTTTCTACACTGCTTTTAAGAACAATTTTTAATGATGTCCGCACGCGGCTTTAGATTTCTTTTGTCCATCAGAGCTGTAAAACGAAAGGGACGAAATGTTGTTTTGCAAGGACGGGCCCAGTTGGCTGGATGTTATAGATGATGCAGGCGTTCTGGTTCGCCGCCTAGAAATACTTGAGAACCTTCTCCGAAAGTGCACCTTCGATATGCCGAGAACAGAATGCAAGTTCGTGGATGATACCGCTGAGGGATATGACGGAAGCGAAATGTTGCTGTTTCTCGATGAGTCTTTATTGGAGCTGATTGAAGGCTATAGAACTCAGATTGAGAAATACAAAGTTGCATCTAAAAGGGGCCAGACCGACTTTGGAACCAGCACAAGCTTAGGAAGAAAGAAATCGAGGATCCCCGCTATTCAAATTGATAAAGCAGCATAATAAATTTGAATTTGGGTAGGGCTGAAAGGTAACACGGAGGTCATACCTTAACCCTGTTTGCCCTCGTCATTCATTCACTTGTGACGAGGGCCTCGCACCTTCTATAAGAGCGCGAGTTGAATTATGTTTTACTTATAAGGGCGGAGGATCCGGCATGAGCAAGAACAAAAGCGACCAGAACGCGCACGAAGAGCAAGTGTTCAATGATGTTCTTAGGCTATCAATGGCCTCGGGTGGATACAAGAAGAAAGCTGCCTTGAAGGTGTGTGGATCTATTAACGCAGACAGCGAGTGCCCTGATATTGTTATTACCCGCGAAAATGGATCCATTGTTGGTTTGGAGCATTTTAGAATCGACCATAACATCAAATATGGTCGAAACGCTCAATCAAAATCTGCTGAGCTCACATCTGCGTTGAAAGCTGAGCGCGAAAAGCTAATGTCAAGGCTTGAAGCCGACGATGTTTTGCCGGAGGAATTGGCGAGCATCGTCGCAAACTATGTCTCGTTGGCAAAATATCATCAAAGCTGTGCATGCTGTGACGATCTGACGCGCTCTCTAGATGCCCGATTGTTTGGTGGAAAAACAGGTCATGCTCGCAAATTACCTAAATACCGCAATCACCTTACTGAACTTAGCGGTGATGATGGACGCATTGAATTGGGCTATTTAATTGAAATTCATTCAGATTTTCAGGGATTATTCATTCACGATGGAACAAGAGTGGCCCGCCTCGACAGTGGACAATGCCCACTTTATGCGGAAATTTACGATCTCCTTTTCAAGGCATCTTGCGAGGTCGATTGGATCCTAATAGGTTTTTACCCATGCCTGACTGACCAGATTGCGAATGCCGCCATCATAGATTGTCGTAACAATATGTTTAAGGAGAGCTGCCGCAGGCAGCGTCTTAAAAGAACGGAATTTTTAGGTCTAGGTAAAACGGAACCCTTTCTCAAACAAAGCAGAGCCGGAGAAACAGAAATTGAGCTTTGCGCAGATAAGGTAAATATCACAATCGAAAACCCCGCTGAAGGGATTTGCCCTGAGCTTCTATTTGGCACCGCGATCATTGATGCTGCAAGAGCATTAAATCTTGATAGAAGCGGTGAACCGTATACAGCAACGATTTCTGTTCAATTGATTTACGAACTCGTGCGGATGAGGAGCAAGGGGATTCGAGGCATTGTGACAATTTACGATGTTATGCGGCTGCTTTTAGAAATTGAGTGGGCTGTATTAAAACAAGAAATTGACAGTTTTGGCGTACGGTACAACATTTCCGAAACACCAGACTTTTGCTTATAGACAATCCGGGATGTCACTAAGAAACCAGCTCATACAGCTCACCAATGAGTCCGGTTTAATATTTGCCCGCTTTAGCACCGTCGAATATTGCGAGGCAACTCTGATGGTCTTTCGCTTGGGCACCAGGGTCGACAAAGATCCCGGTGCCCTTTCGTTGCCTTCAGTCTAACCTGCGACATTATTGAATGCTTTTCTCATTCATGTGGACCTGGGTCGCATGTCACGATTCAGCCCATGATCACGTCCGTATGGCCTCTGCCTTCGATAATTGGGTGCCTATAGACAAACACGCAAATAGTTATACCTTGTGAATGTCTCTTTCTTCCAAATGGCAGCTATCTCAACAACGACATGCGGCAGCTAGAAGCACTGTAGCAAGCAGGAAAAACGTAAAGGAGACTGCGATCCAGTTGCTGTCGCCGGTCTTGGGGAGTGTCGCTGCGGTCGCGCTGGTGGCTTTAGGCTTGGACGGCGCAGGCACCGTGGTCTTGGTCACCCTCGTCTTGGTCGTTATGTTTGTCTTGGGCGACGTAGCCGCAGGCTTCATTGCGGGAACCGTCGTTGGCTCCGTACCGGGTTGCTCTGCAGCGGGACCGGCGCCACCATCAGGCTTGCCCGCCCCGCATCCAGGCACGTCGCGCCCGTCGGTCTCCCCCGCCGGAGGCGTGGCGACATCGGGCTCAACCACCACATGCGGGGCCACCGCACCGGCAGCATCCACCACGCCACCAGCACCAAAGGTCCCACCGGCAGGTGTCACAAACCGCGCAGACACAAGCGACCCACCCGTGCAAGCAACCCCGCCATCGGCACCGGTCGCATCCAGCCACGAGGCATCGACGGAAAGCCGACTGCCGGCCGCGCCATCCCCAATGCCATCGTCCTGCAGATACACGCCGTAGGCGCGCACGCCCGCTCCGGACCCGGCGCCCGCGGCAACGACGCGCCCGCCGCCGCGCACGGCCATGTCGCCGGCAATCACGCCGGCGACCGCCTCGTTTGTAATATCGGCCCCGTCCGCCCGGGCATCGACGGTGCAGCCGTCCACCGCGAGCGCCTGCGACACGTGGATCCCGCACTGCGAGCCCGTCGCCGTCAGGGTCCCGGTGCCGCGAAGCGTCAGGTTGCCCCACACCTCCATGCCGCACAGCGTGATGTCCGCATCGGGCGCATGCGACTCCGTCACGGAGTTTTGCCCGGCAAGCGTCAGCACCAGGTCGCCCTCGGCGCCGATGGCCTCGCCCGCGTAGCCGTTAAGCTCCAGATGGTCGGTATCGGTCCAGGCCCAGCCGGGGCCCGACACGCCCGGCTCGTAGTACGTCGCGCCCGCGATGATGAGGCTCTCCGCGCCCGCGGCATAAGAAGGCCCGCCCAGCAAAACGCATAGGCAGGCCATGGCAACAATCGCAATGTAATGACGGCTGATGTAGGACTCGGCAGCAAACATACCCGCCCCGATCTTCGCAGGAGCCAATAGAATGTGCACCAGAAAATGCCCTGGTAGCAGCAGTTATTAGTTTAGCGAGATCAAGGCACAAACAAAGAAAATGTCCCTGAGCAGCGCCAATAATTAGGTGTAAATCGTTTTGTCAGTCGGTGAATGGAGGGATCAACAGATTAGATATCCATCTTATTAAAGTCGATGGAATATCCCATGGACTTGAGTTCTTTCAAGAGGCCGAACTCCCAACTGTCTGTTCCGGTATAAACGACGCCCTGTAGATCGGAGGGAATCTCGATACCTTTGTCAACAAGAATTGCAACGTTTTCCCTGCCAAGCCGACCAATAAAGTATCCGGCTTCAAATACAACATTTTGTCTAGCCCTGGGCTTTTCCGACTGTTC
>ENA-UEYI01002758-UEYI01002758.1-human-gut-metagenome-genome-assembly--contig:-NODE-2758-length-11586-cov-2.208098_pt1 | contig 11586 bp, 10 predicted proteins | sample MGYA00242900_ERZ507916 | MGnify/ENA primary metagenome ERZ507916 (study PRJEB26167, sample SAMN06115521) | human gut metagenome | host: Homo sapiens | place: China:Chongqing | collected 2015-09-02...
AACGAGGCCAACACCGGCAGCGGCCTGAAGTTCCCCACCGCCGTCCGCCTGTACGTCACCTATATCCTGCCCCTGATCGTCCTGTTCATCTTTGTGATGGGCTATTGGAACAAGTTTGTGGGATAACATGGGTTTGACGAGAAAAATCCCGTCGGGTCAGCTGAACCGGCGGGATTTTTGCACATATTTCGAAAAAATGTGGAAAGGTTACACGAAATATACTAAGGGGTCCTCGGGGCGCTCACCGGGTTCGACGCTTTGAGCATAGAGGACCACGCCCTCGCCGTCGTATACGGCGGCCTGCTCCCAGCGGACCTCGGCGGTGACCTTGACCCACTCGCCCTTTTTCAGGCTCTTGGCCTTGTCATACTTGCACAGGAAGCCGAAGAAGCGGATGTCCTCGGCGCAGCAGGTCATGGCGTTGCGCCCGGGGACAAAGCAGCCCTTGGGCACACGCCCGCCCACCATGGCCTGGGCGGTGAAGGTGATGGTCTTGCCCACATAGCGGTCCGGGTGCTCCTGAATGTCCAGATACCAGATGCCATAGTCCGGGTCCTCCAGGTCGATGTGGGGACTTTCCAGGTCATAGGGGAGGATGTCCTCCACCTCCAGCTCGTCGCCGTTCTCGTCCTCAAAGGCCATCTGGCACATGCGGTTCACCGCCCGGATGGAGCGCTTCCAGCCGGACAGGGGCATATCTTCTTTACAGCGGTTGAACAGGACCATGTCCGCCTCGGTCACCATGTCGATGATCATGGACTGCATGTTGCTGCGGTACATCTCGAAGGTGGTGCCGTCGATGACGTCGATGGCCTGGTAAAGCCCCCAGTTCTTGGGCAGCTTCAGGTCCCGCAGGATCTGGATGGGCCACATGCCGTTATACTCCAGCAGCACCCGCTCGGGCTGATAGCGGCGGTCGATCTCCTCCAGGAAAGCGGTGTTCAGCTGGCTCTGGTCCTCAATGGGGATCAGGCGGCAGTTGCGCTCGGCCAGATACTGGGCGTTATACTCCACCTCGCCGTCCTCGCACATGAGCAGCACGGTGCGCTGGCCGTCGTTGAAATAGTCCATCTCCAGGGTGTCGATGAGCAGGGTGGTCTTGCCGCTGTCCAAAAACCCGGTGATGAGATACAGGGGGATACGGGGATCGTTATTCATGGCGCGTCACCTCAGGCCAGCAGGAACAGCTTCTCCAGCTGGTCCTCCTTCAGGTCAGAGCCGATGACACACAGGCGGCCGGTGTAGTCGGCAGCGCCCTCCCGGATCTGGAACTCCTCGGGCACCAGGTCGAAGTGCAGCCAGGTCTGGCCGTCCTCGCAGGGCACCATGCCCTTGGCCCGGAGGATATAGCCGTAGTCCTGGCCCATGGCCAGGGCGGACAGGGCCTCCTGCAGCTCCTCGCGGCTGTACTTGCGGGCGGTCTCCCGGCCCCAGGAGGTGAACACCTCGTCGGCATCATGGTCGTGGTGGTGGTGGTCGTGGCCGCAGCAGCAGTCGCAGGTGCAGTCATCCCCGTGGTCGTGGTGATGATGCTCGTGCTCGTGGTCATGGTCATGATCGTGCTCGTCGTGGTCGTGGTCATGATGATGCTCGTGCTCATGGTCGTGCTCGTCATGGTCATGCTCGTGATCGTGATGGTGGTGATGATGCTCGTGGTCGTGGTGCTCGTGGGCGATCTCCTCCATCAGCTCCTCGGCCAGGGAGTGGCCGCCCTCCATGGCGGAGACGATCTGCGCGCCGGTCAGCTGGTCCCAGGGGGTGGTGAGGATGGCGGCCTTGGCGTTCTTCTCCCGCAGGAGACGGACGGCGGTGTCCAGCTTGGCCTGGTCCATGTTCTGGGTGCGGGAGAGGAGGATGGCGGAGGCGTGCTCCACCTGGTTGTTGAAGAACTCGCCGAAGTTCTTCATATACACCTTGGCCTTGGTGGCGTCCACCACGGTGACAAAGCTGTGCAGGTGCAGGGCGGGGGTGGTCTTCTGCACGCCCTCCACGGCGGCGATCACGTCAGACAGCTTGCCCACGCCGGAGGGCTCGATGATGATGCGGTCGGGGGCATAGTCGTCCAGCACCTTCTTCAGGGCCGCGCCGAAGTCGCCCACCAGGGAGCAGCAGATGCAGCCGGAGTTCATCTCGGTGATCTCCACCCCGGCGTCCTTCAAAAAGCCGCCGTCGATGCCGATCTCGCCGAACTCGTTCTCGATGAGGACCACTTTCTCGCCCCGGAAGGCCTGGTCCAGCAGCTTTTTGATGAGGGTGGTCTTGCCGGCCCCCAAGAAGCCGGAGATAATGTCGATCTTGGTCATAGTTGTCATATCCTTTCTGAAATCACACGGCCCGCGCCCGCAGCGGGGGGACCGGAGGGGTCAAATAAAAGAGATGCTCACTGCCACAGCATGTGCAGGCTGTCCATCATGGCATACAGCATCCCGGCGGCAGTCTCCCGGGTGGCCAGGTCCTGGGGCTGGAGGTCGCCCACCAGAGCGCCCAGCTGGTCCATGATCCAGGCGGGCCTTTGGGCCCAGGGGGAGAAGTCCTGATAGTCGGCCAGGGAGATATCCGTCTTGCCGTTCAGCTCCTCCGCCGACATGCTGGCCCACACGGCCACCGAGGACAGGATGGTGGTCATCTGCTCATAGGTGATGGTGTCGTCCGGGCGGAAGGTCCCGTCCCCCATGCCGGAGACAAAGCCCCGGGCGGCCATGGCGGACACGGCCTTGTTGTACCAGGCGTCGTCGGCCACGTCGGAGAAGGACAGGTTCTGTCCCTCGGGCAGGTCCAGCACATTGGCCAGCATGGCGCAGAACTCGGCCCGGGTGATGGCATTGGTGGGGCGGAAGGTGCCGTCCTCATAGCCCTCCAGCAGGCCGAAGGTGCTCAGAGTGTCGATCTCGGTGGCAAAGGGGCTGTCCGCCGCGTCGGCAAAGGTGCGGGCGTGGAAGTCAAGCCCCAGGCTCTCCGCCAGCTTGGCGGGGGTCACGGCGTTCCAGCCGCTGTTGCGCTCCCCCTCGTACAGGGCGGCGGAGGGGGGCAGGGCCTCCAGCAGCTCGGTAAAGGCGGCTCGGTTGTCCCCGGACAGGGCCTCGTCCCGGCTGATATAGAAGGTCCAGCCCGCCAGCTCCAGCTTATAATAGCCCGCGTTGCGGCTGGGCTCCGGCTGGGTGAGGAGCATGGCGGCGGTCTTCGTATTCTCCTTGGACATCACCAGGGTGGGGATCACGCCCATCCACTGGTTGGTGGTGCCGTCGGGGGAATAGAAGCGATAGACGGTGATCTTCATGGCGTCCCCGTCGAACAGGTCCTCGGTGTTGGCGCTGTTGAAGATCATCTGGGCGATGCCCTTGCCAAAGGTGGTCTGACCGATGGCGATGCCAAAGCCCAGGTCCCGGGCGTCGGCGGAGAACAGCTCGGCCCCGCTGGCGGAGTAGTCGCTGGTGAGGATGATGAGGGGCTTGTCCGTCAGGTCGGGGCAATATTGGGTGGTGCCCACAAAGCGATAGTTGCCGTTGGCGTCCCGGAAATAGACCATGATGTCGCTGCCCACAAACAGACCGGCGGACACGGCGGCGGCATCGGCATCGCCGCCGGGGTTGCTGCGCAGGTCCATGATCCAGGCGGCCACGTCAGGCTCCAGGGCGGTCAGGGCCTCCTCGATGGTGTCGCCGGTGGAGTCGCCAAAGCTGATGCACTCGATGACCCCGGCATTGCCCTCCTTGTCATAGGTGACGATGGGAATGACCACCGCCCGGCGCTGCATGGTGAAGTCCCGCACCTGGCCGTCGGAGCGGCGGATGGTCAGGGTGACGGTGGAACCCTCTTTCCCGGTGACGGCGCTGCGCACGTCGGTGGTGGCGGTCATCTCCACGCCGTCCACGGCGATGATCCGGTCACCGGCCTGGAGCCCGGCCTCCTTGGCGGGGGAGTTGGGCAGGATGGACAGGACCAGAAAGCCGTCGTCATAGGCGGTCTGCACCGTGATGCCCACGCCCACCAGGGTCTCGCCGTTGACGGAGTCGGTGAACTGCTGATACTGCTCGGCGGTCATGTAATAGGTGTAGGGGTCGCCCAGGGCCTCCAGGATCTCGTCCAGGGAGTCCAGAGACAGGATGCTCTCAGGGATCTGGTCCACATAGTGGTCCCGCAGCAGCTGCCGGGCCTCGTCCAGGGTGAGGGCGGCGGCAGGGGCGGCGGACAGGGAGAAGGTGAGGCTGAGAGCCAGCAGGGCGGACAGAAGTTTACGTTTCATGGCGTTCTCCTTATTGACACACGCCGGATGCCGAAACGGCACCCGGCGTGTGAAACATGATTACAGCTTGGTGGCGCGGTGGGTGATCTCGTGGCGCTTGGGGCCGGTGGAGACCAGGGTGATGGGGTGGCCGATGTGGGCCTCCAAAAAGTCAACGTACTTCTTGGCGTTCTCGGGCAGGGCGTTATAGTCGGTGCAGCCCCGGATGTCGCACTTCCAGCCGGGCAGCTTTTCGAACACGGGCTTGGCCCGCATCAGATCGGGGGTGGTGGGGAACTTGTCGGTGATCTTGCCGTCGATGTCATAGCCCACGCACACGGGGATCTCGTCCAGATAGCCCAGCACGTCCAGACAGGTCAGGGCCACCTGAGTGGCGCCCTGGACCATGCAGCCATACTTGGTGGCCACGGCGTCGAACCAGCCCACACGGCGGGGACGACCGGTGGTGGCGCCGAACTCGCCCTTGTCGCCGCCCCGGCGGCGCAGCTCGTCCCCGGCGTCACCCAGGACCTCGCTGACGAAGGGCTCGGTGTGGGAGCCCACAGAGGAGGAATAGGCCTTGGTGACGCAGATCACGTCCTCCATGGCGGTGGGGGGCACGGGAGCGCCCACGCAGCCGAAGCCGGCCAGGGTGTGGGAGGAGGTGGTCATGGGGAAGATGCCCAGGTCGGGGTCCTTCATAGAGCCCAGCTGGCCCTCCAGCAGGATGGTCTTGTTCTGGGCCAAGGCCTCGTGGATAAAGGTGACCACGTCGCCCACATAGGGGCGCAGCTGCTCCCGCAGAGCCAGCAGCTGGTCCATCAGCTCGTCCACGTTCAGGGCGGGCTTGTGATACAGGTGCTCAAACAGCACGTTCTTCAGGGTGACGGCGGCGGTGAGACGCTCCCGCAGCCGGTCCTCGTGGAACAGGTCGCACACCTGGATGCCGATCTTGGCGTATTTGTCGGAGTAGAAGGGGGCGATGCCGCTCTTGGTGGAGCCGAAGGCCTTGCCAGCCAGGCGCTCCTCCTCATAGCTGTCCTGAAGCACGTGATAGGGCATCAGCAGCTGGGCCCGCTCAGACACGATCAGGTTGGGGGCGGGCACGCCCTGGTCGGTGATAGACTTCAGCTCGGCCACCAGCTTGGCCGCGTCCAGGGCCACGCCGTTGCCGATGATGTTGGTGATGTGGGGATAAAAAGCGCCGGAGGGGAGGATGTGCAGAGCAAAGCGGCCATAATCGTTGATGATGGTGTGGCCCGCGTTGGCTCCGCCCTGAAAGCGGATGACCACGTCGGACTGCTCGGCCAGCATATCCGTGATCTTGCCCTTGCCCTCGTCGCCCCAGTTGGCGCCCACAATAGCTTTTACCATATATGTTACCTCCGTAGACCGGGATTCGCAACCGCTGTGCGGATTTGCCTTATCCGGCGCATAACACAACGCATACATTATACTGCGTTTTTCCTATGCTGACAAGGGGACAGCCCATAGAAAAAACGTAGAAAATCCTGCTTTTCCAAAGGTCCGTAGTCATTTGGAGAAGCGGCGGCGATAGCCGCACCGGCGGCACAGCTCCTCGGCGGCCCGGCCCTGGGAGAACCCGTTGTAAATGGCCCTGGCCCGGGGGGAGGACAGGATGTCCTCCAGGCTGCCGTCATACAGGTTCCCCAGGGGGATGTCCCCCTCGTGGTCCAGGCAGCAGGGGACCACCGTGCCGTCCCACAGCACGCCGACGTGGTCCCGCAGGCCCTGGCAGAAGCCGGACTGTCCCTGGTCGTCGGCGTTCAGGTCGGGCCATTCAAACCGCTCACCCCACTCCAGATAGACCCGGGGGGCCAGGGTGGTGCCCTGCCAGCCCTCCTTCCAGGGCCGGGGGAAGACCTCCTCCAGTCGGCGGATGATCTGTTCGTTGCAGGAGTTGGCCCCCTGGGTGTGTTTACCGTCCAGATTCCACAGGCGCAGAGCGCACCGCTTGCCCGCCTGGGCGGCCCGCCGGGCAAAGGCGATGCAGCTGTCCAGATAGGGCAGCAGCTGCCCCTGACCCTCGTTCCCCTCGAAGGAGTGGAGGGAGATGCTGACCTTCCGCACTGCGGGGCTTTGGCACAGCAGGCCGGCCCGCTGGGGGAGCAGGGTGCCGTTGGTGGTGAGATTCACCTGAAAGCCCAGTCCGGCGGCCAGGTCCAACAGCCGGGGCAACTGGGGGTGGAGCAGGGGTTCCCCCATGAGATGGAGGTAGAGATATTCCGTGTGGGGCCGCAGCTTTTGGGCCAGAACAGAAAAGTCCTCCGGGGACAGAAAGCCCTGGGGGCGGCGTGTGCCGGGGCAGAAATCGCAGCGCAGGTTGCACACGTTGGTGATCTCCAGATAGACCTTTTTCAACTGATACATGGGGCAGGCTCCTTTGGTTGAGTTGGTGGGGGAGCAGCGAAAGAGAGGACAAGCGCCGGGGCGCTTGCCCTCTCTGATTTGGCAGGGATTTACTTAGCCCTGGCCGTAATAGGCGTTTTTGCCGTGCTTGCGCAGATAGTGCTTGTCCAGCAGGACCTGCTGCATGGGGCCGTGGCCGGGGTTGAGCATCAGGGCGTGGTAGTTCATAAAGGCGACCTCCTCCATGACCACCGCGTTGTGGACGGCGTTCTCCGGGTCAGTGCCCCAGGAGAACACGCCGTGGCTGTGGACCAGCACGCCGGGGATGGCCATGGGGTCCTTGCCCTGGAAGGTCTCGATGATCACGTTGCCCGTCTCCAGCTCATCCTCCCCCCGGATCTCCTCCTCGGTCATCTTCCGGGTGCAGGGGATCTCGCCGTAGAAATAGTCCCCGTGGGTGGTGCCCATGGCCTCGATGCCCACGCCCGCCTGGGCGAAGCTGGTGGCCCAGCGGCTGTGGGTGTGGACCACGCCGCCAAGATCGGGGAAGGCCCGGTACAGGGCCAGGTGGGTGGGGGTGTCGGAGGAGGGCTTATAGCGGCCCTCCACCCGCTCGCCGGTCTTCAGGTCCAGCACCACCATGTCCTCGGCGGTCATGGTGTCATACTCCACGCCGGAGGGCTTGATGACCACAAGGCCCTTCTCCCGGTCAATGCCGGAGACGTTGCCCCAGGTGAAGGTGACCAGGTCATACTTGGGCAGCATCAGGTTGGCTGCGCATACTTTTTCTTTCAGTTCTTCCAGCATATCGCTCACTCCATTGTGTCCAGAATCTCGCTCATCTTGTCATGGGCGAAGCAGATGTCCTCTTTCCATTCCGGCTTGCCGGTGTCCCACATCTCGGTGACGAAGCGGCGCACCCCCAGCTGCCACCCCTTGCGGATGACGGCGGGGAAGTCCACGTGGCCGGTGAGGAAGGGAATCTCCCGGAACTTACCGGGGACGGTCTCCTTCAGGTGCATGGCAACTAAGTGGCCCCGGCCCGTCTCCAGGTCGTCCAGCACGCTGGTGCCGTATGTCTTAGCGGCGTTGGTCAGGTTGCCCACGTCGGGATAGACGCCCAGATAGGGGTTGTCGATGAGGTCGACATACTTCATGCTCTTGGCCACGGTGTTCATAAACTCGGTCTCCATGGTCTCAAAGCCCAGGACCACCCCGTGGACGGCGGCCATCTCCACCGCCTTTTTCAGATTTTCGGCAAAATCTTTTCGGGTCTGCTCAGACCCCTCCTCATAGTACACGTCATAGCCCGCCAGCTGGATGACCCGGATGCCCAGGTCGTCGGCCAGCTGGATGGCTTTTTCCATGATCTCCAGGCTGCGCTGGCGCACGGCGGGGTCGCTGGCCCCGAAGGGATACTTCCGGTGGCCGGACAGGCACATGCTGCGGATGGGCACGCCGATCTTCTGCATGGTCTCCCGCAGCTGGGCCCGCTCCTGGGCGGTCCACTCCAGCCGGGCCAGGCGGGCATCGGTCTCGTCGATGCTGATCTCCACAAAGTCATAGCCGCAGTCCCGGGCGCACTGGAGCTTCTCCTCCCAGTTCAGAGCGGAGGGCATGGCCTTTTCATACAGGCCGATGTGATATTTCTTGTTTTCCAAGGTGATCTCTCCCTGTCAGATTTTTTCCACCGCGGTCCGCTCCACGTCCAGCCCCTTGTCATAGGCGGCCAGATAGCGGGCAAAGCCCTCCACCTCGGCGGGGTCGGGCTGGGCCGTGGTGATCTTGGCGTGGACAAAGACCCGCTGGCGCAGGAACTCCTCCAGGGGCAGCTCATGCTCGTCCATAAAGGCGGCCAGCAGGGCGATGCCATAGGGGCCGCCCTCTCCGGCGGTCTCCATGCAGGTGATGGAGGCGTTGCAGGCGGCGGCCAGATAGCGCTGGGCCACGCCGGGGGTCTTGAAAATGCCGCCGTGGCCGGTCATGCTGTCGATCTTCACGTGCTCCTCGGCCAGGATGTCCATGCCAAGGCGCATGGTGGCGATCTCCGCATAGACGCTGCTGCGCATGAAGTTGGCCAGGCTGAAATGGCTGTCCGGCTTGCGCACCACCAGGGGGCGGCCCGCGTCCAGGTGGGTGATGCCCTCGCCGGCCATGTAGTTATACACCAGCACGCCGCCGCAGTCGGCCTCCCCCTCCAAGCTCTTCTGATAGAGCTTGGTGAAGACCTCGCCCGCGGACACGTTGCAGCCGAACAGGCCCAGGGTCTCCCGCAGCAGACCGATCCAGGCGTTGATGTCAGAGGTGCAGTTGTTGCAGTGGACCATGGCCACGTCCTTGCCGGAGGGGGTTGTGACCACGTCGATCTCAGTATAGACCTTGCTCAGGGGTTTTTCCAGCACCACCATGGCAAAAATAGAAGTACCGGCGGACACGTTGCCCGTGCGGGGGGCCACGGCGTTGGTGGCCACCATGCCGGTGCCCGCGTCGCCCTCCGGGGGCGCGAAGGGCAGCCCCTCGGGCAGCAGGCCCTTCACCCAGGCGGAACCGGACGCCGTCAGGCGGCCTGCGTCCTGACCGGCCAGCAGCACCCGGGGCAGCACGTCCCGGATGTTCCAGGGCTGGTCCTGGGTGAGGGTCTCGAACTTTTTCAGCATCTCCTCGTTCCAGTCGCCGGTGGCGCTGTCGATGGGGAACATGCCGGAGGCCTCGCCCACGCCCACCACGTTTTCCCCGGTGAGCATATAGTGGACATAGGAGGACAGGGTGGTGATGTGGGCGATCTGGCCCACGTGGGGCTCACCGTTCAGAATGGCCTGATACAGGTGGGCGATGCTCCACCGCTGGGGCACGTTGAACTGGAACAGCTGGGTGAGCTGCTCCGCCGCGTCGGCGGTGATGGTGTTCTGCCAGGTGCGGAAGGGCACCAGCAGGTTCCAGTCCTTGTCAAAGGCCAGATAGCCGTGCATCATGCCGGAGATGCCGGCGGCGGCCAGGCCCTCCCGGTCCTTCAGCTGGCTGAGCACCTGGCACAGGCCCTCCCGGGCGTCGGCCAGGTCATAGGTCCAGATGCCGTGGTCATAGGTGCTCTCCCACTCAAAGTCCCCGGACTCCACGGGAGCAAAGCTCTCGTCGATGACCACGCCCTTGATGCGGGTGGAGCCCAGCTCCACGCCTAAATATTTTTTCACAGTCGTTTCCTCCCTTGTTGGGGATTTTAAGCCCGTATGTTAAGCAGGGTCCTGGACGATGTCCAGAAACTCTGCCTGGAGCAGGCCGTTGGAGCAGCAGATGTCGCTGTTGAAGGGCAGCTTTGGGTCCTGCCCGGCGCAGTCGGACAGCTTGCCCCCGGCCTCGTGCAGGATGACGCTCCCGGCGGCGTAGTCCCAGGGCTTCAGGTTATACTCCACATAGCAGTCGGCCCGTCCGCAGGCCACCCAGCACAGGTCCAGCTCCGCGCTGCCCAGGCGGCGGATGTCGGCGCTGCGCTGGAAGATGCGCTTGACCATGTCGAACACCCGGTCCGTCTTCTCCCGCTCATAGGGGGAGGTGCCCACGATGACCAGGGCCTTTTCCATCTCGCTCATGTCGCTGACGTGGATGGGCTGGCCGTTGAGATAGGCCCCCTTGCCCAGCTCGGCCACGAAGGTCTCCTCCCGGAAGGGGTTATAGCAGCAGCCGAACACCAGCTTCTCCCCGTCCCACAGGGCCAGGGCTACGCAGCTCTGGTGGCAGTCGTGGATCAGGTTGGTGGTGCCGTCGATGGGGTCTAAGATCCAATAGGGCCGGGCGGGGTCCACGTGCTGCATGTGGTTCTCCTCGGCAAAGAACTGGACGTCGGGATACAGCTCGTGGAGCTTGGTCTGCATATAGGTCTGGACCTCATAGTCCACGGCGGTGGCAAAATCAGACCGGCCCTTCTGGGTGATGTCCCCGGCCTTGTGCCGGTCCAGCACCAGGGCGCGGGTGGAGTGGATCAGGTCGATGACGGCCTGATATTGAAGATCTTGATACAAAAGAAATCCCTCTTTGCTTATTTTCAAAATGGGTCGGCCCATATCAGGCCGAAATGGGACAAAATCTGCAAGAGGTCCGGGAGACCGGGACCCCTTGCAGATTTGTCAGACGTATTTACTCCTTGAACAGGCCAAGGAAGATCGCGATGATGTTCCAGATGGAGCCCCAGATCTGCCAGGCCAGGACAAGCAGGATGACTACGGATAAAACGGTGGCAAAAGTCGTCATAACACTTGCTCCTTACTTCTCTTTGATGCGGGCACCGGTCTCCAGGTCGAACAGGTGGGTCTTGTCGCCCCGGACCTCCAGCTTGATGACGTCACCGGCGTGATAGCGGGTCTCGTCAGAGGTGATGAGCATCAGCAGAGACTCGCCCACGCTGATACCGATGCGCCGCTCGTCGCCCAGATTCTCGAAGGTGGTGATCTTCTCGGGGGTGCCCTGAGAGTCCGCGCCGCCCACCAGCACGTCCATGGGCCGCACGCCCATCTTGCACCGGAAGCCGTCGCTGACCACGCTGTAATACCGCTTGGGCACGGCGATCTTCAGGTCGCTGTCCTTAAAGGTGAAGAAAAAGTCGTTGTCGATCTTCACGGTGGTGGTCTCCAGAATGTTCATGGGGGGGTCGCCGATGAAGGAGGCCACGAACTCGTTCACGGGGTCGTCATACACCTCGGCGGGGGTGCCGTACTGCTGGAGCACGCCGAAGTTGATGACGGCGATCTTGTCGGCCAGGGACATGGCCTCCAGCTGATCGTGGGTGACGTAGACGGTGGTGCACTTGATCTTGTGGATCAGACGCTTGATCTCGGTACGCATGGCCTGACGGGCCTTGCCGTCCAGGTGGGACAGGGGCTCGTCCATCAGCAGCAGCTCGGGCTCGCGGATGATGGCGCGGGCGATGTTCACACGCTGCTTCTGGCCGCCGGAGAGCTTGACGGGCATCTTGTCCAGCAGGTCGTCGATCTGCATCAGGG
>ENA-UEYI01002762-UEYI01002762.1-human-gut-metagenome-genome-assembly--contig:-NODE-2762-length-11569-cov-2.495562_pt1 | contig 11569 bp, 11 predicted proteins | sample MGYA00242900_ERZ507916 | MGnify/ENA primary metagenome ERZ507916 (study PRJEB26167, sample SAMN06115521) | human gut metagenome | host: Homo sapiens | place: China:Chongqing | collected 2015-09-02...
GCCCTCATACGTTCCGACAAAGTCGTTTTTATGGTCGTGCCCGAAGAATGCCGCTACCACATCGCCCGTATCGCGCATTGCGGCAAACTCCCCGGAGGGAATGTCCGGCGGGCAGGGCGCCTCGCCGAGATGACCGGCGGTAAAGCCGTCGCCCATTTTATAATAGTGTCCCGAATGGCTGGAAAAACCCTTGACAACGCCCTCGGCCTTTTTCTCCGAGGCGGGGACTTCCGTCAGCAGGTCATAAATCTCGGGAACGATGATGTGCTGGAAGAGATAGGCGGGGGGCATTTCGCCGTACTGCTCTTTGAGCGCCGCGGCGGTCGAGGTGTACCAGTTGATCTGATCCTGCTCGACGCGGGCGTACTTGGAAACGCCATTCTCGCCATACGTCCCGCTGTCCAGAAACCAGAGATTGCACACCGGGCGGCTGCCGTCCGACGACCAGACGAGCAGATTATAGTTCCCGCAGCCGGTGATATCGTCCGGCCCGGCGGACATGCGACAGCCGGGATAGCTCTGATAGATGGCGAGCTGCGTCTCCTTGCTCACGCCGCCCTCGTCATCGTGGTTGCCGAACACAGCGGCAAACGGAATGCCGCGCTCGGCCACGGGCGCGAGAATGGCGTCGAGCGCCTTTTCCATCGCCTTCGTGGTGCGGACGGACGGGCCGTGGATCTGATCGCCGGTGAATACGACGAGATCGGCGTCGGCAGCGTCGAGCTCCGCATTGAGCAGACGGAGCGTGGCCTCCTGCGGCCGGGCGGTGTCCTGCGTGTCGGCAACGATAAGGATACGGAATTCCCCGTTTTCGTCAAATTGCAGCATGGTATCCTCCTCCGCGGCGGAGACCGGCGCGGTAAGAGCCGTCAGCAGCAGCGCCGAGAGCGCCGCGCAAAGGAACGGTCGGATTTTATTCATGACGAACCCTCCGGATAAAAAGCTGCCCCCGGCCGAAAAGCTGGGGGCGGGATAAAGTCTTACTTCATGACGAGAGCGAGCGTGTCGCGCGCGATCATCAGCTCTTCGTTCGTCGGGATGACGTACACCTTCACGGTGCTGTCAGCCGCGGAGATGTCGGTCTCCTTGCCGCGGACCTGGTTCTTCTCGTGGTCCACATGGACGCCGAGGAACCCGAGACCCTCGCAGATGCTCTCGCGCATATCGGGGCCGTTCTCGCCGACGCCGGCGGTGAACGTGATGATATCAACGCCGCCCATGGCAGCCGCATAGGAGCCGATATACTTGCGGACCTCGTAGGCAAACTTGTCGAGAGCGAGCTGCGCGCGCTCGTTGCCCTCTTTGGCAGCCTTCTCAAGATCGCGGAAGTCGGAGCCGACGCCGGAAATGCCGAGAACGCCGGACTTCTTGTTGAGGATGTTGAGCATCTCGTCGGCGGTGTAGCCGTACTTATTCATGATGAACTGGAGAATGGCGGGGTCCAGATTGCCGGAGCGGGTACCCATCGGCAGACCCTCAAGAGGCGTCAGGCCCATGGAGGTATCGACGCACTTGCCGTCGATGCTCGCGGAAACGGAGGAGCCGTTGCCGAGATGGCAGTTGATGACGCGCGTGCCCTTTTTGCCCATGATCTCGCAGGCGCGGGCGGACACGAAGCGGTGAGACGTGCCGTGGAAACCGTAGCGGCGGATGGAGTCGTTCTCGTAGTACTCATACGGAATGGCGTAAATGTACGCTTCCGGCGTCATGGACATGCCGAAGGAGGTGTCGAACACGGCGACCTGCGGCACGCCGGGCATCGCCGCCTGGCACGCCTTGATGCCCATGAGGTTGGCGGGGTTGTGCAGAGGCCCGAGCGGGAAGCACTTTTTGATGGCGGCTTCGCACGCATCGTCCACGACGCAGGACTCGGTGAACTCAATGCCGCCGTGGAGCACACGGTGGCCGACGGCGCCGATCTCCGCCATCGTCTCGACAACGCCGTATTCCTTGCTGGTCAGCTTTTCAAGAACGGCCTCGATCGCTTCCTTGTGGGTGGGGAACGGAACGTCCGCTTCGTAAACGGGCTTGCCATTCTGGGGCTTGTGGGTCAGACGGCCGTCGATGCCGATGCGCTCACAAAGACCTTTGGCGAGCAGAGACTCGTTCTCCATGTCGATGAGCTGATACTTCAGCGAAGAGCTGCCGGCGTTGATAACCAGAATCTTCATTGGTTCGGATCCTTTCCATAGTTGAAAATTTTACCGCGTCAGGGTATCATTGTTTTGCAAATATCTATTTTAGCGTTCTTTTCATCAAAACGCAAGAGTAAAAAAGGATGGATTTATATGAAAGCGGTCGGGATCGTTGCGGAATACAATCCGTTTCACAGCGGACATCGGTACCAGATACGGAAAATACGCGAGATCTTCGGCGCGGAAACGCCCGTCGCCGCGGTCATGTCCGGCGATTTTGTGCAGCGCGGCGAGGCGGCCTCTTACGATAAATTCACCCGCGCGGAAGCTGCGGTGCGCGGCGGCGTGTCACTCGTGATCGAGCTGCCGCTGCCGTGGAGTCTTTCCTCTGCCGAGAGCTTCGCCCGCGGCGGCGTGGGGCTGCTCGGTGCAGCGGGCGTTATCGACGCACTCTCCTTCGGCAGCGAGAGCGGCGATCTCTCCGCGCTCGAAAAGACGGCGGCGGTGCTCGACACGCCGGAATTTGCCGAAGCGCTGAAGCGCGAACTCACCGGCGGAACGCCGTTTGCCGCGGCGCGCGCACGGGCAGCGCGTACTCTTCTTGGCGAGAGCGCGGCGGTGCTCGATACGCCGAACGATCTTCTGGCCGTCGAGTATATCCGCGCGGCGGCGAAGCTCGGCTATATATTTGATTTTACTCCCGTCCGGCGCGAAGGCTCGACCCACGACGGCGCGGGCAGCGCGTCCGAGCTCCGCGCGCTTCTTCGCGCGGGGGAGAGCCTTGCCGGGCGTGTCCCCGGGGAGGTGTGGGAGGTCCTTCGCCGTGCGGATGAGGCCGGACGCGGCTTTGTCTCTCCGGAGAGTCTGCGAACGGCGTATCTCTCCCGGCTGCGGGAGAAAACGCCGGAGGACTTTGCCGCCGTGCCGGACGCTGCGGAAGGACTGCATTTTCGGCTTTACGAAGCTGCGCGCCGCGGAAGCGCCCCGGAGGAGATCGCCGATCTTGCCAAATCAAAGCGGTACGCCCACGCGCGGCTGCGCCGTATGGTGATGTGCGCCGCGCTCGGCGTGCGAGCCGGGGACGCGAACGGCATACCGCCGTACATCCGTGTGCTGGCATTTGATGCGCGCGGCGCGGCGCTGCTGCGGGAGATGAAAACGAGCGCCGCTCTTCCTGTTGTCGTCAAAAGTGCACGAGTCAAAGACGAAAATGAGAGCATCCAACGCCTGTTCGACCTCGGGAGCCGCGCGCACGACCTCTATGTTCTTGGTTGGAAAAACCGCGCATTGCAGGCGGCGGACGCCGATTATCGCGCCACACCCTTCTGTTCCGTAGGGAACAACCGGAATTCCGTGCACGATAACCAAGAGTGTGTTTGAAATTTTTTTGCGATTTAGCGAAAAAAAGGGTTGCATTTCTCTCCCGGCGGTATTATACTACCGTCATATTTGAAATGGAAACACATTTGTCCGTGACATACGGACTATGCGTATTCCGGAGAGGGAGAAAAACCATGAAAAAGATTTTAGCGATCGTACTTTGCGCATGCATGATCTGCGCTCTGCTTGCCGGCTGCGGCAGCAGCGAATCCCCGGCGGCCGCCGTTGAAGGCGACGTACTGAAGATCGGCATTTTTGAGCCCGCCACGGGTGAGAACGGCGCCGGCGGCATGCAGGAAGTGCTCGGCGCGCGCTATGCCAACAAGGTCGTCCCCAGTGTGACGGTCAACGGCAAGGAATATAAGATCGAGCTCGTTGAGGTCGATAACCAGTCCGACAAGACCGCGGCCGTCACCGCCGCGCAGAACCTCGTGAGCAGCGGCGTTATTGCTGTTATCGGCTCTTACGGCTCCGGCGTGTCTATCGCCGCCGGCTCCACGTTCGAGCAGGCGAAGATTCCCGCCGTCGGCGGCTCCTGCACGAACCCGCAGGTAACGCTCGGCAACGATTACTACTTCCGTGTCTGCTTCCTTGACCCGTTCCAGGGAACCGTTATGGCGAGCTACGCCAACAACGAAGGCTGCAAGAAGGCCGCCGTCATCATGCAGAACGGCGACGACTACTCCACCGGCCTTGCGAACTACTTCGCCGATGCCTTTGCCAAGATGGACGGCTGCGAAGTTGTTTACACCGGCACCTACAACACCAACGAAACCGACTTTAACGCGATCCTGACCGCGGCCAAGGCGGCTGACCCCGATGTTCTGTTCATCCCGTCGTCCATTACGACCGCCGGCATCATCATCAAGCAGGCGCGTGATATGGGCATCACAGCTCGCATCATGGCGGGCGATACCTGGGAGAACGCCACCATCATGGAAAACGCCGGCGTGGAAAACTGCGAGGGCGTTGCGCTGTCCACCTTCTTTGACGAGAACGACGCCGATGCTTCCGAGTTTGTGCAGGGCTTCAAGGCGTATCTGAACGGCGATGCCGAAGCGCTCAAGCTCAACGGCAACAACGACACGGTCGCTGCGGTTTCCGCGCTTGGTTATGACGCCTACATGTCGATCATTGAGGCGCTCAAGAATGTTTCCGGCGATATCACTGGCGAGGCGGTCCGCGACGCGCTTGCCTCCGTCTCCTTTGACGGCGTGACCGGCAGCATCTCCTTCGACGAGAACGGCGACGCCAACAAGGATATGGCTTACATCAAGAAAGCTGCCAACGGCGCATTTGAGTTCGTCAAGACTCAGAGCGTGGAAGGCTGAACAAAACTTTAAACTCCCTCAGTCAACGAGGGAGCCTTTTTGTAGCTTTCCGGCAGGTTTGGCCCTCTGGGAGGGGGCTGTCACCGGAGGTGACTGGAGGAGTTTATTTTATTAAAAGTTGTAAGAAATGGAGGGTTCCCCTTATGGCTGCAAAGTTTCTGCCCTATTTGCTGGCAGGTATCTCGGTGGGCGGCCAGTATGCATTGATCGCCATTGGCTACACGATGGTGTACGGCATCCTGCGCCTGATCAACTTTGCCCACGGCGATATCTTTACCGTAGCCGGTTTTCTGATGGTGTACGCTACTGCTTCCCTTCCGCTGACCATTTCCATCCCGCTGGTGGTGGTGGCAACGGTACTGCTGGGCATCGCAGTGGAAAAGATCGCCTACAAGCCCCTGCGCACTGCACCGCGCATGTCGGTAATGATCTCCGCGATCGGTATGTCCTACCTTTTGCAGAACTCCATGTGGTATGTCACCGGCGGTCTGGCCAAGCAGTACCCTGCTCTGCCGTGGATCAGCGACACTGTCACGGTGCTGGGCTGCCAGACCAAGCGGGTGACGGTGGTAACGCCGTTCCTCGTCATTGTGCTGGTGGCAGCACTTGTTACCCTGATCCAGAAGACCAAGATCGGCATGGCCATGCGCGCCGCTTCCCGCGATTTTGAGACCGCCCAGCTCATGGGCATCAAGATCAACAATGTCATCTCCTTTACCTTTGCGGTGGGCAGCTTTCTTGCGGCCATCGGCTCCATGATGTATTTTTCCAACTACACGGCAGTCACCCCCACTGTGGGTGCGATGCCCGGCCTGAAAGCCTTTGTGGCTGCGGTGTTCGGCGGCATCGGCTCCATTCCCGGTGCGGTGATCGGCGGCTTCATCATCGGCATCTGCGAGAGCCTTATTAAAGGTGCAGGCGCTACCACCTTCAGTGATGCGTTCACCTTTGCACTGCTGATCGTGGTGCTGGCCGTCAAGCCTACCGGCCTGTTCAGTGAAAACCTGACCGAGAAAGTGTGATGACCATGAAACAAGAGAAAAAACGCATCTATCTCCGGGCCGCACTGGCGCTGGCCGCTCTGCTGGTGGTGCTGCTGGCACTGGATAACCTGAGCTTTGTGCCCTCCATGCTGCTCACCGTGCTGCGCAAGGGAGCCATCTATGCACTGGTGGCTGTCTCCATGAACCTGCTGAACGGCTTTACCGGCCTGTTCAGTCTGGGTCAGGCAGGTTTTATGCTGCTGGGTGCCTACACCTACGCCATTCTCACCATTCCCGCCGCTTCGCAGAAGTCCATCTATCAGCGCTATGCAAACGGCGGCATCGGTTTCTCCATCCCGGAACTGCTCTCCAAACCTCTGGGCGGCTTCGGCCTGCTGCTGGGTGTTGTGTTCTGCCTGATCCTGGCCGGTTTTATCGCAGCGCTGTTCGCCTTCCTCATCGGCCTGCCGGTGCTGAAGCTCAAGAGCGATTATCTTGCCATTGCTACACTGGGCTTTGCCGAGATCATCCGTGCCGCCGTGGTTTACGAGGGCTTTGGCCCGCTGACCAACGGCTCCAACCTTCTGTACGGCTTTACCAGCTTTGCCAGCTTCAACCTTTCGCTGGGCGGCACGACCCTGCATCTGGAGACCGTGATGCCCTTCCTCTTCTCCGGCATCTGCATCGCCATCATTCTGCTGCTCATCAACTCCACCTATGGCCGTGCCTTCAAAGCCATCCGTGATGACGAGATCGCTGCCGAAGCCATGGGCATCAACCTTGCCAGCCACAAGCGCATGAGCTTTATCATCAGCAGCTTCTTTGCCGGTATCTCCGGCGCAATGCTTGCCATGTATCAGGCCAGCGTGCAGGCCACCACCTTCAAATCCAGCATGACCTACGAGATCCTGCTGATCGTGGTCATTGGCGGCATTGGCTCGGTGTCCGGTTCCATCATCGCGTCCTTCCTGTTCATCGCCAGCTCCGAATGGCTGCTGCGCTTCCTCGACAACGAGACCTGGATCGGCGGCTTCCGTGTGCCGCTGCTGCGTTCCGGCTTCCGCATGGTGGTGTTCAGCATCATCATTATGGCGGTGGTGCTGTTCTTCCGCAAGGGCATCATGGGCGACCGTGAATTGTTTCAGAAAAAGCCCGCATCCACTGTAAAAGCTGCCAAAAAGGAGGCGCGTTCCAAATGAGTGAAAACGTAATGACCATTGAAAACGCCACGATGCAGTTTGGCGGCGTTGTGGCTGTGGACAATCTGAACCTGAAGGTGGATAAAGATCAGATCGTCTCCCTCATCGGCCCCAACGGTGCCGGCAAGACCACCGCGTTCAACGTTGTCACCGGCGTGTATGCGCCCACCAACGGCGCGGTGTGGTTCGAGGGACGCAAGATCATTGAAAACACGCCCCACGGCAAGATGAAAAAGCTCTATAAGGGCCAGAACGCGGGCAGGTATTCCCACATGATCGCCCCCACGCCCGATAAGATCACCCAGATGGGTATTGCCCGCACCTTCCAGAATATCCGTCTATGGAAGAGCCAGACCGTGTTTGAGAACGTGCTCATCGCCAAGCACTGCCGCCGCTCGGCCAACCTGCTGAGCGCCACCTTCCGGCTGAACGCAGACGAGGAAAAGCGCCAGCGCGAGGAGTGCGAAAAGCTGCTGCATGTGCTGGGCCTTGAGGATGTACGCAACGAACTGGCTACCGGCCTGCCCTACGGCCTGCAGCGTCGGGTGGAGATCGCGCGTGCCCTTGCCACCGAGCCGAAGCTGCTGCTGCTGGATGAGCCTGCCGCCGGTATGAACCCGCAGGAGACCGAAGAGCTGACCGCCTTTATTGACCGCATCCGCACCGATTTCAGACTGACTGTGTTCATGATCGAGCACCACATGGATCTGGTGATGGATATTTCCGACCGGGTCTATGTGCTGGACTTTGGCCGCTTGATCGCCGAGGGTACGCCCGCCGAGGTGCAGAACGACCCGCGGGTGATCGACGCTTATCTGGGGGTGGACGAAGATGCTTGAGATCAAGGATTTACATGTTTCCTATGGCGGCATTCAGGCCTTGCGCGGTGTGTCGCTGAACGTGCCGGACAGCAAGATCGTTACCCTGATCGGTGCCAACGGCGCAGGCAAGTCCACCCTGATGCGCACCATTTCCGGCCTTGTAAAGGCACAGAGCGGCTCCATTTTGTGGAACGGGCAGGAACTGCTGGGCAAGCCCATCGACCAGATCGTTTCCAGCGGCATTGCCATGTCGCCGGAGGGCCGCCGGGTGTTTGCCGACCTGACTGTGCTGGAAAATCTGAAGATCGGCGCATACCTGCGCAAGGATAAGGCCGAAACCGAGAAAGACCTTGAGTGGGTGTACAGTCTGTTCCCCCGCCTGAGGGAGCGCAGCTGGCAGAGCGCCGGCACCCTTTCCGGCGGCGAGCAGCAGATGCTGGCCGTGGGCCGCGCCCTAATGAGCAAGCCGAAGCTGCTCATGCTGGACGAGCCGAGCCTCGGCCTTGCACCCATCGTGGTGCGGGAGATTTTTGATATCATCCGCACCGTGAACCAGCAGGGCATCACCGTGCTGCTGAACGAACAGAACGCCAACATGGCCCTGAAGGTGGCCGATTACGCCTATGTGCTGGAGACCGGTACCCTGACCCTTTCCGGCACGGGTGCTGAATTGCTGACCAATGAACAGGTCAAGGCCGCATACCTCGGCAAAAAGCGCGTTGACCGCACCTGAAACTTTATAAGAACCGCTAACGGCAGAGAGGGGCTGCTGCAAAACAGCTCCATGAAGAAATCATGCATATAACCCGGAACCTTTTCGGGGCCTGAATGGCTCAGAAGGGTTCCGGGTTTCTGCTTTTTACGCAGGATGCAGATGTATTTCAGATATGCTGTATCCGTAAACATCACACTTTGTTCCGGTGCCGCTTTGGAATGGGCACGCTCAGCACCAGCGTGATGCCGATGGCCAGCGCAACGGCTACTTTAAAGGTGCTGATGCCGTTGGAGAGGGCCAGCGCATTGTTGCCCTGTATAAAATAGTAGGCGGTGTAGTAGATGCCAGCGCCGGGCACCAGCGGGAAGATGCCGGACAGCAGGAACACCGTTACCGGCATTTTAAGCACAATGGCAAACACGCGGGTGAGCAGGGTGAGCGGAATGACCGCCAGCAGGGAGGCTGCGGCACTGTCTGCCCCCAGCATCACGGCCAGCTCGTAGACGAACCAGCCCACGGCACCCACCAGCCCGCAGAAGGGCAGGCTTTTGCGCGGACAGCCGAACAGAACGGCAAAACTCAGGGTGCCTGCGCCGGCGATAAAGAACTGCGCGGCCAGCTCCCCAATTTGTGTACTGGTCAACATCATGCCACGACCACCCCCGTAAAGAATGTATAAAGGCTCAGCACAAGGCCGGTGCCAATGGCAATGCTGGCTGCAATGAGCAGCGCATCGATCATGCGGATGGTGCCGGAGAGGTAATCTCCGTGCACAAAGTCGCGGATGCCCATGGTAAAGGCGATGCCGGGGGTCAGGATCATCAGCGAACCAATAATAGAATGACTGGCCGGTGTGCCCAGCACTCGGCAGGCCAGAATGCACACCAGCGTGATAAGCGCAGCACAGCTGATCTTGCAAAAGCCGCCGGGCAGCTCGTGCTGCTCACACAGTAGCAAATAGCCGCTGGCAAGAAAGCCTGCCAGTGCCGCCGCCAGTGCACTGCGCAGTGTGCCGCCGAAGATCAGCGCAAAGCAGAATGCACCGCACATGCCGCTGACCAGCTGCACCCAGTTCTTGGGAAAAGGGATGCGCCGCGCCAGCACCAGACGGCTCTCGGCTTCGTCCAGCGACATGCTGCCCTCTGCAATCTCGCGGGAGAGGGCGTTCACTGCCGCCACCCGGCCCAGATGAGTGGTGCGGGTAGGCACATTGCGCACCTCGCTGATCTCGGCGGTGCCCGCACTGGCAAAGATGCCGTTGGTCAGCACATAAACGTGGAACTCCCGCAGATGGAACGACCGGGCCATGATCTCCATGGTCTGCTCCACCCGGAACACCTCGGCACCGTTTTCCAGCAATGTCTGGCCCGCCGCCATGATAAAATCCATGATGCGGTGGCGCAGTTCTTCATCCGGGAAAACCTCGCGGCTGTTCATTGCCGCACCTCCTTTATAAATAATGCTGTCTTATTCTACCATGTCCGCGGCTGGCGCACAAGATAAAAAAACGCAATTTCCTACTAAAAAACTTCGTTGTAGGTGTTGACAAATCCGGTCGATTGGATTATTATAAATGCAATATCACAAAAATGGCTGTGAAGAGAAGAGTAGGCCTTCGCATTGATCCTTACCAGAAAGCCCGGGCGATGGAAAAGGGCAGGAAACAGGAAGCTGAAAATGGTCTCGGAGCTGCGCGGATGAAGAGCAAGAGCACTAGTCCGCGACGGGTGCGCCCGTTAAAGCGTCCGGCTGTAAGCAGAAAAAATTCTGCCGCAGTTTTGAGGCAGTGTCCGCGAGGATGCTGTGAACCAAGGTGGTACCACGGAAGTATGCTATGCTCCCGTCCTTGTCTGAGCGTTGGCTCAAGGTCAAGGACGGGAGCTTTTTTCATGCATCCGTCAAGGCCCTTAGCACGGAACTGTGCCGTGCGGGCCGCTGTACATTATAATAAGCAAATAGAGAGGGAACAAAACTATGATTACTCGTCGTGATTTTCTGAAAGTTACCGGTGTGGCAGCCGCAGCCGCTGCCCTGACTGCCTGCGGTGGTTCTTCTTCCACCGCAAGCTCTGCTGCCGCTTCTTCTGAGGCTGCTTCCGCTGTGGCAAAGCTGGACAAGGTGAAGGTCGCTGTCCCCAACGACACCACCAACGAGGCCCGCGCTCTGACCCTGCTGGAGAAGAACGGCTTCTTCAAACTGAAGGCTGACGCCGGCCTGACCGCCACCAAGAATGACATCGAGGAGAACCCCCTGAACGTCACCGTCGATGAGGTCGAGGCTGCTCAGGTGCCCAACGTCCTGCAGGACGAGGACTACGCTGTCATCAACTCCAACTACGCCATCTCCGCTGGTCTGGACCCCATGACCGACGCTCTGGCAATGGAGGACGGCTCTTCTGCTTACGTCAATGTTCTGGTCTGCAAGGATGGCAACGAGAACGAGCCCAAGATCAAGGCCCTCGTCGCCGCTCTGCAGAGCCAGCAGGTCAAGGACTTCATGGATGAGAACTACAAGGGCGCTGTCGTCTCCGTCGTCGAGACCCCGACCGATGGCTATGACGCTTCCATCGACTACGATGCACTGAACGGCGAGACCGTCAGCTGCGCTGCTACTCCCGCTCCCCACTGCGAGGTCCTGGAGGTCTGCAAGGACATTCTGGCCGCTAAGGGCATCACTCTGGACATTCAGGAGTACGACGACTATGTGATCCCCAACACTATCGTCGAGGACGGCCAGTGCGACACCAACTACTTCCAGCATCAGCCGTATCTGGATAACTTCAACGAGGAGAAGGGTACCCATCTGGTGACCGTCGCCGGCATCCACGTCGAGCCCATGGGCATCTACGGCGGCAAGCAGGACAGCCTGGCACCCATCGTGGGCTGAGCTTTACTAACTAAGGAGTAAATCGTGATCGAGATCAAACACCTTTCCAAGACCTTCCAGATGAAGGACGGCGCGGTCAACGCGCTGAGCGATATCAACCTGACCATTCCGGATGGTTC
>ENA-UEYI01002765-UEYI01002765.1-human-gut-metagenome-genome-assembly--contig:-NODE-2765-length-11557-cov-3.524042_pt1 | contig 11557 bp, 6 predicted proteins | sample MGYA00242900_ERZ507916 | MGnify/ENA primary metagenome ERZ507916 (study PRJEB26167, sample SAMN06115521) | human gut metagenome | host: Homo sapiens | place: China:Chongqing | collected 2015-09-02...
GACCCTCGTCCTCTCCGGCTACCGGATCCAGTGAAGCGATTTTAGAAATAATTAAGAAATTTTACCGGAAATTTGTGATATAGTGGAAGCACAAAACACGCCGGAAAAGGAGAGACCATGATGAAAAAGACGATGTTATACCTCCTGCTGCTCTTGTCTGTCCTTCTGCTCGCTGCCTGTCAGAAGCAGCCCCAGCCGGAGATCAAACTGCCGGAGCCGCAGGCAGCGGCCAGCCCGGCGCAGCCGGAGCCGGAGACTGCAGAGCAGACCCTGATCCTCGGCCTCATCGACTTTGAAGCGGACAAGGAGCTGCTGCGAGGCCTGATCCAGAGCTATAACGCCTCCGGCGCGCCCGTCCGCATCGAGATCGTCAACTACGCCGACGGCGCCGAAAGCTACGCGGACGCCGTCACGCGCCGCACGACCGAGCTCATGGCCGGGAACGTCCCCGACCTGCTCGACTGCAGCGACCTGAGCGGCGCGCAGTACGCCGGGTACGCAAAGAACGGCATCCTGCTGCCGCTGGACGGGATGCCGGAGGAAGGGGGGCTGTCTGGCGTGCAGCAGCCCTGCGAGGTGGAGGGGAAGCGCTATTCCATCGTCGGCGCGTTCACGCTCGACCCGCTGTTCGGCCCCGCGTCCAGGCTCGGCGCGTCGCTGCAGACCTCGGTCGAGGATGTGCTGCGCGGTGCGGTCCCGGATGTCCGCTTCGTCTGGGGCGGCAGGGATCTGCTCGGCGTCTATTGCCGCCACGCAGCAGAGCGCTTTCTGGACTACGATACCGGCACAGCCTCGTTTGCAAGCGACGCGTTTCTGGACCTTCTGACCGCCTGCGCCCGCATCCAGCCGTCGGAGCTGGGCCCGGACAGCATCATGCAGCAGCCCATGCGTTCCGTCTCCGTGTACCGCCAGATGCAGAACAGCTGGTACGAGCAGACCGGCGACGCGTTCCGCGTGCTTTCCCTCAGCGCGGACGGCGGCGTGACCTACCAGCCCGTGCTGCAGCTCGGTGTCTGCGCAGCCTCTTCTGTGCAGGAAGCCGCAGTGCAGGCCCTGCGGGCCATGCTCGCAGAGAGCTTCCAGAAGACCATCGCGGACGCTTTCCCGGTCAGCACGGCTGTCCTGCAGGCGCAGCTGCAGCAGGAGATCGACGCGCAGAAGACCTATCAGCAGACCGCCATCCGCGAAGAAGGCCGCGTCGACGTCGGCGAGGCCGGGACGCAGACCTTCCTGTTTGACGAAGCCGTCGCGGCGGACCTCATGCACGTACTGGAGCATGTGGACTGCCGCGCCTGCAGCAATCAGGAGATCCTGACCATCATCCTCGACGAGGCGGACGCCTTCTTTCAGGGCCGCAAGACCGCGCAGGAGGCCGCCCGCATCATGGACAGCCGCGCCGCCCTCTTCATCGCCGAAAACAGCTGAGCGGAGGGGGAGAAAGCGCGCGTGGGTGACGCTACATTTTCTGTTGACAAACGTTAACACCTGTGCTATCCTCAAAATATAACATATGTTAACACACGGGAAGGAGCGGAACGCATGGAACATCTCAGACTGTCCGACGGGGAATGGAAGCTGATGAAAACGCTCTGGCAGCGCCAGCCCCGCACGCTTGCGGAGCTGGTCGCAGCGCTGGACACCGAGACCGGCTGGAGCCGGGCAACGATCTTCATGATGCTCAAGCGGCTCATCGCCAAAGGCGCGGTCACGATGGACGACAGCGGGAAATTTCAGCAATACAGCGCCGCGATCACGTATTCAGATGTTGAACCCGAGGAAACGGAAGCATTTTTGTCGAAGGTTTACGGAGGAAGCGTGGGCATGATGGTGTCGAACCTCGTCGACCGCGGCACACTGTCCGAGCAGGACATTCAGGAATTGAAAGCCATTCTGGACGCAGCAGAAAAGGAGCGCGCGCAATGAAAAAATGGATGCTCCTTTTGACGCTCTGTATCAGCCTCCTTTTATCGGGCTGCCAGAAAACACCGGAGGCCCAGCCTGAAACGCAGCCGGCGGAAGCGCCGTGGGCAGCCGAACAAGCGGACGCGCCGCTTTCCTATGAAGACTATTTCGCGGAGCTCCGCCCCTATGACCCGGCAGAGAACAACGTGCCGGACTGGATGAAGGACGGAAACTATGAAATTTTATCAGAGGACGGCGTCCTCTCTCTGTACCAGGCGGAAGACGGGACTCTGACCCGCTTGTTTGCTTACCCGGTGGAAGCGCCGCTCGGCTGGTCGACCGGCCCGGCATGTCTCTATACGTTCGACGAGCAGACCATTTACCGGCTCGATTACGGCGGGGAAGCGGAAGAGCCGATTTACCGCGCGACGGATGGGGCGATTTTGCAGATGGCGGCTGCCGGGGGCGCGCTCTTCTTTGCCGAACAGGGAGAGCTCAGCATCCGCCTCTGCCGATTGTACGCGCCCGAAGGGAAGCTGGACGTCTTCTATGACGAGGTCCGCCCGGATGCGGAGGACCTTCTGCTGTTCCCCGTTTCCAATCACGAGCTGTGCTGGACCATGGACGATCCGGACTTTCTGGAGCTTGCGGCAGAGCAGGAGCAGGCCTACATCGAGACGCGGAACATCGCTCCTGCGGACAAGAGCACCTACTGGGGCATGCTGGAGCTGGATTTTGGCGTCAACTCCGGCATCCGGTACTACTATAACGACCTGGAGCCGCTGCTCTGCTCGCAGGGCTTCCGTAAAATTTACGGCGAAGAGAGCGTCGCCGACTGGTGGAAAACCGAAGACAGCTTCCTGCGAGACGCGGAGCTGCGCGCGAAGTTTGTATCCGTGGAACAGAGACCCGCAGTGCAGGCGCCGGACCGCAGGGTCGTAAGCTTTTTGCGCGGCGCGGAAACGGCGCTTGCGCAGGAACGGGGCCTGACGTTCAACACGCCGGAAGATCTTTCCCCGGAGCAGCTGTTTCAGTTGTTTCTGGCATGGACGAATGAAGCTACGCTGAAGGAATATCAGGACCCGGATGACGGAAACTTCTATTTCACAACCCCGGTCATCCGCCGGACGCTCGACTGCTATTTCAGCGGCTATTGCTTTGATATCACAGCCTGCAGGGCGTACGACAGGCAAACCGGCATGGTCGTCGTCCCGTCTGTTTCCGGGTCTGACGACGGCCGGACGGCGCGGCTCGTCGGAAAAGCGCAGGACGGAGACCTTGTGACCTACCTTATCGACTTTTACGCGGATGCGGCTGCCAAGGCAGAGCATCGTGCGTACGCGAGGAAGGAATACACGCTGCAATCCTATGACGGCGGCTTCTATCTCCTGCGCGCCTGCTCCATGATGTGCCCTGACGGGGAGCATACGCTCGGCGGCATTTCCGTCTGGGACAGGTGGGATCTTCTTCCGCAGACGGTGACCGAAGGCTTTGCGGAGCTTGGTGTGGTCGGCGTTTCGCGGGAGGACTATGACGTGGTCAAATATGGCCGTGACGGACTATATGTCCACGTGCTGCGCCTGCAGGCGGGCAAGGAGGACTGGGAGGGGCTGGACGGCTACGTCAGCTGCGTCTATACGACGAGCCCGGACTACCCCTCGCCGCGCGGTCTGCGCGTCGGCGACCCGGAGGCCAACGCAGCAGAAACAATGAACGCGCTCTGGGGCAGCTTTGAATACGAGCTGCAGGACGGCGCGATCTGCCGCATGGGGTTCTTCTCCTATTATGACGCGGGAGGCCCCGGCGAAGCGTTTACGGTACGCCCGGCAGACAGCCAGCCGGGGAATTGAGAGAAAGGAGCTGCCATGATACGAGAAACATTGACGCTCTCCGCGCTGATCGCAGCCGTCCTGCTGGTGCGGGCGGTGTTCAAAAACCGCGTGCCGAAGCGGATGATCTATGCGCTCTGGCTCGTGGTGCTTTTGAAGCTCTGCCTGCCGGGGACGCTGTTCTCCCTGCCGGTCCTTCCGGCAGAGCAGACCGCCGCGCCGGTGCAGCGCGCGGAGTTCCCGGCGCAGACCGCGCCGGTCATCCAACCGCCCGCACAGGCGGTACAGCCGCAAACACCCGCGCAGCCAGTCACGCAGGAACCGGCAAACCCGGCGGCGAAGCCGCTGACGGCCACGCAGATCTTCCGGATCATCTGGTTCAGCGGCAGCGCGCTGCTCGGCCTCTGGATGCTTGGTTCGTGGCTGGTCTTTACGATCCGGCTGCGCAAAAGCCGGAAATTCCTCGGAAGACACGGAAAAACCAGTATTTACGTCTCAAGCCGCATCCCGTCGCCCTGCCTTGCAGGCCTCATCCCGGCCGTCTATCTGACGCGGAACGTGCTGCAGAACGACACGGCAGCACTGATCCTGCGCCACGAGCTGACGCACCTGCGGCATCTCGACCCGCTGTGGTCATTCTGCCGGACGGCCGCTGTGGTCGTCTACTGGTGGAATCCGCTGGTCTGGCTCGCCGCGATCGTCTCCAAGCGTGATGCCGAGCTGGCGTGCGACGAGGCCGTCGCCGCGGGGCTCCTCGACAGCGAGCGCATTGCCTACGCAAGGGCGATCCTGGCCCAGGCCCCGCGCAGGGGCGCAGCCCTGAGCCTCGCCGGGCCGCCGGTCAAAGAGCGCATTTTGTTCCTCACGAAAAAGCAGCGCACGAGCGTCCTGTGCGTCGTTCTGGCCCTGATCCTCGTCGTGTCCGCGACCGGCTGCTCCTTTGCCGAGCTGACGCGGCAGAAATCTGGGGAGATCACTCTGCCAGAAGCGGCAGGGGAGACCGGCCCGTCCGCGGATGCGGCCGCGGATCCCACCGCCCGGCAGGAAGGACCGGTGCAGGACCAGCCGCAGCTGCTTCACAACGACGGGACCTATGACCCGTCCCAGCCCCTGCAAGCCTGGGAGCTGGCCCGCGCCGACGGTGTGCAGACCGGCATGACGCAGGCGCAGGTCGAAGCGATCACGGGGCCGCTCACCGAGAACCAATACGGCGTCCTGGTGGACGATCAGAACATCTCCTATCGCTTCTGGGACCGCAGCGGCGGCGAACCGAAGCTGATGGAAATGACCTGGAGCGGAAAAGTGATAAACGACGATCTTGTTTATACCACCGCGCAGGACGCGCCGGCCTTCCGCGGCATCTGCCTCGGCGATCCGATCGGCGACGTGCTGGCGAAGCTCCCGTGTACGGACCGGGAACTCAAATACCAGCAGACACAGTATGTGTACGGGCAGGCGGGCGACGAGGATTACGCGGTCCTGCACCTGATCGGGGACAGCTATTATTCTCTGTCGTTTGGCATCGCCGGTCAGTGGCGCGCGTCCGTCGACTTCTCCCGTGTCCAGCAGCGCGTGTTCCATATCGTCATTTATGCCGAAACATACTGGCAGGAAGCAGAGCAGGCGGGCGAAGAGACGGCTGCCCGGGCGCAGACCATGACGCTGTCGGTCCCGTCCGGCGAAAAATATACGTTGTCGGAGGAAGACACGGCGGCCCTGCAGGAGATCTTCTCCGACGATTCCATGACGATGCTCGAGAACGACCCGGAATCGGTATGCGTGTACCAGTTCGACATCCGGAATCGCAGCTATCTGCTGGATGAAACGCTGGATACGGTAGAGATGATCGTGTGGATGGATACCGAGCACTACGATTATTACCAGAAGCGCCTGACCGACGCCGACGCGGAAACCCTGCAGACGGTCATTGACCGGTACACACAGGGCGCGGAGGGCAGCAAGCGCCAGACCGCGATCCTCCGGGAGGTGCGCGCGGATTCCGTCACGGTCGAGCATATCACGCTGCTCAATTCCGCTCTCGAGGAAGACCTGCGAGCGCTCAAAGGCATGAACATCCCACCCGAAGCGTACCAATACGGCTACTATCGGGAGGACTCCGGCGAGATCTACACCTACAAGGTCGACCCGGATACCCCCGTCACCATCTATGACATTTCTCAGGTCTACGGAGCGGGTGACGACCGGCTGTACACCTTCGAAACATGGCAGGATTTCGTCGCCGCGGTCCAGGCCAACGAAGGCCTGTGCGTCCCGCCCTATACCCTGACCCTGCAGGACGGCGTTGTCGTCAAAATCGAAGAGAAATTCTACAATTAGCATCCAGAAAGGAGACTACCATGAAGAAGACAGCCCTGCTCCTGCTGCTGTGCATCTGCCTGCTTCTGGCTGGCTGCACCGCGCAGACCGCGCCGCAGCCCATCCAGCCGGAACCGGATACTCAGCCGGAGCAGGCTGTGCAGCCAGCACGGACATGGCAGGACATACAGGCGCAGCTTCCGGACGTCTCCGCCATGTCCGGCTTTCCGGCTGCGGAGCAAGCCTGGCACCCGGAGCCGATCGTCGTGCATGGCGAAGAAGCGGAATACTGGATCGACCGGTCCGAAAGCTGGGAGACCGCAAGGATCTGTATGCGAAAAGATGGCCAGACGGCGAGTATTTACGCCGCGCAGGACGGAAGCCTGTCCCAGCTGGCTGTGTTCGATGGGATGCTGTATTTTGCACAGACCGGCGGCATTTATCGGATGCCAACGGAAGGCGGTGCGGCGGAACTCTGGATCCCGGACGGCGGACGGTTTGCGCTGGCCGGCGGTGTGATCTATACGTGGCTTTCGGAGCAGGGCTTCTGCGCCATTGCCGCGCAGGACCCGGAACAGGCCGTGCCGGTGTGGAAGCAGGAACAGGCGCTTACGGTTAGGCAAACTGTCCCGGTGACGGGCGGTATCGTCTTCTGGCTGGCGGAAAACGAGCCGGATCCGGATGCTGGCCAGCTTTGGGTCGTGCTGCTGCGAAACAGCGGGCAGTGGGAGCTTCTGCGCGAGGAAACGGGACCGATGCCGCGGAGCATCTTTTCGGATGACACCAACGTCTGGTTCATGCGCGAGACGAGTGAAGGTCAGTTTCTCTATCAGATCGATTGTAAAGATGGAGCATATGCCTGCCTCGGCAAGCTGCCGGAAGCACCGGATGGATGTTACAGCCCCGGCACGCCTGTATTGGGCTTTCAGCGTCTGCTGATGCGCTATCAAGGGATAGAGTCAACCATGGAGTTTTATGCGCTGGATGACAAACTGACGCTGGGTGAGCATTTGCTGTCGTACGGCGCAGACGATTCATATGCCATTTATTTTCTGCACCTGTTCGAGATACAGGAAACGCCGCAGAGCTTTTATTTTTGCGGCAAGTCGGAAGAAAACGGGCTGTATCTCGTTTCTGAAATAAGAAAAAACGGGGACGGGCTTTTGCGGGAGGAAGCCCTGCAGCCGCCGGTATGAACGCGCCTGCGGGCATAACGATCAAGCCGAACCGAAAGGAGAAACCCATGAAAAAGACGATTATATTCCTGCTGCTGTGCATCTGCCTGCTTCTGGCTGGCTGCACCGCGCAGACCGCACCGCAGCCCATCCAGCCGGAACCGGAGCCTGTGCAGACAGAGCCGGAACCCACCCCACCCGCAGCTGAAACCGCGGATACAGTTGCAAGTCAGGAAGAGCAGACGCAGGAGCGGCCGGCGCTCCCGGTCCCGTCCGCGTCCATGTTTTCCCTGGCCGGACGCGAGGCGGTCTTGTATGACGCGGCGGTCGCACAGCGATACCCGCGCAGCGACAACGATATCGTCCTGCCGAGCCTGTGTGTGTACGGCTCGTTTTCGGAAGACGGCAAGACCGTGGTCATCTGCGATCTGCACTACGATTTTTACTACGACTACACCGGCCCCGGCTGGGCGTGGAACTCGGGCGCGATGAACACCTATCTGCGGGCAGAGCTGGAAACGCAGGACGGCGCGGAGGTCTGCACGGGCTTTGCAATTTTCCCGGGCGGCGATCCTAGCGACTGGATCTCCGGCGAATGCGGCCCGCTTGCCGTGCAGAATGCAGATGGGGCGTGGGTCCTGCCGGAACCGGCCGGAGACTGGTTCCCGTCGGACAGCAGTATGCTGGGCGAGTATCTGGCCGCAGCAGAAGCCATGCAGGAACCGGCGGCAGTGATGCCGCAGGCAGACTTTGAGGCGCACATGCTGGCGCTTTCGGACGGGAAGACGGCGGAGAAATTGACCATCGACAGCTTCCCGGACGTTCTGGCGGAAGACGCGGCGCTGGAAAGCTTCCTGCGCGATACGCCGGAGGAAGCGGCGCTCTGCTGCGCGACGTATCTGGTCGAAAACATGTGGTACGGCGATGGCGAAAATGAGCCCGATACGACGGATTTCGCGCTGACCGCGCTGGGGCGGCTCTACGTTCTTTCGATGCAGTATCTCATGGAGACGTATAACGACTCGACGTCGCTGCTGTCTGCCTTGCTGCTTCATACGTTCTCCCCGGAGGAATGGCTGTACCAGTTCTGGGGCGTAGTGGGAGGAATCGCGTTCGCAAAGGAAGGTTTTACGCTGGACAGTGTCTATTACGATGAGCACCCCATTGAAAAGCAGTGCATGACCGCCCTGCTGCGCAGCCCGAAGCGGCTTCATGTCGCGACACTTTTTGATTATGTAAACCCTGTAGACAACGAGCGGTGTGGCGCCGACCATTCTGCGCTTTATGATTTCCTGGCAGAGGGCAAGGCAGACGACCGCCTTCATATCGAGCCCGCCGGAGCGACACGCGAAGACCTCCTTGCCGCCTGCACGGAAACGGCGCATTGGGAGGTAGAAGGGGGAACCGATACCACCATCCTCCACATCACGCCCGAACACGGTCAGGAACTGCGGCTTGTGTACCGCTTCGGCGAAAATTAAGAATTTTTAAGAAATTTCTTCCACGCTGGTGTGCTATGATGACGGCGAGAACATCAGCTTCCTGACGAAAAGGAGAAACAAATGAAAAAACTGTCCGCCGCGCTACTGGCGCTTTTGCTGATATTGACGGGCTGCCAGAAACAGCAAAGGCAGGCGGATATCCGTCTGCCGGAACCGGAAACACCTGCCGCAGAAGAAACGATAGCCGAACCGGCGGAAGAACCGGAACAGGAGAGCGTTGCTCCGGACCTCGGAAACTTCAAAGAGCTTCTGGAAGTCCTTCAAACGCTGCAAACACGGGAGGACTGGAAAAGCAGCCCGGAATACGAGATGATCACGGCGCAAAAGGAGAAGGTACTCAGTCAGCTGATCGGCAGCTTTTACCACGGGCTTGACAGCCTCAGTCTTCAGAATACCGCGTGGGGCGATCATGATCTGTCCTGTATGGCGTTTGAGGTGTTCCGGAGTCTGCTTGGGCCGGAAGATCTGGAGCTGGAAGCCGAGACGCCGCTTGAATGGTTCCGGACCTGGTTTATCTGGGCATTCGGACACATTCATGAAGCGGACGCAGCAGGACTGCAGGCGCAGTATCCGGCTTCCTTTGCCGCAATCGATACGGTTATGGATCATCACGGGACATGGGAAGATGCGGTAGACAACGGTCTGTGCTCTCTGGACAAGGGCAGCCATTACGACTTCGATCTCATTGCTGCACGAGATCAGATCGTTTCCTACATCCGTGAAAACGAAGAAATCTGGCCGTTTTCGTATACGCTGATCCTGCGGTTAAACAATGCGCCATATGGCACGGAGGAACCGACGCCCGGAGATCCGAATGTGTACGTCGACTTTATCTGGTGGGCTGCATATACCGCCTCCGGTGAGCGCACAGAGGTCCTTGTGCAGGAGCTGACGCTCAACCCAGAGACAGGAGAATCGTCCGTATGGACCATCACGCGCGAGGATTTGGGAGAAGATCTGTCGTTCCTCCCGGATTGGGTCGTGGATACGCTTTTTGATGGGACGTATCTGTCTTCGGCTAAGAACGCGCCGCCGGAGATTGTACAGCCCGAAACCGAACAGCCAGAAAACGTACAGCCGGGGTCGGAGCCTGCACAGTCTGCCGCTGCGGCTGCGACTATGCCGCAGACCGAACAGGATGCGGCGCGGTTCGCGCAGGCAGAGGGCAAGCTGCGCGCAGCCCTGCAGCAGAGCACCGGGGAGGGAACAGAGGACCTCGCCGCACTTTTCTGGGCCTATGACGGCCAGAACGGCAACCTCTTTGGAGAGTTACCGGCGTTCAGCGCCGAAGCGATCGCCACGCAGCCGATGGACGACGAGACCTGGGACGCGCTGTCGCTGTTTGCCTACGAGCGCTATGCGCGCGAAAACGGCTGGCCGCTGATGATCGGGGCAGAGGCGCTCCGCGATACCTTTGCAAGCTATTTCCCACTGGACAGCAGCACGTGGCAGGACCGCAGCTCGCACTATCTGACGTATCAGGACGGGATCTACACCCGCACGGTCTATGACGACGGGCACCATAGCCGGTACTGCTATCTGCGCGGCGTCCAATGCAAGCAGGACGGGTCGATCGAGCTGCGGTTCGACTCGCTGGAGCTTCCGGCCGATATGGAATATAAGACCGCGGACGCGAGCATCCGCGCGGTCTTTGACTACGCCGGTGCGACAGAACTGCAGCCACCGGTGTTCCGGGAGGCCGTCTGGCAGGCGTTCTCTGCCGGTGTCCGTCCGCTGGAAGGGAACAACACCGGGCACACCGTGACCATCTGCCTGACCGGCGATGCTGCGCAGCCGTTCCTGTTTATGGAATGTAACTGAGGACGGAACATATGCGGTGGATTTTTGCGGCCGGATGGGGTATAGTAGGGGAAAAGCTTTTTAGAAAGGAACCAGACCCATGTGTACTGCAGCAGCTTTTCAGACAAAGGACTTTTATTTCGGCCGGACGCTGGACTACGAATGCTCCTACGGCGAGTGCGTGACCGTCACGCCGCGCCGCTATCCCTTCTCGTTCCGCCACATGGGGCGGCTGGATGCGCATTACGCCATGATCGGTATGGCGCACGTCGCGGATGGGTATCCGCTGTACTATGACGCCGTCAACGAAGCCGGACTCGGCATGGCCGGGCTGAACTTCGTCGGCAATGCGCAGTATGCCGAGGTACAGGAGGGAAAGGAAAACGTGGCGCAGTTTGAGCTGATCCCATGGATCCTCGGCCGCTGCGCCACGGTCCGCGAGGCGCGGGCGCGGCTGGACGCGCTCAATCTGGTCGGCACACCCTTCAGCGAGCGCTATCCCGCCGCGCAGCTGCACTGGCTGCTAGCAGACAAGGACGAGGCCGTCGTCATTGAGTCGATGGCCGACGGCCTGCACGTCTACGACGACCCGGCGGGCGTCCTGACAAATAACCCGCCGTTCCCGCAGCAGCTGTTCAACCTGAATAACTACATGGCGCTCTCTCCGCGGCAGCCGGAAAACCGGTTCTCCGGGGCACTGGGACTGCACTGCTACAGCCGCGGCATGGGCGCGCTGGGCCTGCCCGGCGATCTGTCGTCCATGTCCCGCTTCGTGCGCGTGGCCTATACGAAGCTGAACGCCGTCTGCAGGGACACGGAGGCGGAGAACGTCAGCCAGTTTTTCCACATCCTCGGCGCGGTAGAGCAGCAGCGCGGCTGCTGCGAGGTCGAGCCCGGCGCATATGAATACACGATCTATACCTCCTGCTGCAACGCGACCCGCGGTATCTACTACTATACGACCTATGACAACCACCAGATCACCGCAGTCGACCTGCACCGCGCGGAACTGGACGGGGAAACACTCAGCACC
>ENA-UEYI01002769-UEYI01002769.1-human-gut-metagenome-genome-assembly--contig:-NODE-2769-length-11529-cov-3.988648_pt1 | contig 11529 bp, 8 predicted proteins | sample MGYA00242900_ERZ507916 | MGnify/ENA primary metagenome ERZ507916 (study PRJEB26167, sample SAMN06115521) | human gut metagenome | host: Homo sapiens | place: China:Chongqing | collected 2015-09-02...
TTCTCGTAAAGCTTCTCCACCACGATATTTACCCGGGCATCGGTACACTGGGCCGCCAGGCGGACGCTGACAAGCAGCTTCCATGCCTGATCGTAATCCAGAGTGCATCCGGCATCCGGGTATTCTTTTTTCAGACGTTCTATGATTTCTAATGCTCGTTGTTTTTTTGTCATATTTTCGCCACTTTTATTTAAATCACAATACTTTTACTTATGGTAAGGCTCGTGCTGAATGATCCGGAACGCCCGATAGATCTGTTCGCACAGGATCACACGCATCAGCTGGTGCGGGAATGTCATTTTGGAAAAGCTGAGTGCCAGGTCCGCCCTTTTGCAGACGCTATTGTGCAGTCCTAAGGAGCCGCCAATGACAAAGCAGATGTGGCTTTTTCCACGGACACTGCAGTCCTCGATCCACGCAGCAAATTCTTCGGAAGAATAATTTCTGCCGGCGATCTCCAGTGTCACGATCAGGGCATCCTGGGGTAGCTTTGCAAGAATGCGGACTCCCTCTTTTTCACGGATCTGATCTTCCCAAACGGCGCTTGCTCCATCCGGTGTCATCTCATCCGCCACTTCGATAATGTTCAACTTCGAATAACGACTCAGCCGTTTACTGTATTCATCAATGGCATCACGGAAAAATTTCTCCTTGATCTTCCCTACACATACGATGGATATTTTGATCATTCTTCCGCTGCTCCGTCAGTATCCGGGAAGATCTGTTCGTAGATCTTCGTGTCGATGAGATTCTCCAGCATCTGCTGGTCCAGATTCATAAACTGATGATTCATCTGGCTGCGGATCACTTCAAATCTCTTGTAATACAAGGCTTCTTCGGGAGTATCTGCAGCATTTTCAATCTGCGCATCGATTTTTTCTGCAGTCAGGTTTTCCTCGCTCCATTTAAGCAAGGTATCTACCAGAGAGTTCTCGGACTCTGCCTTTTTCTCGAAAAGCTTCGCATTACGCATGGACACCACGCCCATAACGATGAAGAGGATAAATACAGCACTCATGACCCCGTAGAACATGTACGGATTCCCAATGTTAAAGGGTAGTACCCCTGTAATTCCAAGAGCCATCACCAGTATTCCTAAAGCACCCACAATCAACAGTACCCAGGCAGAGGATCTGTTTTCCTCTGCTTTAGCACCACTGTTCATATAAGTCAGTCCTCCCTGTGTGGATGCAGCTTTCAATAGTTCCACAGAATTTGGCTTTTCTTCCGATGCTTCATCTCCGTCCGGCATCAGGAATTCGTCTACCGCTGCTTCTTCCTCTGCGGCATTCTCCTTGCGTTCCTTTTCCTGCTGCTCTAAGAAAACTCTGGCGATGGTCTTCGCCTTTTTCTCGTCCTTTGCATCTACAAACAGTTCATAGACCTGCTCTGTCTCATCATAGACAAGTTTACTTTTTCCCACTCCATTATATGTAAGGAAGTCTTTTAACTTCTCCATCTCGTCCTGTTCACCGAACAGCACGGAAACCCAGTCCGTCAGTTCTTCCTCACTTACCAGTGCTTCTCCGCAATCGGGACATACGGTGATTCCTTCCCGATATTCATTTTTACATTTCGGACACCATGCCATATGCTAACACCATCCTTAATATTCGCAACACTTTATTTTGCACTCAGATATTCATCAATACCCTTGGCAGCAGCCTTTCCTGCTCCCATTGCCAGAATTACGGTAGCTGCTCCTGTTACCGCATCTCCACCGGCATAGACACCTTCCTTGGTGGTTTTGCCGTTATTTTCATCCGCAATAATGCACTTCCACTTATTGGTATCCAGTCCCTTGGTGGTAGAAGAGATCAGAGGATTCGGGGAGGTACCTAATGACATGATCACGGTATCTAACTCCATCACGAATTCGGATCCGGGTACTTCCACGGGACGACGTCTGCCGCTCTCATCGGGCTCGCCCAGTTCCATATGGATGCACTTCATGCCGGTCACCCATCCCTTATCGTCGGACAGGATTTCTATAGGATTGGTCAGCAGATCAAAAATGATGCCTTCCTCTTTTGCATGATGTACTTCTTCCACTCTGGCAGGAAGCTCCTCTTCACTTCTGCGGTATACGATATGTACCTCAGCGCCCAGACGAAGTGCGGTTCTTGCAGCATCCATAGCCACGTTACCGCCGCCTACCACAGCTACCTTTTTACCGTGCATGATAGGTGTTCTGGAATCGGGATCAAACGCCTTCATCAGATTGCTTCTGGTCAGATACTCATTGGCAGAGAATACACCGTTGGCATTCTCACCGGGGATACCCATGAACTTCGGAAGTCCTGCACCGGAACCGATAAATACGGCATGGAAGCCCTCTTCATCCATCAGCTGATCGATGGTCACGGATTTACCTACCACTACGTTGGTTTCAATATGAACACCGAGAGATTTAACATTCTCGATCTCTTTTGCCACAACGCCGCTCTTTGGAAGACGGAACTCAGGGATACCGTATACCAGTACACCGCCTGCCTCATGCAGTGCCTCGAAGATGGTGACATCATAACCCATTTTTGCCAGATCTCCGGCACAGGTCAGACCCGCTGGGCCGGAACCGATGACAGCTACCTTTTTGCCGTTCTTCTGTGCTGCCGGTGTGGGTTTGATACCGTTTTCTCTTGCCCAGTCTGCAACGAAACGCTCCAGTTTACCGATGGAGATGGGATCCCCCTTGAAACCGCGGATACATTTTCCTTCACACTGGCTCTCCTGCGGGCATACACGACCGCAGACAGCGGGAAGTGCGCTGGATTCGCTGATGATACGATAAGCCTCTTCGATATTGCCGTTCTTCACCTGTTCAATGAACTGAGGGATCTGGATGGCTACGGGACAGCCTTTTACGCACTGTGCGTTTTTACAGTTAATGCAGCGGGAAGCCTCTTCCATTGCTTCCTCTTTATTATATCCGAGACATACCTCCTTGAAGTTGGTAGCACGTTCCTTTGCATCCTGTTCTCTGACAGGAATTCTCTTTAATACATCCATTTTATTTAACCATGCCTTTCTGTTTTATCGTGTTCAGACTTTCCGTCTAAAAGCTTACTGGCAGTTGCCACAGCCGCCGTGATGGGTCTCGCCCTCTTCCAGAGCCAGCATTGCACGTCCCTCTGCGGTCTTGTAGATCTGCTGACGTCTCATTGCCTCGTCGAAGTTCACTTCATGTCCGTCAAACTCGGGGCCGTCCACGCAGGCAAATTTCACCTTGCCACCGACCGTTACACGACAGGCACCACACATTCCCGTTCCATCTACCATAATGGGGTTCAGGCTGACAACGGTCGGAATCTCCAGTTCTTTGGTTAATAAACATACAAACTTCATCATGATCATGGGGCCAATAGCAATACACAGATCGTATTTTTTGCCTTCTGCTACCAGATCTTTTATCGTCTGGGTTACCATACCACTTCTTCCGTAGGAACCGTCATCCGTGGTCACATAAAGATTTCCGGCTACAGATTCCATTTCCTTTTCCAGGATCAGAAGATCCTTGGTCTTGCTTCCTACGATAACATCTGCAGCGATTCCATGCTCATGCAGCCATTTCACCTGGGGATATACCGGTGCTGCTCCTACACCACCTGCAACGAAGAGGATCTTTTTGGATTTTACTTCTTCCAGAGGCTGCTCCACAAGTTCGGAAGGACGTCCTAAAGGGCCTACAAAATCATGGAAATATTCCCCTTCTTCTAACTGTGCCATCATTTTGGTTCCCGCGCCTACCGTCTGGAACACAATTGTGATGGTTCCTTTTTCTCTGTTGTAATCACAGATAGTCAGAGGGATTCTCTCTCCTTCACTGTCCATTCTTACGATGACAAACTGACCGGGTTCACAGGTCTTCGCCACTCTTTTTGCCTCTACCTCCATCAGATAGATGTTGGTTGTCAGCTCCTGTTTTTTTACGATCTTATACATTTCTCTTTTCCGTCCCTTCTGTTAGGATTTATATAGGATTTTATATATCTGAAACAGCCACCAGAGTATAACGGCGACCACTTTCGTCCACCTGCAGTTTATACAGTTCCTGATTATAGGCATTTACGGCAAACAGATTTCCTGTCTTTGTGTCGGTTCCGTCTTCACCTCTGTAGATTTCTGCGATGACATAAAAATCATCTATTTTATTTATGTTGGTCACATACTGATATTGATACAGATATGCTGCTCCGGAATCATCAAAGCTACCGGACTCATCTGTTATTTTGCCGCTCTGTATTGCATGGTTCACAACTTTTTTAACGGCATCTTCCGGCATGAATTCTGTATTCATAACCAGATTATAACTTTTTTCAACGATCTCGCTTTTCCTTCCTTCTGCGATCCGAAGGAAGCGAAAAGTCGATTTTCCCAAAGGCATGGGAATCGGTCCGGAATATACTGCAGAATTCTGCGTAGGATCGGAACCGTCCGTCGTATAATAGACATCATTCCCGTCTGTTACCTCAATGTTGATTGGGAACTCATAGTCACCGCTGACAGTCGTGACCTCCGGTGCACTCAATTCATCAATTTCGATATGATAATTTTTGGTCACCACCGGACTTTCAATTCCGTTCTCATTGATGTATATTGCTTTAATACAATAATCCCCATTCTCCAGCAAAATAGGTGCGGTATACTGGGAACTGTTCTCTCCGGGTTTGCTTCCGTCCATGGTATAAAAAATCTTCCCGCTTCCGAAAGTGGTCAATTTCAGCGGCTGAATGCTGGTATAATATCCCTCCTGAAGATTGAATTCCGGTTCCATAGCCATATAACTCTGGTACTTACTCATAATGTTTACATTACCGCAGCTTTGCAGAAGATCATTAATCGTTTTATAATCGTCTCTGGCCGCATAAATGGCAATCAGTTTTCCATAAGCAGTCTCCAGCTGTTCGGAAGTGGCCTCGGAATCTGCCACGATTTCCCTGAGCAAATATTCGTACTCTATCTTATTGTTTTTCCGGAAGTAAATATCTGCCAGTTCAAATTTAAAAGTAATATTTTCAGGTTCCAGTTCCAGTGCTCTTTCATAACAGGCGATTGCCTGATCATACTCCTCTAATGAGACAAAACCTTTAGCGCATTTTACCTGATAGTCTGCAGAATGATAATGGGAATAAGAAATCCCAAAACCGGTACATACAACAGCAACCACCAGCAGGACCAGCACAAGGACAATAAATTTCCATCGGAATGGGTGCTGTGAAACATGGCTTTCCGGGAGTTCATCCCAATCCTGTGATTCGGGATTTACAGGTTCTCCCTCCTCCGCAGGTTCCGGCTCCATTTCCTTCGCAATGTCACTCAGCGTCTGTTCCATATTGTATTCTACTTCCGGCTCAAAATCAGGGACTATATGGATATCTTCACCGCAATGCTCACAGTAAAGCTTTCCTTCCTCCATCTCTGCCCCGCAATTCGGACACTTCATACGATTATCCTCTTATTGCCTGCAAAGAAACGGATTCCAGACAATTATTCATCAGCATGGCTATGGTCATGGGTCCTACGCCACCGGGAACCGGGGTGATTGCGCTGCATACAGGCTCCACACTGTCGAAATCCACATCGCCGCATAATTTATTCTGTTCGTTCCGGTGAATGCCGACATCGATCACAACGGCACCCTCTTTGACATAATCAGCGGTGATCATTTTCGGTCTGCCTACGGCAACTACCAGAATATCCGCCCTCTTTGTCACTTCTTTCAGATCCTTTGTGCGACTGTGAGCAACGGTAACCGTACCGTTCTCCCGCAACAATAAAAGTGCCATCGGTTTGCCTACAATGTTGCTTCTGCCAACAACAACACATTCCTTACCGGCAATCTCAATACCGGATCTCTTAAGGAGCTGGATCACACCGGCAGGTGTACAGGATACAAATCCCGGTTTGCCGATACAGAGCGCACCGACATTCTGCGGATGGAATCCGTCCACATCCTTTAAAGGAGAAATGGCATCCAGTACCTTTTCCTCATCAATGTGTTTGGGTAACGGCAGTTGCACCAGAATGCCGTTCACATCCGTTCTGTCATTCATTTCTCGGATCAGCTCCAGAAGCTTTTCTTCTGTGGTCTCCTCCGGAAGTTCATACGCCAGAGAACGAACACCCACGTATTCACATGCTTTTTTCTTATTTCGAACATATACGGAAGAAGCCGGATCGGCTCCTACCTGAATCACAGCCAGAGTCACTTCACACCCCTGCTCTTTTAAAGCTGCAACTTTTTCTTTTACTTCCTCTTTGATCTGTGCGGAAATAGCTTTTCCATCTATCAACTGTGCCATGGGACACCAGTCCTCCTTACTAGAATAATCCTGTGATCTTCCCATTGTTATCCACATCAATATTGTAGGCAGCAGGTGCCTTGGGCAGTCCCGGCATGGTCATGACCGCACCGGTGAGTACTACGACAAAACCGGCGCCGGCAGATACATAAGCCTCTCTTACGTTTAATTCAAATCCGGATGGTCTTCCTAACAGTGTGGGATCATCCGACAGGGAATATTGATTCTTCGCCATACATACCGGCAGATTACCGAAGCCCAGCTCCGTCAGTCGTTTTAACTGCTTTACAGCAGCAGGCGCAAAGTTTACGCCGGATGCACCGTAGATTTCCTTCGCAATTTTTGTGATCTTATCCGCAAGAGGCATTTCATCCTCATAGAGGACATGGAAATCGTTCTCTTTCTCTTCCATTGCCTTTAATACTTTTTCAGCCAGAGCGATTCCGCCTTCGCCACCCTTCTCCCATACTTCCGAGAGTGCAAACTCACAACCTCTTGCTTCACAGAAATCTCTGACATAAGCAGTCTCTGCCGCACTGTCCGTGATGAAGGAATTCAGGGTCACAACTACGGGTACACCATATTTCTGCAGATTCTCAATATGTTTCTCCAGGTTCACAATACCTTTTTTCAGGGCATCCAGATTCTCTGCACCCAGATCCGCTTTTGCTACACCGCCATTGTATTTCAATGCGCGAATCGTTGCTACCAGTACAACCGCATCAGGGGTAAGTCCGGCTTTACGGCACTTGATATCAAAGAACTTCTCCGCACCCAGATCGGCGCCGAAACCGGCTTCCGTAATACAATAATCCGCCATCTTCATGGCAGCTTTGGTCGCTCTGACAGAATTACATCCATGCGCAATATTGGCAAACGGTCCGCCGTGTACCAGCGCAGGGGTATGCTCCAGTGTCTGGATCAGATTCGGTTTTATAGCATCCTTTAACAAAGCTGCCATAGCGCCTACTGCCTTCAGCTGACCTGCCGTTACCGGTTCTCCCTGATAGTTATAGGCCACCACGATACGGGACAGACGATCCTTCAGATCCTTCATATCGTCAGCCAGGCACAGAATTGCCATAATTTCACTGGCCACAGTGATGACAAAATGATCCTCTCTGACATAGCCGTCTGTCTTATTGCCCAGCCCCACTACAATATTACGCAGGACACGATCATTCATGTCTTCACAGCGCTTCCAGACAATCTGTCTGGTATCAATGCCAAGTTCATTGCCCTGCTGGATATGGTTGTCCAAAAGTGCTGCCAGCAGATTGTTTGCAGAAGTAATTGCATGAAAATCTCCGGTAAAATGAAGATTCAGTTCCTCCATAGGTACTACCTGGGCATATCCACCGCCGGCGGCACCGCCTTTGATACCGAAACAGGGACCAAGAGATGGCTCTCTGAGAGCGATCACTGCTTTTTTCCCCATTCGTCCGAAAGCTTCTCCCAATCCTACCGTGGTGGTCGTCTTGCCCTCTCCGGCGGGTGTCGGGTTGATTGCTGTTACCAGAATCAATTTTCCGTTGGGACGAGCTTGTATTTTTTTTAGAAATTCCTCAGAAAGTTTTGCTTTGTACTTGCCGTAAAGCTCCAGGTCATCTGCGTCGATGCCAATACCTGCCGCAACGCTCGTGATCGGTTCCATGACCGCTTCCTGTGCGATTTCAATATCTGTTTTCATATTTTTCCCTCCGTTTATTCAGACAGTTCTCCATGTCAGATTTCCTCTAACAACTGTTCAAACTGTTCCATACTCATAAGTACCTTTCTGGGCTTTGTGCCTTCTTCTTCGCCGACCACGCCGTACTCACACAATTGATCCATGATCCTGGCGGCACGGTTAAAGCCGATCTTAAGCACACGCTGCAGCATTCCGATGGATGCCTTATCCTTGTCTATAATAAAACGCGCGGCTTCCTCAAAATATTCGTCTCTGTCGTTGCCACCGCCGGATCCGCTTCCGGAAGAGCCTCCCGATGAGCCGATATTTTTAATCTTTTCTTCTATATCCTCGGCATAGCTGTTATAGACATTGCCAAGGGTCTGATTTTTCAGATAATCCACCACATCGGATACTTCCTTATCCGATACGAAAGCTCCCTGTACACGGGCCGGCTTCGAATAGCCCTGAGGGTAGAACAGCATATCTCCTTTTCCCAAAAGTTTTTCGGCTCCGTTCATATCCAGGATTGTACGGGAATCCACGCCACTGGACACGGAGAATGCCACACGGCTGGGCATGTTCGCCTTGATCAGACCGGTGATGACATCCACGCTGGGTCGCTGGGTAGCAATGATCAGATGGATCCCTGCCGCTCTGGCAAGCTGTGCCAGACGACAGATGGATTCTTCTACCTCGCCGGGACATACCATCATCAGATCCGCAAGTTCGTCTACGATAATAACAATCTGCGGCATCTTCTTAGGCCGTTCCTCTCCCTCGCAAACAGGCATGGTCTCTATCTTTTTATTATAGCCCTTCAGATCACGGACATTATAATCCGCGAACTTCCGGTAACGATCTTCCATCTCACTGACACCCCAATGCAATGCAGCAGATGCCTTCTTGGGATCTGTCACTACCGGGATCAGCAGATGAGGAATGCCGTTATACACACTCAGTTCTACAACCTTAGGGTCTACCATGATCAGTTTTACATCATCCGGATGTGCCTTGTACAAAATACTCATGATCAGAGTATTAATACATACGGATTTACCGGAACCGGTAGCTCCGGCGATCAGCATATGGGGCATCTTGGCAATATCCGCTACTACCGTCTTGCCAGCAATATCCTTACCTACGGCAAAAGCTATGTTGGAATTAAATTCCTGGAATTCGTTACTTTCTAAAAGATCACGGAGTGCCACAGTCATATTTTCTTTGTTCGGGACTTCGATACCGATGGCAGCCTTGCCTGGGATTGGTGCCTCGATACGTATATCCGTGGCTGCCAGATTCAATTTGATATCGTCTGCCAGACCTACGATCTTAGATACCTTTACCCCCTGCTCCGGTTGTAATTCATACCGGGTAACACTAGGGCCCTGACTGATATCGGTGATCGTTACCTTCACACCGAAAGTATTCAGTGTCTGTTGCAAGCGCATGGCAGTCTCTTTTAATTCTCTGGAAGAATCTCCCGTAGACGCCTTTCCCTTCTGTAACAGACTCAAAGGAGGGATCCGGTATTCTGCCGCGGGCTGTTTGGCTGCCTTTGCAATATCCTTATGTATCTGGTCTTCCGCCAGGGAATTCCCCTTAGGAGGCTCCGGTGCCGTGATCTTCGGGCGTACAGGGTTCTCAGCCGGTTCTGCAGGTGTCTCCTCATGCTCCGGAATGTCTTCCTTATGGATCCGGATAGCTTCCGCCTGGGGCGTCAGAAGCGCCGCTTCCTCCTGCCAGGACTCTCTGCGTTCAAAAGGCTTTTTAAACGTAGCTGCACTGCTTACTTCCTCCACCGGAATATCTTCGTAAGAAACATCGTCTGACGCTTCCTGCATCGTCACCTGATGCATATCCGTCACATTGATTTTATCAAAATCACTGGAAGTCACCCGGGTCTCTTCCACTTCAGGAGCTTCCTGTGCATCCTCTTCGTATACGATCTCATGGATATCATCCCGTCTACCGGCAGGCTGTGTATCCTGCTTTTTCAAGGAGGTATCCATCATAACTCCTGTCACCTTTTTCTCTCTGCGGGGGACAGCATTCAGGATCTGTTCGTTCTCTTTCTCCTCAGCGCGAAGTCTTCGCTCTTCTTCACGGATCCGGCGCTCCTCTTCGCGGATGCGGCGGGCTTCCTCTCTTTGGGAAGTACGCTCTTCCTGCTCCTGCCTGCGGATTTCGGCATTCTCTCGTCTACGCGCAGCGTCTTCCCTGGACATTTCACGGATCCTGTCGCCACTGTTACGCATACTGTTTAAGAAGGATCGCTCTGTTACCAGGATCAGACTGATCAATGAACACAAAAGCACTACCAGCACTGTTCCTACGGTCTCCAGATAATGTAACAACAGATAACAGATACTGCCTGCCAGAATACCGCCGCCTTTTTTGCCGGTGCTGCAGTTCGTATATAACAGCTTGATATCGTACTGTTCCATGGAACCGGCAGTCTTCGTGATCAGATCGCATACTACACCGATCATTAAAAACAATACGACACCGGCAATCATTTTCCGCACAGCAGTTGGGTTCCCCTCATTGGCGAACCAGAAAGCCACCGCCAGAAATATTACAATAGGCGCTATATACGCAGTGAATCCGAAAATGCCAAATAAGACCCCACTGATTGCATTGCCAACCGGACCGATAATACCAAAATTGCAACAAAATAATATCAACATCGCAACAAACAGGACGATCAGACCAATCTCGTGAAAAAGTTCACTGTCCTGTGCAGATCTCTGCGCCTGCCTGTTGCGGCTGCTCGTCGTACTTTTTCTTGTCCTGCCGGAAGATGATGTTCTTTTGCCTGATGAAGATGCCATGTCATCATACCCCTAACTTTAATGTTAATACGAATATAACTATTCAGAACCGCATTAGTAAAATCGCATCTACGATGCTTTTCTTTTACGTTAGCCTAATAGTCATAATTAGAAGTATATCATTTTTCCACTGCCTTGTCATCCTTTTTTATATTGCTGTCCATCATCTCCCGAAGCTTTCGGATTGCGCGGTCAATCCCGCCCACTTCATCAAGGATACCGTGTTTCACAGCATCTTCTCCTACCAGGATACTGCCAACATCTTTCGTCAGGAATCCGGTCTCCATCATGAGTTCTTCCAGTTTTGTCCGGCTGATCCTGCAATGTTGACACACAAATCCCGTAATTCTGTCCTGGATCAGCTTAAAATATTCAAAAGTCTGTGGAACACCGATCACCATACCGTTCGTCCGTACCGGATGTATCACCATAGTTCCCGTTGGGACAATAAAAGAATATTTACAGCTGACTGCTATGGGAACGCCTATGGAATGGCTGCCTCCCAGGACCAGAGATACCGTAGGTTTACTCAACGACGCCAGCATTTCAGCAATGGCAAGTCCCGCTTCCACATCTCCACCCATAGTATTTAACAGCACCAGCACACCGCCGATTTCTTCACTGTCTTCGATTGCCGCAAGCTGAGGAAGAATGTGTTCATATTTCGTCGTCTTGGAATTCCCTGCAAGATTCTCATGCCCTTCCACTTCTCCGATGATCGTAA
>ENA-UEYI01002773-UEYI01002773.1-human-gut-metagenome-genome-assembly--contig:-NODE-2773-length-11517-cov-63.046241_pt1 | contig 11517 bp, 10 predicted proteins | sample MGYA00242900_ERZ507916 | MGnify/ENA primary metagenome ERZ507916 (study PRJEB26167, sample SAMN06115521) | human gut metagenome | host: Homo sapiens | place: China:Chongqing | collected 2015-09-02...
CAATATATAAATTATGTAAACAATAGACCGATTGGCAGGGTTAAATATGCGCTAAACTAATTCCGCCAACAGGTTATTAAGAATAAAACATTCTGTTTTACTAAACGCAAATACATCCTGTTTATTGCCTTAAAAATGCTATTATTATCACTTCATAAAGCATTTTTTTTCGATGCAAGCAAGAAATCATGATACTTCTCCCTAATTTATGATACTTCGATGATACTTCTTCCTTCATTTTCAGAGAAGTCTTATTCGTGATAAAGTGCTGTTTATTAAAGATATAAGTCTTATTCTATACCGAAAAATGAGACTTTGATACTTTTTCGAGAAAAAAATATTTTTACGTGCGTGTAATTGTTGGTTCTTTATCGCTTGCGTACTTCTTTCTAAACTTCCTTCTAGCCTCATCCCTTTTGTTGGAAGAATCATGTGCTGCTGATACCCCTCCTTTTTATTATAATTTCCCCTCACATAACTTTTTTCGAAACTTTTTTGCTAAAAGTTTTGTAGATTCGATAATATTTGTTACTTTTGCGGTGTCATACCTTGCTGAAAGCTCCATATGGGCAAAGGCGGGGTGGACATATATACATAAAGGCGTAACTGTACGCTTTGGTTTTGACGTATCTGAATCTCGCAAATTCAATCTATCTGTCAAAAACAAAGCAACGGGAACGCCTCATGGGGTGTATCATATATACAACCCTTATTAGCTCGTGGCATTTTTGCAATTAGCTGAGAGGGTGTACTATATACTTACATCGGCGTGGGGCTTTCAGCGTTGCTCGTTTCGGCAGATAGGGCAATGCGAGAGCCTAGATACGTGGAACGAGCGGCAGACTGGCTCCACGTTTTTTGTATATGTAACCTACTAATATAAACTTTCCAAAATGGAGCCTTTGGGATAAAAATGATATTTATGCAAAATAAGGCTAAAATTATAATACCTTTAGTTGTATTAGTGATAATTATTGTTGCTATTGGTACGATAATAAATAGTAGTATTTTCGTGCAATGGGAACCTGTTGCTATTCAAAATAGCAATAATTCTGTAAAATTGAAAGTTTACATAGAAAACTCTGGTAGTATGGATGGATATATGAGAGAAAAATCAGAGTTCAAAGATGCGGTGAAAAGTTATGTAAATGCGCTTGACTTACAAGTGGATACTACAGAACTATATTATATCAATACGCAGATTTCTTCATTTAAAGCAGATATTGCTAATTTAGAGGAGGCTTTAAATCCTGTGAGTTTTGCAAAAAGTGCAGGTAGTAGAAGTAATTCTGATATTGCTGATATGTTAAGCAATATTGTAATGCAAGCTGGGGATAATAGTGTTTCAATGTTTATTTCTGATTGCATATTAGATGTGCCTCAAGGTGATGCAGTTAATTTCTTTGGGGTAAAACAAACTAACGTAACTCGAGCATTTACTAAAGCTTTACGTAAACATCCAAAGTTAGGAGTAGAAATCATTAGGTTGTCTTCTTCTTATCAAGGTGTGTATTATTATGCTAAGGGATGTGAACCTATTGATTCAAAACGACCTTATTATATTTGGATGATAGGTAATAAAGAATTGTTGGGTAAACTTAATAAGAAGGTTGCTTTGACTACTATACAACATGGTTATGATAATTATGTTGCATTTTCTTCAACAACTAATGTGCCTTTCGATATTGCAACTTCATTAAAGAAACACATGATTAAGGGTAATCTTAATGTCAAAGGTCAGTATGTCTTTGAATTTATGGTTGATATGTCTGAAACTCTTCAAGAAGAAGCTACCTTAATGTCTTCAAAAAATTATGTTTCCCGAACTGGTCGAAATGTAAGTGTAAGTGGTGTAGAAAAAGTTAAACAGGGTTCTGAATACACTCACATTTTGACATTGGCTATTTCAAAAAATACTAAGCCTTGTTCTGAAACCATTTCCTTTGCACCTCCAGCTATGCCAACTTGGGTAGATGAGGTAAATGATGATAGTGGTAGAGATATTCGTAAAAATATGAATAAAACAACTGGCATCAAATACTTGATAAAGGGAGTAAGTGATGCATACAAGGATAATACAAACTTGGCTACAATCGATTTTAGAATTAAAAACAATTAAAACTTTTATATTATGGGAGAATTCTTTGGCAGTATTTATTGCTGGTTCGAAGATGTGTTCGGACTTGAATTGGCTAATTACCTTTGGGGTAATGTGTCACCAGACCAACAGACAAACATGTATGTGCCTATAGGCTTTACTATGTTGGTTGTTTCGTTGTTGGTTTGTTTGTTGTATTATTATATTATTGACCATCCTAAATTGGCAAAATGGTGGGGCTGGCTGATATTTTTAGGTAGTAATGCTATAGCTAATTTCTTGATAGGATGGCAATGGGTACTTCGCCATTACTATCTTGGTTATATGGTAGGTATAGATTCTTCTACAAAAAAAGACTACGATTTGAATATCTCTTATGGGGATATGCTGTGTTTTGGTTTTGCCAATATGTTGTTGGCAATATTGGTATTTGGTATATTATCTTTATTAATGAAATGGTGGAGTAAGAATTCTTCTAATTCTCCATTCTAATCGATTTTGGTATGGCAAAATTATATATATTTGGTATTGGTGGAACGGGAGCACGAGTGCTCCGTTCCTTGACAATGATGTTGGCTTCAGGTGTACAACTTGGGCAAGACGAGATTGTGCCAATTTTTATTGATCCAGATGAGTCTAATGCAGATTTGTCAAGAACTGTGGATTTAATGAATCTATATTCACGAATTAGACAAGATCTAACATTTGCCTCTTCCAACAATAATAAATTCTTTAGAATTTCTATCAATCAGGAACTTCCTGGCTTTAGATTGCAGATTAAAGATACAGATGATAAGAGCTTCCAGAAGTTTATGGATGTTTCTACGATGAGTAGAGAGAACCAAGCTATGGTGAAGTTGCTCTTTTCGGAAAAGAATCTCAAATCGAAGATGGATGTTGGTTTTAAGGGAAACCCAAATATTGGAAGTGTTGTCCTAAATCAGATAGTCAACTCTGACGATTTTGATACTTTTGCAAATGGTTTCTCGGCTGGAGATAAAATATTTATCATTAGTTCTATTTTTGGAGGTACAGGAGCAAGCGGATTTCCTCTCCTGTTGAAAACTCTGAGAACAGGCAATTCTTTTCCGAATTTTCAGACAATCAATGATGCGGAGATTGGTGCGGTAACAATATTGCCTTACTTCAAACTTAAGCCAAGTGATGAGAGCGAAATAGACTCTTCAACTTTCATATCTAAAACAAAATCAGCTCTGGCTTATTATGAGGACAACATAAGCAAGAATAATCAGATTAATGCTCTTTATTATTTGGGTGATGATGTTCAAAATGTTTATGAAAATTATGAGGGCGGAGTTGAACAGAAGAATGATGCTCATCTAATAGAGTTTTTGGCAGCAACTGCTATCGTTGATTTTAGTAAGAATTCATATCCTACAACGGTAAACAAGGAATTGGGCATAAAAGAAGAAGGTGATGCCGTATCTTTTACTTCTTTCTATGAAGGAATTACTGAAATGGTAAGATGCCCATTGACTCAATTTGTGCTAATGTCAAATTGCTTTAAGCATAGTTGGAATACAATTAGTACAAGTGAATTGGCAGCAAATGGAAAAGTTTCTGGTTTTAATGAGGATTTGTATCGTTCTCAGTTTGTTGGTGGCTTAAAGGATTTTCAAGCTAGATTTTTGGCTTGGCTCACTGAAATGAAAAATAATAAGAGGTCGTTAGACTTATTTAACTTGAATTGTGGGGACAAACCTTTTGATGTTGTGACAAACGTCACTCCTCGTAAAGTTAAAAGCTTGAAATCCAACTACAGTTTGTTTATTGACCGAATCAATGGACAGGTTGGTAAATTAGGAAGTAAGGATGTAAAGGATAAACTTCTTGAGGTTTATTATTTAGCAACAAAACAATTAGCAAAAGAAAAATTTGATTTTTAGTTATGTCAAAGGTTTTTAGATTATATAAAAATGGTGATAATACTTTCACCGATTGGCATGAGAGTGCTTCTTTTCCATACAGTTCAGAGAATCGAGATGGAAAGAATGGTATAGATGATCCTGATGGGGCTTCTTCAAAGAATGAAATTACATCAATCCCTTCTCCATTTGCCCGAATAGATCTGGTAAAGACTGCTTTTGTGCGTGTTTGTCAACCTGATGTGAACACCAAGAAAATTAATCTTGATGGAAATACTATTTTCCATAAGATGGTATCTGATACTCTTGATGTTGGTGAGATATTTTTTAATATAGATAAATATTCTGATAAAATTGAAATTGTAAAATGGGATTCTGTGGCAATGATTTCTTTGTTGGAGAATTCCGATAAGGAAGGTCATCGCTATTTAGCAGATGCGCTGCGAAAGTACATGGTGTCTGATGCTAAGGCTTATAATTTTAATCAATTACAGGACATTTATATTTTGAATTATAAGAATGGCTTGAATGAGTTGGATATTATAGGCGCAACATCGCCAAGAACAATATTCTTTAGCACGGCTAACAGACTAGAGGATGTGTCCAAAGAGATTAATTTTGGACAGGATAGACCTTTTGACTCTGATTTTCAACCATTATATAAGCGTGACAAAGACTATATTAAAGCTTGGTTTGTTTTGGCTAAATCAATTCCTGATTTTGCTGGTTTGTTTCCTGAAGTGTATGAATACCTTCAGATGACATTGAATAATTTGAATGTGAACTTCAGAAATGAGTTAAAGGGCTTGACAAAATCTGACCCTTTAGCTACGAGTAATATTCAAGTCTCTGTAAATCAGCAGACAAATATTGTAGAGGTGTTAAGCTTTCCGATTCTAAAGAAATTGAATGAGCCAATTAAAGGAAGCGACTTTGAGATTATTTCTAAGGTTCAGTTGGAGCAGATGCCTTTGGTGCTCCCTGTGGAATCGGGTAATATGTATGCAAATCTTCATTACACTACAGCTTTGTGGGGTAAGGATAATCGTGCTGGTTATTTTGATAAGCAGGATGATTTAAATCTGAGACGTTTGCCAAATGATGGAACCATATATCCTTATTTGACGATTGGTGATTTCTTGGAAGATACAATCATTCAAGTACCTCATAGTTTGAACAAAAAAAGTTTCTTTGATGGAAATTACGATGGAACTCCTAATGTTGAAAAAAGCTACTTGTTGCCATTAAAGAGAAGGTTCTTTGAGTTTTTCTCATCTGTAGATTTGCAGAATCCTTTAGTAGATGGTTCTCCTATGATTAAGATGGAGAACATCAATGATATGAGCGTAAAGGTATATTTGCGTATTCCTATAAAGGGTAATAGCAACGTAAAATATGTGGAATATACGAAGTTGTATTATGGAGAAGGCAATGCGGCTAATCCAAGTCGTAACGAGGGGGCAATAGTTGAGGCTGATTTTACAGGCTTCTTAATGCCTAATGTCATGTTTGCAAACCCAAATGATGCATTGTATAAGATAGGCTGTGTAAGTACATATAGTCGTAAATTTCAATTCTCATTTTATAAAGGTGTGAATAAATTGAGTGTGACTCATGCTTGTAGAAATAAGAATGGAGAGGATTTTTATAAGGCTGTAACTTATACATTGTATAAGGAGAACTTTGATTATATTGTTCTTACGGATGCAAATAATAACCAAGGTGTTCTTGTGCCAATATTTGCTCAGCAAAGAGGTACGGAACAATTTAAGTTTGCGGTTGATTTAGGAACTTCCAACACTCATGTGGAAGTTATGAAAAATGGAGATTTAGAACCACATACATTTGCCTATGACGTAAAAGACAGTCCTATGGTGAAAATGTTTGAAACTTCTCCTAATGCAATTCAAAACTTTTTGCAGGTTCATGAAGAGCTTGAGGAATATGATTTTCTGCCATTTATTCTTGGTGAAGAATCTATGTTTAAGTTTCCAACAAGAACTGTACTCTCTCATGCCAAGGGTGTGGATTGGAACAACGTAATATTGCCTTATGAGTTGGTGAACATTCCATTTGCTTATAATAAGCGTATGTCTAATGCTTACAATGATACTCCAAAAGATAACATAAAATGGGGAAAGGGGCAGGAACAACGTTATATTTCTGTCTTTATTGATTGTTTGATGCTGATGTTGCGCAATAAAGTTGTCATGAATGGTGGTAATTTGCAGCAAACGGATATCACATGGTTTTATCCAATCAGTATGTCCCCAAAGCGAGTAAATTTGATTCGAACAACATGGAACAATGCATATCATAAATATTTTGGAAATGGGACAACTAAGTCTATGACAGAGTCATCGGCTCCTATCCAATATTTCTTCCGTCAAAATGCCACTGCAACCAATTTGGTTAGTATTGATATTGGTGGAGGTACTACGGATATTGCTTTTGCCAAAAATGGAGAATTGCAGAATGTTACATCTTTCAAGTTTGCTTCTAATGACCTATTTGAAAGCTCATTGGATGAAAGCCTTCATAATGGAATTATTGACTACTTCAAGAAAGTGGTGGAAGATAGAATAAAGGATATTGATGAACTGAAGAAGATTTTGGATACCAATACTAAACCTTCGAATATAGCCTCTTTCTTCTTCTCTTTGCCGGAAAATCCTGCTGCTGCAAATTTGGATAGAAGCGTAATTGATTTTGATGTGCTGTTGCGTGATGATGAGAACTTCAAGATAGTCTTTATCATTTTCTATACAGCTATAATATACCACATTGCCCAGATATTGAAGTTGAAGAGTATGCCTATGCCTCGTCATATTTCATTTAGTGGAAACGGAAGTAAAATCTTGCGTGTTATCACACCTGAGAATCGATTGTTGGCAAAGTTTACTTGTAAGATATTTCAATTGCTAGGTGTTGATGGTACTGAGGGTAAGTTGGAAATACTCGGCTTAGGAGATGCTGCGTCTTCTCCAAAGCAGGCCACTTGCAAGGGTGCTTTGGTAACTAATCAACCTTTGGATGAAGATAGGGATAAGGTGGTGATTCTGAAGGGCGATGGTACTTCTTTTGTTGGTAATGATGACACTTATGATTCGATAAATGCCAACTATATCAGCAAGACAAAAGAGGCAGTGGTGAAATTCTTTGAGTTTACTTTAGATAAATTGAATAAAGAGTTTAACTTTGATGAAAATTTTGGTGTAACTCCCGAATCTTTGTCTTTAGCAAAAGATGTTTGCAAAGAAGATATTGACACATTCATCAATCGTGGTATGACTTTAGCAAAAGAGGACTCCAATGGGCAAGAACGAATAAGCGAGACTTTGTTCTTCTATCCAATAAAGGGTGTGATGAATGTTCTTTCCAGAGTAATAAACATGAGTTTAACTAATGAAGATAATTTAAAATGAAGAAAATACTGTTTATAATAGTTGCAAGTATAACTTTGTGTGCTTGCGATAATGGTAGATTTCAGCCAAATAATCTGCCAAAGCCATCTGTCGAGAAAACGGATAGTGACTCTGTTGATTCGAAAGATTTGGCAGCTTTACAGCAAATATGCAGAGATATGAAAAATTCAATACGAGACAATAGTTATCGTCTTGAATCTGTAGAGCAATCCTTGAATGAATCCAATAAAGCATTGGAAAGTAAGGTAGACAAACAGTTGGTTTATGTGTTGTTGGCAATAAGTTTGTTGCTTTTGGTGTTGGTTATGGTTTCCTTATGGGAAATTCTTAAATTGCAGAAAAGTAAGGAGAAAATCAAAGATAAATTGATATTCCTTGAAAATGCAATTAATAGACTGAAAGATGAAGGCGCTACTAATAATAGAGTAAGTAGTCGTATAGTATATGATTATCAAGATGATATCGATTATCTGAAAAGACAGATTGTTGCACTGAAAGAGAATGTTAATAAGGAAAACGTAAGTAAGGGAAACCATACTTATGGACCTGAATCAGAAAGTAAAAAAGCTCCAGCTTCTGTCAATGATGTAAAGAGTGGCTATTTCGGTTTTAACGATGATAGGGGAATCATAGGTAAGGTCTATACATCGGCAACAGAAGAGGCGTTTTTCAAATATTATGCCAAATCAGATAGTTTGGCTGAGTTTGAACCTCTTTCTGTTAAGCGAATAAAGTCTATTTCTTCAATTCGTAAAGCAATAACCATCTTAGAGGGTTCTTTGCAAGAAGCAACAGAACTTAGTGTAGTAAAGCGTGGACAGGCTGTTCAAAGAGAACAACATGGGCAGAAATATTGGCAAGTAATACAACCAGCGGAAGTTAAATTAAAATAGTTGATAAGTATGAAATTTGTAGTTCCTATAATTGTTTTAGGTATAATTGCGCTTCAGTTCTATTTCTTTGTAAAGAATTTGAAGCGTATGCATCAGTTCCGAGACATCTTTATGAAAAAAGGTACTTGGGACATATCACATGACAGAGACTCTGGTTTTGTCAAAGGAATATATGGTCAAGGAAATATAATATTCTCATCGATCAAGGATTCCATCAACAAGTATTTGAACAATAGTGTTGGCTCAGTCATAGACTATAATTTGTTAAAGGATGCTGTTGATAGGCATTGTGAAACGGTAGAAGAGGATATATCTACTCAAACACCTGTACCATTGTATTGTGGACTCGCTGGTACAATGTTAGGTGTTATCATAGGTCTTGGTTCTTTGTTGTTTACTGATAGTATAACATCTCTGATGACCAATTCGTCAGCTCAACAGTCTGCTTTTTATTCTGCAGCTGATGGTGTGAGCGATTTGCTTACGGGTGTAGCTTGGGCAATGGTTGCTAGTATCTTTGGTATTGGTCTTACAACATTAAATTCCTTGCTCTTTAAAAAGTGTAAATTGCAAGAGGAAAGTGGTAAAAATGAATTTTTGGCATGGATGCAATCTGTGTTATTGCCAGAGTTACCATCCGATACTTCTGATGCATTGAATAAGTTGGTGAAGAATCTGAACCAGTTTAATAATACATTTTCTTCTAATACCCGTGAATTGGGTGGAACTCTTTCTAAAGTTAATGAATCTTATCAGATTCAGGCAAATATCATCAAGACAGTTCATGATATGGATGTCATGAAAATGGCAAGAGCAAATGTAAATGTTTTGAAGGAGCTGAAGGAATGTACAGATAAATTGCAGGATTTTCAATATTATCTGAATAGTGTAAAGGGATATACTACTGCTATTGAAAAGTTTAATGAACAATTCTTTGCAGAAAGTAATCGCTTGCATGTACTTGAGGAAATAAGAGATTTCTTTACTCGAAATAAAGCTGAGATAGCAAAGAATCTGACAGACGAGACAGATGCTTTAAAGACGGCTCTTAAAACTTTGCAGAATACTTCTGTAACCAATATGGCTGAATTGGAAAAAGTCTTGACTGATGAGGTTGATACTTTTAAAACGATTAATAAGCAGTTGCTTGATCAGTTCACTAGTCAGTTGGAGGCGTTCCCAAAGATGAATAAAAATTTGGAAGCTATTTCGCAGATACCTTCTGCTTTGACAACTTTAGCTAACAAAATTGAGAAAAATAACTCGATTGCAATAGAGAAGATAAATAAAAAGGTTGAGAGAATAGAATTCTTGGCAACGACAACACCTGATGGAAGTCGTAAAGAAGCAAGTTTCCCTATATGGGGAAAGTTGTATTGGTAATGTGTGCTATTATGTTCTTTATCTCTTCTTTATTCATGGGGTATTGTTCTTATAGAATTATGAGTGATACAAGTGTTATTAGAAATGCTAATTCTGTTGATGAAGAAATAGTTGATTCTGTTTCTGATTCTTTATCTCATGTGGTAAAACAAGAGCCTTTGGATACAGTGTCTCGGCTGAAACAAAATCTAGTAAATGATAGAAAGGGTAATGTAGAATGAAACAAAAAGAGTCTTTCTTCTGGACAAGTTACTCTGATTTGATGACTAGTTTGTTTTTCATAATGTTGGTCCTTTTTGTTTTGGTGATAGTATTGTTACATAAACGAATGGAAGCGACTGAGCGAGAATTGGCAGAAATCAAACTTGTTCAGAAATCGACAGAGGATTTGAGTAAGCAGTACTTTGAGTATAATCCTTTTTATAAAAAATATGTGCTTAAGGTTCATTGCTTTTTTGAAGAATTGCATTATGATATAGAAGAGTTGCCGGATGATACAAAACAGCAATTAGGCGCTGCTGGTGATGAGATTCAAAAGTTCTTGTCTAAGCATAATGATAATAAGTATCTTTTAATCATTGAAGGACAAGCATCGAAAAACTCAGAGGCTTGGACTGATCGTAATTATGATTTGAGTTTTGAGAGAGCTTATTCCTTAATGAAGTATTGGAAGGATGTATGTGGTATTAATTTTGGAAAAAACTGTGAGGTTCAAATTGCTGGTAGTGGAGATGGAAGATATAATATTGAAACAATGCGTGATAAAATGTATGAAGTCAACAATCAGCGTTTTTTGATTCACATTATTCCTAAAAATATTATTGAAGATGAAAAAAAGTAAGTTACTTATAGTACTTATAATGTGTTTATTTGTCGCTTGTGCTCACAAATCTGGGCATAAGAGACTTAATAGAAGTGCAGAGTCTGCAACAGAAAGGGAATCTGTAAGAACTCCTGATTCTGAAGATAACGTAACTTCTGCTACAGCAGAATATGGGGATAATAATGAAATTCTGAATGGTAAAACTATATTTAATAGATATGGAAATGCTGTGTTCATGGTCTTTACTACTGATGGTACAAATACCTATCAAGGTTCCGGCTTTTTCATAAACTCTCATGGATTGGCTGTTAGCAATTATCATGTTTTTAAGGGTACAGCTATTGGTGCTGAGCAGATAAAACTGGTTGGGAGTGATACTGCATATAAGGTTACGAAAGTTGTTAAGTCCGATGAAGAGGAAGACTTTATACTGTTCTTCGTCAATGTTGATGATGTTCCTTATATACCTTTAGCTAAAGAAAAGCCAAGTGTTGGCGATAAGGTTTATGCTATAGGTAGCCCTAGAGGACTAGAGAATACATTCTCTTCAGGAGAAGTATCGCAATGGCGTGATACCAATTTGATGCAAATTAATGCATTGATAGATCATGGAAGTAGTGGTGGTGCTTTAATCAATGAGTATGGTGAAGTTGTAGGGGTTACATCTGGAACTTTTTATGATGGTTCGCAAGCAAATTTAAATTATGCTTGGAGTATTGACGCTATTAAACCTTATCTTAAGTAGTTATGATACATTCAATTTTTCAAATAATACTGGGGTATCTGCTTTGGAAGTATTTTCCTTCTTGGCTTAGGCTGAGAGATTCTAAAACAATAGATCATTATATTATTGTCGGTTTGTCTTTAGTTGGCATTTTGATGATAATTCTTGGTGTATTTCATTTAGTTAGACTCTTTTTTACATGGTAATGATGAGGGTGTGTCATAAGTCTGTGACGCACCCCTTTTTATTTTTTGCCTTTTCACAGATACGAAATCTTTAAAAAAC
>ENA-UEYI01002777-UEYI01002777.1-human-gut-metagenome-genome-assembly--contig:-NODE-2777-length-11509-cov-4.763733_pt1 | contig 11509 bp, 8 predicted proteins | sample MGYA00242900_ERZ507916 | MGnify/ENA primary metagenome ERZ507916 (study PRJEB26167, sample SAMN06115521) | human gut metagenome | host: Homo sapiens | place: China:Chongqing | collected 2015-09-02...
GATCGAACCACGAGTTCTCTGCCGGGCCCATATTCCAAAAAGAAATGCCGTCCATTTGGATGGCATTTCTTTTTGGCAAGCTGCACCAATTAAGATATCAGCGGTTTTTCTAGTGTTTTCAATGGTTTCAGCTTTTTGGGGCAAGGTTTTTGGAGCTTGCTGCTTCATACTGCTGGTTGCTGCTGTGCAACCAAAAAAGATATTGTGGGATTTATGGAATTTTGTGCGGTCTGCACGATTCTGTCAACGATCTCCACTTTGACGGCTTTCCTGCTTTGTGCGGTTCCGGTCATAAATCCGCTTGCTCTGCACAACACGGGTGATTGGGGAGACGCCGTTCCATGAACCGCGCTTGGCTGCATGAAATTTGCGCTGGTTTTTCTTACTCTGTTTTTTCAGCGGTGTAACCTTCATTCAGATCCCACGTCCTTTCCCGCTTGTTCTGCTGCTCCGCGCTTTCAACTGCGCTTCCGTCCTTGCGATCTCTGGCGATCTCCGGCATCGGGTTGGCGTCCAGCAGCTCCGTCAGTGTGTGCGGTGTGTATCTCATGTAATCCATCATGCAGCCGACATTGATCAATCTGCTGGGGATGCCCATCGCCCACTGCTCGTTCTTCCACTTCTCAACGAGTTTCCACTCGCGTGTATTATGTACATGACCGTATAGCATGACCGCGCCATAATGCTGGTTCTTATAAAACAGAATCGGGTAATGACTCAGAATCACCAGCCGATTCTCATCGTTGACCTCTGCGTACTGCTCGATGCTCTCCCAATAAGGGCGGAGCTTTCCTTTCACGCGGTCGTGGTTTCCTTGAATCAGGTGCTTATGACCGTTGAGCTGCTGGATGATTCGAATACTGTTTTCTTCGTTTTTCCAGAACGCATCACCCAAAACATAGACGGTATCGTCAGCCGTTACACGCTCATTCCACTTTTGAATCAGCGTATCATCCATCTGCGCGGTATCTGAAAATGGGCGATTATCAAAACGGAGCACATTCGTATGTCCAAAATGCATATCTGCAATGTAATAAATCATAACTCTATTTCCTTTGTCAGTTTTCCTTATTATACAGGAGAATTCGGCAAAGTCTCGCTCTGCAGAAAATATTTATCTGTTTTTTCTGGATGGTATCAAAATGTGATACCATCCTCTCAGAGAAAACTCTTGCAAAAGTGTGCGCATACCTCCAGTTTTTTCTGTGTCTTGCGATCTGGCTTTCTATAGTGTTTCCTCGATCTCATACCCGCCGCCGAAAATGATCGTCAGCTTTCCATCGTTATGTACCTTGATGCACTCGATCATCTGGCGCACGATGCTGTCGTCGTATTGTGTTTCATTCGCATTGCGCTTGGCGATGATGCTCTGAATTTCCTCCAGCCGCGCCTGCCGCGTGGCATCGCCGCGCGCACTCTCCTGAATTGCGGCGATGCGGCGGGTGAGCTGCTCGATCTGGTTGGAGATTTCCTTGAATTCCTCCTCGCTGCTCTCCACGTCCTTTCCAGCCGCAACGGTTTCGTTGACCAGCTCCAGCATCCGTTTGTTCAGCGCATCGATGCGGCGCGTGAGCAGGTCGATTTCCTCCGAACCGCCATTTATGCCGATGGCTTCTCCAATGGTGGCTTTCATGAGCGTCAGGTATGTGGACTCGTCCTCCGCGTGAAAGCGGTTCAGCGCCCGGACAACGGCCCCATGCAGGGCTGCTTCCTCCAGCGTGACGGAATCCTTGCAGTACTTCTTTCCGTAATCCAGACGGCTGACGCAGCGCCAGACGATTTTCCTCTTTCCGCGGATATTCCATGTCACGCGCTTGTATCGGCTGCCGCATTCGGCGCAGTGCAGCACCTCGCTCAGCGCGTATTTGGAGTATTTCCCGCTTTGGGTAATAGACGTCTTATCCGATTTTGGTCGGAGGGCCTTTCGCCGCGCCAGTTCTTCCTGTGTGCGGTGGAAAATGTCGCGGCTGATGATCGCCGGGTGGCTGTTCTCGACAAGGTACATCGGCGCTTCTCCGTGATTCGCTTTGCGTGTTTTGGAAATGCAGTCTACGGTCACGGTTTTCTGAAGAATGCTGTCACCGCAGTATTTTTCATTCCGCAGGATGTTCATAATCATGTTCTTGCTGAAGCTGAGGTCCTTTCCGGGAATCTCAATGTTCTCGGATTGGAGTGTCTGCGCGATAAGTCCCACTGGCTGTCCAGCGAGAAGCATTTCAAAAATCCGTCCTACGATGGCCGCTTCCTCCGGCACGATCTCCGGTTTGCCATCCTCGCCTTTCCTGTAGCCCAGCAGCCGCTTGTACTGAAAGCTCACTTTCCCATCCTCGAAGTTTTTGCGGTAGGTCCATGTGATGTGCTTGCTGATGCTCTCGGATTCGGACTGCGCAAAGCCTGCGTAAATGACAAGATACAATTCACTGTCGCTTTTCAGCGTGTCAATGTTCTGTTCCTCAAAGAAAATCCCAATGCCTTGCGCTTTCAGTGAGCGTATATATTCCAGACACTCTACCGTGTTTCTGGCGAATCGGGAGACGGATTTTGTGATGATATAGTCGATCTTTCCGTTCTGGCAGTCGCGGATCATGCGCTGAAATTCCGGGCGTTTGTCCGCCCTTGTGCCGGAGATGCCCTCATCGGCATAAAGGCCGGCAAACTCCCACTCTTTCCTGGCGGCGATCATTTCTGTATAAACGCGCATCTGGTTCTGATAGGATGTAAGCTGTTCTTCGGAGTCTGTGGAGACGCGGCAGTAGGCCGCCACTCGCTTTTGGTGATATTTCTCCTTGTCTACAAGGATGGACTTTTGGGGTTCAATTACGGAAACTATCCGTTTCGGGATTCTCTGGACTTCCATTCGGTTTATCCTCGCTTTCGCAAATATCGGTTTCTGTTTTTGTATGCAGAACGATGCTGCCTCCCACATGAAGGAAGACGGCATCGATCAGTTCGGAAAAATATGCAGCATTAAACGCATCCTGCGGTTTCATCAGAGAGACACGCTTTCTGGCGATCTGTGCGGCGATCTGCGCCTTGGCGTTTGTTTCTTTGTAAAGCTGACCTGCGATTTCGCAGAGCAACGTAGCGATCCGGTCCTCACTTGGACGCTCCTGCTCCATTTCGTCGGAGATCTTCTGCTGCAAATTCAGCACCACAGCGGAATCCCTGGGTTTCACTTTCGGATGAGGAAGCATGAGATCGGCATTTGCGATGACGCGGTTCATAAGGAGCGTGATTTTCCGGAGCAGCTCGCCGTCGCTGATCCGCACCCGAATGCCGCAGTCTGCATTGCTGCATGTCCAGCTTTCCCGGATCTCGCGTTTGGAATTGATATGCCGGAGCATCGGCGCACCGCATTGGCCGCAGCGGATACGGTCGCGGATCTGCCGGATGCCCTTGCTTTCCTCGACTGCCTGATTCCAGCGCCGTGCGCTTTTGACCGCGACGGCTTCTTCGTAGATGTTTTCGTCGATGATTGTCTCGAATTCTTCATCGCCGGTGTACTTCGCATTCTCCAGTATCCGTGAAATCCGCGCCTTATCCCATACACAGGTCCGCTCTGTGTATGGGATCTTCTTTGCTGTCAAATCTTCCGCGATTTCCTTGAGCGACGCGCCTTGAATGTACGCTTTGAAAATATTGCGGACAATGTCAGCTTCCTGCTGTTCAATCACGGTGTGTCCGTTACGGATCGTGTAGCCAAACGGTAAATATCGAATCTTTTTCATACCTGTCCCTCTTAAATCTGTTCTGTAAATTTGAGGTCGCCAAGCAAGGTAACTGTCATTTCGTTGCGGTTATTGATGCAAATGTCTGTGACGATCTCATGGAACAGCTTCTCGTCGAACACTTCCAGCGGCTGTTCCAGCTCGTCAATCAGGGATTTCAGCTTTCGGACATCTTCCAGCATGGTGAGAATCTTGGACTCAAAGCTGCTGTATCGCTCGGTTTTCAGTTTATCGAGCTGCTGGCGGATCTCCCGCGCCTGCGTATGGTAAATATCTGCGGCGAGGTATCCCTTTGTGCGAAGCCGCTCCAGTGCAAGCAGCTTTGCGTTCAGTTCGGCAATGCTCTGACTGAGCTGGCTGGCTGCTCTGTTATTCCGCTTATAGGCTGCGGCGGCAAATTCCAGCTTCTGAATCGTCTGACCAAGGATATCTTCTTCGCAAAAGCGCAGCTTGTTGATCATGGTGATGATGCCGTCGTAAATACGTTCCTCACTGTAATAGCCGGAATTGCAGGCGGTTGTGTCTGCTGCGTGTCTGGAGCAGACCCATTTGACCGTTCCGTTCCGCACCTTCCGATGATAGAAAGAGCCGCACTCGGAACACCGAATGCGGCTTGTAAGAGGGTATTCTGATTGAGACATTTTCCTTCCAAACTTCCTGCCTCTGCTCTGAAGTAGTGTTTGTGCAGCCTGAAACATTCCCTGTGGTAAAATTGCATCGTGGGTATTGTACGCAAAAAACTGATCCATCTCTCCATAATTGCGATGTTTTTTGAATGGCACGGTTTCCTCGCCATAGTATTTCTGGAATAGTGTATCCCCATCGTATTTTTCATTGGACAAGATATACGCGATTCTGTTCGCTTTCCACTGTTCTTTCTTCCCCTTTGTCAGAACGCTTTTTGCGCTTAATTCGTGTGCAATTTCAACCGTCGACATTCCATTTAAGTACGCTGCAAATATCCAACGAACGACCTCGGCTTCCGGTTCATAGATAACAAGTTTTTTATCAATTAGCCGATATCCATACGGTGCATTGCTTGCGATGTATTCCCCCGACTCCATCCGTTTGACAATGGACAGCCGCTGGTTCTGCGAGATGGACTTGGATTCCTCCTGCGCAATGGCTGCAAACGTATTGAGCAACATCTCGTCGGCCATCGCCAGTGTGTTGACGCCATCTTCTTCAAATTGCACCCCAACGCCGAGCAGCTTTAATTTTCGCGTGTAGCTCAGCGCCTCTTTGACGTTGCGGGCAAAGCGGGAGACGGATTTCGTGAGGATCAGGTCGATCTGGTGCAGCTCGCACATCCGGATCATCCGCTGGAATTCCGGGCGGGTATCCGCCTTCATGCCGCTCAGCCCCTCGTCCGCAAAAATATCGACCAGCTCCCAATCCGGATTCTCCGTGATCCGCTTCCTGTAAACGCGCTCCTGCGTGGCAAAGGAATTTTTCTGGTCTGCGGAATTGGAGGACACCCGGCAGTAAGCCGCGACACGCAGTTTGCAGAGTACCTGCCGGTTGGCCGGTGAGATCAGTTTTGCAATGGGCATGTTTTTCCCTCCTTTCGGCGTTTTTGTCAACGACAAGTATATTCGGAAAAAGGTTCAAGTCTACTGATATCTTTCGATTGACCTTGAATTCTACCAAACGCTGAATCAGTGGCGGTTGTTTTTGTGAAACCCGTGCAAATGACACAGCGGCCTGTTCAGTCTGCAAGGATAATGTCCGCGCCGGTCAGGTGCAGATAGTATTTTTTCGCTCTGCGATACTCTGCTTCCGTAATGGTTCCGCGCTGCCGTAAGGCGCGCAGCGTCAAAAGAATCCGGAGGAAATTTGCGCTTTTGCTTTGCGTTTCAGATAACATGGGTGTGCTGCGCCTCCTTGTGCTTTTTGTACTTCGTCCCACGCGCTCCAACGCGCGGTTTTTAGAGTTTCCGGTGTCCTGCTCCCAGCGGGGCGCAGAAAAGCCGACACGCGGGCGCGTGTCGGCTGACAGCTTGTGACAACGGTTTGCCCCCGCAGCCTGCGCTGCGGGGGCTTGGTTCAGGATCAGGTTTCGGTTGCTTCCGGAGCTTCATCCGGTTCATCGTGCGGCGCTGCTTCTTTGCCATCATTTGGCGGCGTTTCCGTGACCCCTTCGGTCAAATCGACCAGTTCGGCGGCTTCGGCTTCTTCCAGCGCGCGGGGGATGATGTCGACTAAGAAGTCCTTCTTCTTGATGCCGCGCTCTTTGAGGTAGCGGTCGAGGCGGTCAAAGAGCTCTGCGGGGATCTGCGCGGCTAAGGTTCTCATTTCTCCGGTCATGATTTTTCCGTCCTTCCAGTCGTAATATTCCGTGATCATGGCTTCCACATACTCACCGAGGGTCATCCCGGCTTTTTCCTGCTCCTGCCGGACTCTGGTATGGAGTGCGACCGGCAGCATGGCGCATAGGTTTTTTCTTGTTTCCATTGCAGTCTCCTTTCGATTTGGTACGCCAAGTATCGCAGGAAAAAGAAAAGAAAGCTATTCACCAGAGCCAACAAAGAATGCCGCACAAACGAAGCAAATTGGACTAATCCGTAAACAAATCCGGTCTGGCTGCGACGGCAAAGCCCTCGCGCCCGGTCACGACTACGCCGTTCTGCCCGCCGGAGCAGTGGATGATGAGGAGATTGCCTACGCTGTCGTAGCCGCAGACGATTCCAACATGGCTGTCGTCCGCGTAAAAGACGAGATCGCCGGGCAGCGCGTCTGACCATGAAATATTGGCGCAGTAGCCGTGCTGCGAAGCTGCGCCACCGCCGCGTCCGGGCAGGTATGCACCGCTCGTGGCGTTATAGAATGTCCAGTCCACAAAGCCGGAGCAGTCCAGTCCGAATGGCAGCACCTTGCCGGTCGAACCGCTGCCCGGTGCAGTGACCGTCGTCGGCGTTCCCCAGCGGCTGTCCCAGCCGAGAACGAGGCTTTTGCCGCCCCAGAAATACGTCACCTTTCCGAGAAGCTGATACGCCGTCAGGACAATGGATTCTCGCAGCGGGTCAAGATCATCCGGCAGCGTGCCTTGAATGTCCGAAATGTCGACAGGGTCGATGGGCGTGCCGTCAGGTTGGTAATTGCCAATCAAAGACAGAAAAATGTCATCGTAGTCCGGTTTCAGCAGTTCTTCGAGCATCTCCCGCTGCTGGGCGGTGAAGCCGTACTCATCTGCCATCTGCATGGCATCCTTAATTTGCAGCGAAATATGCAGGATCGTCTTTTGTGCGCCATCTACGATGCTGGTCGTCAGCTCGTACACCAGCTTGTTGGCATCGAAGAAAATTTCCCGCAGAAGCTGGAGCTTTTCCTCATCCATCGTCATAACGTCCAACCCATGTTCTTCGTCGGTCGAGACCTTGACCGCGTACACAGCCAGCACATTCCGCCAGTTTTGCAGCATGGCCGCTTCCATGCCCTCCTGCATATCCAGCTCATCGTATGGATGCTCCTCCATGATGCGGTAGATTTCGTCGGTGAACTCGCCGTTCAGCGTCGCAACCGCGTCCGGGATTTTAATTTCCGTGCCGGTGTCCTCACCGGCGAACAGGATTCCGAGCGGCGAAGCGAACAGCATCCCCACGAGCAGGATCACCACAACAACGGAAACTGCCGCCGCGCCGCCTGTGCCGATAGCTGCGGCCAGCTTTTCTGCCGCTGCCACGATTGCCCGCAGGACCTTCCTTCCGGCCTCTTTTGCTACTTTCGCCGTTTTGATCGCCGTATCCCGAAGCACCTGCCCTTTGCGGATGACAGTTGCGGCCTGCTTGGGAGCAGCCGCCGACGCTTTGCTTGGCAGCGCTTTTGCGGCAGGTGTGGCGGACTTGATTTTCGCTTTCGGGGCTGTTTTGATCTTCTGCTTTTTTACGAAAGCCGGTCGCGCCTGTTTCTGGACACGCGCAGGCTTTGACGGAGCGACATTCCTGCTCATTGGTACGGGGACTGTTTCATTCGCCAATGTAGGTTGACATAATTTCGGTTCGCCGTGAGCGGCTTTCATTCCAGTTTGCCGCACTGCCTGCTGTGGGTTTGCCTGCACGGGCGTTACCTGTGTCGGTTGCTGCGCTGCAATGTACTTTTGCTTGCTCTTGATGTCCGGCAGCGGTGGCTGCGGGGCATCCGGTGTTACGGGTTCTGTATTGGCAGGCAGGGACACCGACTGCGGCTGCCGTGTTCGGATCTGCGGCAGAGCTGGCTGCTCCTGCTCCGCACTATGGGAAACGTGGAGTTTTTGCTGTTCACGAACAGTTTCCCGTGTACGGATGACCGGCGAAAATGTTTCGGAATCTGTGAGCATATCTTCAATACCGCTCGCTTCTTCATTGAGAAGATGTTGTTTTTTTTGTTTCTTTCGGATGTACTCTTTCGTCTTGATTTCAGGAAGCGCGAACTGTGTGGTATCCGTTTTGGGTGTGACAGGCTGTTCATGCAGAGACGAAACAGGCGTTTTTTCTCTTGGCAGAGTCCGTGCTGATGGCTGCACCGTCGGGGTCGTCGCAGGTGCAGACGGTTCCGTGCTGGCAGGAGATTGTCCAAGCGACCGTTGTTCTGCCGGTCTTGCTTTCCCAGCAGGCTTTTCTCTTACTGATGTTTCCAGTTCGCGCACGGATCGGTTTACCTGCGCGTGGTGAACAGCCTGCGGCTTTTCGTGTATCTCCGAAGCTGGATGCCGGGACTGTTGCACAGATGCATCAGCGGTCGGTGTATGCTCTCGCATTTTGGGCTGTGGGATATTTACGGGAGGAACAGGCTTCTCTTTAACTGGAGAAACCGCCTCTCGGACAGAACGCTCCGTTAGCGATGGTGTCGTTTCCGTAGAAACAGCCTTTACGTTTTCATGAATCTGCGGAGCTGTATGCTGGGGCTGCTGCACAGGTGCATCAGCGGTCGGTGTATGCTCTCGCATTTTAGGCTGGTTCCCGCTTGCCGGAGGAACCGGCTTCTCCCTGATTGGAGAAGCCGATTCGCGCACAGACTGATTTCCCTGTGGTTGGCTTTGCAGTGGATATTCCCTCGGTTTCGTAGTAGAATGCTGGGGCTGCGGACGTTCGTGGTAAGGAACAGACTCCGTCCTGACTTCCCGCTGCGGTTTGGATTTCATTTTCGGCAGCTTGTGGACAGCTTTTTCTGCCAGATGGCGGACTTCCTGCACGGCATGGTCGGCGGTATCCGTGATCTTGCTGCTCTCGTAGCGATCCTCCGGCTGACCGTCCTGCGCTGCCTCGCGCAGCTCCTGCCGAAGCTGCTGAAAGGAAGCATCTGTGCCGCGGCGGAATGCTGCCTGCGGCGCGGATTTGAGGGTTTCGACGGCTCTCGCTTTCAGCGGTGATTTTTCTTTGACCTCCCGCATTACGACGCCTGCTCCACCCGTTCAGATAGTTTCGTCGTCATAAGCTGGTACAGCCTGCCGTTTTTCGGAAAATGATCCACGAAAGGCACGATGGTGCTGCCGCATTTGAGTAGGCCATGTCCAAAGTCCACGCCGGAAATGTAGGAAAGCTGGTTGTCCGAAATATTGAGCAGCCGTGCCAGCTCGATGCGGTCTGTGCTTGCCTGATTGAGCATGAGCAGAAATTCACTGTTTGCAAGCATGGTTCTCGCTGTGTGAGATTGCAGAAGGTCGTCGACGTTCTGCGTCAGGCCCGTGCCGCAGGCCCCGTATTTGCGCATTCGCTTCCAGAGTGTGAACAGGAAATTCGCGCTGTACTCATGCTGGAACAGCAAGTAGATTTCGTCGATGTAGAGCCATGTATTTTTGCCGAGCTTGTGGTTGCGGATGATGCGGTTGAATACGCTGTCCAGCACAACGAGCATGCCGACCGGCAGAAGCTGCTTGCCAAGGTCACGGATGTCGTAGCAGAGAATGCGGGAATTGGTATCCACGTTCGTGTACTTGGCAAACGTGTTGAGACTGCCCTCCGTGAACAGCTCCAGAGCCAGCGCAACGTCCCGCGCTTCGGGTTCCGGCTGCTCCAGGAGCGCGGCGTGGAAGTCCTGCAGCGTCGGGGCTACGCCGAGATAACCGTTGCGGATGAACTCGCGGTAGACCTGGGCAGTACACCTGTCAATGATGGATTTTTCCTTGGCAGACAGCTTGCCCGCGCCCACGAGCTGCTCGCAGAGAGACAATAAGAATTCGGATTTCAGCACGACGGGGTTGTCGCCGTCGTTGTAGCCGGACTCCATATCAAGAGCATTGATATGATTGGGCGAGGTCGCGGAGATCTCAATGACCTCGCCGCCCAAGCCTTCGACCAGCGGACGGTATTCCGCTTCGGGGTCAATGATGATAATGTCGTCGTTCGTGGACAGTGCGATTTCCGTGATCTCGCGCTTGGCGGCAAAGGATTTGCCGGAGCCGGAGACGCCAAGGATGAAGCCGTTGCCGTTGAGCAGTTCTTTCCGGTCTGCCAGAATGAGGTTCTTTGAAATCGCATTCTGTCCATAGTAGATGCCGTGCCGGTGGCGGATCTCCTGCGCCTTGAACGGCATAAGCACGGCAAGGGCTTCCGTGGTCAGCGTCCGCAGTGCATCGATACGCCGCAAACCGAGCGGCAGCGCGGTGATCAGGCCGTCCTGCTGCTGGAAGCTCAGCTTTGCGAGTTGGCACAGGTGCTTGCGCGCAATGGACTGGAGTGTTTCGGTGTCGCTGTCCAGTTCTTCCTTGCTGCCCGCCAGATGCACGAGCGTGACCACGGCGAACAGCATTCGCTGGTCGCGGGTCGTGAGGTCGTCCAGCATCTCGCGGGTTTCCTTGCGCTGCTGCTCTAAGTCATACGGCACAACAGCAGAGAAGTTCTGGTTGCTGTTCTGCCGCCGCTGCCAGTTGGTGACGTTGGTTTCCACGCCGAGGAGCTTGTTCTCCACCTCGCGCACCGCTTCGTCGGTCGGCACGGGGATCATGTCAATGGAGAGCATCATGCGCCGGTTGAGATCGGTCAGTTCCAGAATCATGCTGTCTTTGATGTAGCTGGCGTAGTCCTTGAGGAACAGGACGCGACCGTATTGACTGCCCATTTTGAAATAATCCCGATGGAATTCCAAGCTGTCCGGACAGATCGTGTCCTTGAGATTATGCCCGCGCTTCATGGCAGATTGCAGGTCGAACGGCAGTGCAGCTTCGTCCGGACGGAAAAAGCCGCGCAGCACATCCAGCCGCTCGGCAGCGTCCAGCTCGTTGGAAGAGGAATTGAGCCGCGAGAGCTTGGAGGATACTTCTCCCGTCACGCGAGAAAAGAATGTGCGTGCTTCGTCCACGTTTTTCTTGTGAACGGAAACCGTGATAAACCGCTCCTGTTCCACGCTGGCGGAGCTGCCGGAGATTTTGCCTTCCAGCATCCCGTTGAACTCGTTCACGAATCCGTCGAGGCTGTCGCCGCGCTGCGGGAGCAGGACGGTATCTTCAAACGCTTGTCGGTTGACCTGCTTGTTGCAGATCGTGAGCTTCGTGGTCGAGCCGCTGTCCAAGGCGTTCAGCAGTTCGCTGTAGCCGAGGAACATCGCCGTTTTATCCTCCTTCGAGGCAATGGCATAGTTGATGTCCGAAAAGCGCAGCGTTCTGGAATATTTCGTGCCGAACTGAAAAATCCCATCCGCGAAGATTCGCTGGATGGGAATGACGTCCTGCACACTGCGCGGGATTTTATATACCGTTCGGTCCTGCTTGATGGTGTTATTGAGGGTTTTAATCAAGTGTCAGCACCTCCCGCATTGTATTGCTGTCCAATAAAAGCTCCGCGTACAGATTCTGCGGATGATACGAA